>Ga0256839_1000509_pt1 | contig 50456 bp, 32 predicted proteins | sample 354166metaG_FD_185968 | JGI IMG/M metagenome (GOLD analysis project Ga0256839, IMG submission 185968) | Hydrothermal vent microbial communities from Mid Atlantic Ridge, Atlantic Ocean - 354-166 | ecosystem: Environmental > Aquatic > Marine > Hydrothermal vents | place: Atlantic Ocean: Mid... | reverse complement strand
AAGTCGAATGCGAAAATCGGAAAGCCCCATTCGTCGAACGTCAGCGTCGCCACATGCAATCCGTCGGCGCGAACGGTACCAGGATAAGAGACGTCCGCCACGAGTGTGCCCCCTATCGCGGTGGCCTCGACACCGTTCGGAACCTTGATCGGGATCGGTTGACCGCCGAACTCGAACAGCACCTGGTCAAAATAGGAGAATGCGATGACCGATGCCCCCGTGTCCATGATCGTAAAGGCCGCCTGGTCGTTGTAGGCCTGGATACCTACCGGTTGGAAGCCGATCTGGTCGAAAACTTCGTCCAGGGTGATCGTTACCGATCCGTCCGGTCCCACTTCGGGACTGCTCAGCAAAAGTCGCTCTTCCAGCCGCTCGACACGGGGCGCTACCCGCTGCAGTTGAGCCCGACGTGCCATCCTTACTACACCTCCCAGCATCGTTCCCGAACGCGTCCAAATCGGCGGCTACCAGTGTAGCGAACCGCACGGGGTCACGCAATCCCTTGCGTGCCCGTTTGTTGGGCGACAGCACCGCGAGGATGTGCGTCAGAGCCCGACTGCTGGGGAGCGCCAGCCGGGGCGGGGGACAACCGAGTGGGCCGTGCCTGGTGGCGAGCCGCTGGGGAGCAGTACCCTCCGTGACAGGCGACCGACGCAGTTCCGGACGCGCGGTCCTGCGCCGCTGCTTGTCTGAGACGCCCGGGCGCGGTTCGCAAGCGAGGGGGCAACAGCTCAGTCTGCGGTACCGTAGAACGCCTGCCAGGCGCGTCGATAGGAGATCAACGCGGGTATGTGCTCGAGCGTGGTCCCTTTCAAAGCACCCGCCACACAAATGCCCCGCATGCCGTCCCAGGATGAGCCTGTTTCCCGGTCGCGGAGTTGTCCGGACTCGAGCCTCGCAAACGTGAGAACCCCTGTCTTTGTCGCGCGCTTCCACGCCACCGCGTTCCCCGTTTCCGGATTGAACACGATCAGGATCGGTGTATCGGCGACAGTTTCGTTCAGTACAGGCGTACGCCGGAGCCGGTCAAACGACCATGCCTTCGATTCCTCCCCAAGTTTGACGCCAATCACGAAATCGCCGCGGTTTCGATAGATCTCTGCGCGATAACGGGCGGAGGTCCTCGACAGCAGCACGACTGTCGTTTCCGGGTGCAGCCGGCGCCACTCCCGCCAGGTGGTGAACAGCGACGGGACGATCTCCAGGCGCGCCCCTGCAAGTGGCCCCCGCATTGCCTGCCCCAGAATGTGGCTCCACAACGTGCCCGTCTCCACGTCTTGCATGACTAGGCTTCGGTTCCAAAGCATTCCCGACACGCGGAACGTCAGCACCCGTCCGCGGACTTCTCTGGCATACACGATGCCGTTGAAGCAGAGGTGTCACCAGGTGGCAGCGATCGGAACGCCCCCCAGCCCGTCGTTGATGATCTCGCGTCTCGGACCCGTGAGTACATTGATGGGGTACGCACGGGACTGGCCGTTGATGGACACACCAAGAACAAGTTCCGTGGGACCAAGCTTCCGGTCCCCCGCTTCCGCCGGTTGGGGCTTGACGCCCGTGATGGGGGGCAGAGGACCGACCACGCGAACCGGCCGGAATGGCGGAGCCTGGGCTCCGGCGGCTACCCACATCGCCACGGTCGCTACTCCTGCCAGGGCAATCGTACGCCCGGCCCATTGTTGCCACAACATAAGCACTCCCTTCCCGCGAACCGGGTGTGCGGCGGGACCTTCCCGAGCACGGTCTTGTAAGCCAGAACAGGACACATCGTCTGTATGATGTACGCGGCTTGGTTTACTACCTTACAGGACTGGTCGTCTGGGACGCAGAACGGAGGAAGACGTGATCAATACCAGGCACGGTGCGGGACCGACCATGGATCCGGAACAAGCTGTGCGTTCGCGGTACGAACGGGCGGCAAAGGTGTACGAGAAGGACCTGTGCTGTTTTGTCCAGTATGACCCGAAGCTACTGGAGGTGATCCCTGACGAAGTGGTCCAAAGGGACTACGGATGCGGTGACCCGACGCCGTTCGTGCGGCCGGGCGATGTCGTGGTTGACCTGGGCTGCGGCGCGGGCAAACTTTGCTTTATCTTGGCCCAGATTGTGGGCGCCGAAGGCCGCGTTATCGGAGTCGATTGCAACGACGAGATGCTCAAAGTGGCCCGGCGGAACCGGCCGATCGTGGCCCAGCGGCTCGGCTACGACAACGTGGAATTCCGAAGGGGGATGATCCAGGATCTGAAGCTCGATCTGGACGCCGTCGAAGACTATCTCCGCTCGCATCCCGTTACCTCTGCGCCCGACTGGCTCCAGCTCCGCTCGGTCGAGGAAACTCTCCGCAGGGAACGCCCGATGGTGCCGGATGAGTCGGTCGACTGCGTTGTTTCCAACTGCGTGCTTAACCTCGTCCGGCACCAGGATCGGCAGCAGCTCTTCAACGAGATTTACCGCGTGTTGCGCCGGGGCGGGAGAGCTGCAATCAGTGACATCGTTGCCGACGAACCGGTGCCCGAACACTTGCGCAACGATCCGGAGCTTTGGAGCGGTTGCATCTCGGGCGCGTTCCAGGAAGAGGAGTTCCTGCGCGCTTTCGAGGACGCCGGATTCCACGGCATCCAACTGATCAACTACTCCGAACGACCCTGGCGCGTGATCGAGGGGATCGAATTCCGCTCGGTCACGGTCCTCGCCTACAAGGGAAAGGACGGGCCATGTCTGGAGCGCAACCAGGCGGTCATCTACCTGGGTCCGTTCAAACGGGTGGAAGACGACGACGGTCACGTCTTCCGCCGTGGCGAGCGCACGGCGGTCTGCGATAAAACGTTCCGGCTCCTCCTGTCCGAACCCTACACGGGTATGTTCCAACCGATCGAACCGCGCGATCCGGTACCAGTCGAGAAGGCGGCCCCCTTCGATTGTCGGCGGTCGCGCCGCCGTCACCCGCGCGAAACCAAGGGCATCGACTATCGCGAAACCACCCAGCCGACAACCGACTGCTGCGGGCCGTCCTGCTGTTAGTGGCACAACCCGGGGGGGCGCGGACCGCAGCAATGGCACCTTGTATCTCCGGCGCACAGGGGCGTGAGCAGCGGCTGCGGGGGTAATCTGTAGACCGGTGCCGCGTGGTTCCTCAGCTAAGCGATTAGCGGAGAAGCTCAATGACGCCGGTCGTGCGCAACGTGGGACGGAACCTGCCAACGCGCGGCAAGCCGGTGCCCCGTTGGCGTTCGTAAGCCAGCGTCATGCGGGTGATGACGCCCGACTGGGGGGCGAAAAAGAGCAACCGCCGCTCGGGCCCGTCAGCAGCCGACGAACCGGTGAGAAGGCAGGCAAAGACAAGTTCTCCTGACGACGCTGATTTGCCCAGCAACCGATAGCGTGCGGCCCGATCGTCGGGGACTGTGGCAGTGTAATCACGACCGCTCTGTGCTTGCGTCGGCAGTTGAAGCAGGGGGAGCACGGAAAGAATCGCGGAAAGTTCCGCGCCTTCGATGATCTCTCCGTCCGGCCACTCAACCCGGAGGATCTGCCCGTTGTCGGTCGCCACCACGATCTGCCAGGGACGCCGCGCCAGGCGAGCAAGCGGGCTGTTCACTGGCGTGAAGCCCACTCCGTCGCGGCTGTCGTACTCGAGCCTTCCTGACGGAGCCTGCATTTTCCCGCGGAGACGCTTCACCTCGCCCCGTACCGTGGCCAGACCGGCATCGATCCGCTCGCACCGCAGTGCGAGCGTGAGCTCCTTTTCGTCGAGGAACCGGAGAACCTGCTGAGCGGTCTTGCCGAGATCCAACGGCGACAAAGCCGCCTCTGAGCGCAGTTGCCCGCGGTAAAGCAACTCCAGGCCCGGCTCGAAATGCCACTGGATCTTGACGGGTCGTGCGACAGGCTGCAGGTCCTGGGGGAGACCGGGGTAGTTTGCGGGGGTAAAGTCCGGCCACGTAACCCCTGCGTTGCGTTCAGCCTCTGGTGCGACCTGGGCGGGCTTGGCCGCGTGCTGCCCGCTATCTTCGGTACCATGCTCCGCGCCGCTGCGCCCCACGCTGATCAGCACCACGATCAGCAGGCACGCGGCCACTGCAGCCGCACCACCGATCAGGATCGGCCCTCCCGGCAGCGTCCGCTTTTTCTCCTTCTTCCCTTTAGACCGCCGCACCGTCCTTGGGGGAAGCGACGGAGCCGCCTGAGCGGTGGGTTGGACGAGCACTTTTTTGCCGCAGTGGGGACAGTCGAACGAGATGGGCGTAGCCACCTGTCGGACGATCTGGATCGGCTCGCCGCAGTGAGGACATGCCAGCTTGAGCATGGGACTCTCCGTTCCGTCGCTCTACCCTGAAATCGTACCGTGCGCGACCCAGCCGCTGCACACACTCATCACCGACAGATTCGTCCGTGTAGCAATTCTCTTGCTCCACCTGCGGCAGGATGGTCGCATCGGGCGCGGCCGGCGAAATCGGAGCTGGTAGACTTGGGTTGACCAGAACCGGAGACGTGACCGATGGGCTGGACGCGACGCGACTTCTTCCGAGCTGCCGGCGCCGCTGTGTGCTGTTCGGCAGTGGTTGGTAGGGGCGCCGGCGTGGTGGCTGTGGCGACTTTTAGGGCGGATATCACTCCGCCTCTTGGTCATCCGCTGCTGGGGGGATGGATCAAGCCCGTCCGCTCGGTGGCCGATCCTCTCGAAGCTCGTGGCCTCCTGCTCCTTGGCTTCGGCCGGCCCGTGCTGTTCGTTGCGCTGGACTGGTGCGAGCTGCGAAACGACGCCTATGACTACTGGCGCGATGCCCTGGCCCGTGCGGCAGGCACCACCCGGGAGCGTGTGATCCTGGCGTGTGTGCACCAACACGATGCCCCCTATGCCGACCTGACCGCACAGAGGTTGATGGATCAGGTCGGGCTTGGCGGCCGGATGTTCTCCCGCGATGTCTTTGAGGCTGCGGTGGATCGCGTGGCTTCCGCCGTCCGCGACGCTCGCCTGCGGCCCCAGCCCATCACCCACTTCGGGATCGGCAAAGGCAGGGTCGAGAAGGTCGCGTGCAATCGTCGGGTCGAACTGCCCGGACAACCGCCTCGCTTCAACCGGTACAGCTTCACGCGCGACGCAACGGTCCGCAATGCTCCGGAGGGGGAAATCGACCCGTGGCTTCGGATGCTCACCTTTTGGGCGGGGAATCGGGTCGTGGCCGCCATGAGCTGTTATGCCGTTCATCCCATGACCTACTACGGCAGGGGCGAGGTGTCGGCGGATTTTCCCGGACTGGCCAGACGCCTGTTCGAACGACGCCATCCCGGGGTGTTCAGCGTGCACTTTTCCGGCTGCAGTGGGGACGTGGTGGCTGCACGTTACAACGATGGCACGCCCGCCAGCCGACGGAGGCTCGCGTCCCGCTTGGCGACCGCGATGGACCAGGCTCTGGAGCGAACGCGGAAAGTCCCCCTGGCTGAAGTTTCTTTTCGCTGCGTACCCGTTCGCCTCAAGCCCGAGACGGACGGTGACCTTGCCCCGGACCGCTTGTGGCAGACGCTAAGGTCGCGTTCGGCCCCCTACGTCCGCCGCTGCCACGCGGCACTTGGCCTGAGCTGGCAGCGGCGCTGTTCTCGCGGCCAGCCGATCGACATGCCCGTCGTGGATTTTGGCGAGGCGGTGTTGGTTCTGCTGCCCGCAGAAGCCTTCGTCGCATTCCAGTTGGCGGCACAGAGGCTTGCCCCCGATCGGTTGGTGCTTACGCCGGGCTATGGCGAGTGTGCTCCTGGCTACATCCCCACCGAACGCGCGCGGAAAGAGGGGTTTGTGCGGGAGCACAGCTACTGTTGGGTCGCGCCCGGCGCAGAGGGAACTCTTCTGGAGGCGCTGCAGACGGCGTTGAGCCGGGGCTAATAGAGACAGTACGGTTCCTCCGCGCGGCCAAGGACTCCGACGAAGCCACACGGGGGTAGCAGGTCGGGCCCGTCGGCGAGTACTTAGCCTGTGCGTGTGCTGCCCTGCACGGAGCAGCTACCGGTTAGAATCGAGCTGGAGAACCGTGCGGAGAACAGATCATGGCCGCCAGGAAACTCTTAGCTGCTATCGCCGTTCTTGTGTTCGCCGCCGTTGGCTCGGCGAACGTGGTTGCGCAGGAATGGACACCGGGTGCGCCGCGAGAAGAAATCGCACCGCAGTTCTCGGTTGTCCCCGGCGGAGGGGTGGACGGGAAGGACGCGCTCCTCGTGCGTACGGATGACCGCCCTGGCCAGGACGGCTGGTGGCGGCGCGTAGTTCCGCTGAAGAAGGCCGACTACTACCGGTTCTCCTGTTTTGCAAAGTGTGAGGGCGTTCCCCATCCGGAGCGATCCGTGTTCGTGCAGATCACGTTCACGGACGACAAAGGCCGACTGGCGCGGGACGATAACGGCCAGCAGGTGCCACCGCTGATTCCTGACGATCTTGGTGAGCAGCCGAACGGTTGGAGGCGGATCGAGCGGGTGTACCGCGTTCCAAGGGGGGCAACCAGGGCCGTGATCGACTTGAAGGTGCGCTGGGTCCGCAATGCTCGGGTCCTTTTCAGCGATGTACAGTTCGTTCCCTCGGGTCCGCCCGCACGGCGGCTTGTTCGGCTCGGCGCGGTGCATTACCGCCCGGTGGACACGAAGTCGCCTCGCGAAAACTATGAGCAGTTCGCGCGATACGTGAGGCAACTCGGCGCCGCGGGGGCGGACTTGATCGTTCTGCCGGAGGCGATCAACTACTACGGGATGCCACGGTTTGGCAAGAGCTATGCGGATGTGGCGGAGCCCATCCCCGGTCCGGCCACGAAGTTTTTCGGCAAGCTCGCCGCCAAGTACGACACCTACATTGTTGTTCCGATCATCGAGCGATCAGGCCACCTGGTCTATAACAGCGCCGCTCTCGTGGGGCCGGACGGGAAGGTCGTGGGAGTCTACCGCAAGGTTTGCCTGCCCCGGGAGGAATACAACAAGGGCATCTGTCCGGGGAGCGACTATCCCGTGTTTCAGACTCGGTTCGGCAAGGTGGGGATCATGATCTGCTGGGATATCCATTTCCCAGAGGTGGCGCGCGAGCTCCACTATCGGGGGGCCGAAGTGCTTGCCGTGCCGATCTGGGGCGGCATGCCCAAGCTTTGTGCCGCTCGTGCGCTCGAGAACCAGGTCTACCTGGTCACCTCTACCTACACGGACATCAGCCGCAACTGGATGGTGACGGGCATCTGGGGGCCCACAGGTGATGTGCTGAAGCGAGCGACCGAATGGGGAAGCGTGGTGATGGTCGAGGTTGATCTGAACGAGCACGTGGTCGATTGGTTCAACATCGGCGATTTCAAGGCGCGCATTCCTCACGAGCGGCCCTATCCCCTGGTGGGCACGAAAGAGCCTTGAACCGGGGGGCTCGCGAGGACGTGCCCCCGGCCGGCGCGCCATCTGCCGGTGTCGCACTCAGGTGGGGGACTCCGCTCGATAAACGCAGGTGAGTCGCACGCTGTGGGGGTGTGCGGAGGCGGGGCTTCGTTGCCTCCGCTTTTGGGTTCTACGTTATGGAACCGGGCAATGATGGGGAGTCAATCGTGGCCTCGTACGGACCTGAATTGGAAGCTGCGCTGGACGCGGTACGCCGTTCGGCCGCCCTATGCGCTGCAGTCCAGCGCGAGGATGCGGCGAATCGAGTGGACAAGAGTGATCGTAGTCCCGTGACCGTGGCGGACCTGGTCAGCCAGGCGATCGTGGCTCAGGTCCTGCGGGAGCACTTTCCGGACGATCCGCTTGTGGCGGAAGAGGAAACCGACGTTTTCGATGGCCCAGGGGGTAGCGTGCTTCGGGACCGGGTGCACGCCTACTTGCAGCGTGATCTCAAAGGGGCCAGCGTGGAGGATCTTCTCGCCTGGATCCACCATGGATCCAGGCGTCAGGATTTTCCCGATCGTTTCTGGGTGCTCGATCCCGTGGATGGTACAAAGGGGTTCCTGCGGGGGGAACAGTATGCCATCGCCCTGGCGTTGCTGGAAAACCGCCAGGTCGTTCTGGCAGTGCTCGGCTGCCCGAACCTGCCGGCCTCCGGCGTCGGCGTGACCGAGCCGGGGAAGGGCGTGATTCTGTACGCGGTACGAGGTGAGGGGGTATATATGTTTCCGCTGGACGGCAGTACGACCGCCGTGCGTGTCCGTGTCAGCTCGCGTACACTCGACCAGCCGGTGCGGATCTGCCAGTCAGCGTCGCATTCGGCCAGCGACCTGGCCACGCGCGTGGCCCAACAGATGGGGTGTGCTTGTGAGCCGGTGCGGCTGGACAGCCAGGCGAAATACGCCCTCGTTGCCCGGGGCGATGCGGAGCTGTACGTTCGGGTGAGCCGCAAGTCCGGTTACCGCGAAAAGATCTGGGACCACGCCGCCGGCTCACTGGTCGTGGAAGAAGCCGGAGGCCGCGTCACCGACGCCACCGGACGGCCATTGGATTTCGGGGCCGGCATTCATCTGGAGAACAACCTGGGCATCGTTTGCTCCAACGGCCTGCTCCACGATGCAGCTCTGCGGGCGCTTGAGCGGATCGCACGCGGGACCGAATGAGCGGCCTAAGTGGCGACAGAAAGCCGTCAATTCCCTCAGGCTTGACCGACCTGCCTGAGTCATGGCGTGATGACAGTCCATTCGACCAGGTCGGCTACATCGAGTCTGAGCCCGTCATAGGCGGGACGGACGTGAGGGGGAAGCTCGCGTTCGAGCTGGGCATGGTCGACGTGATGGCACATGTGCGTCAGATAGGCCCTTCGTGGAGCGAGCCGTTCGATGATCTCGAGTGCTTGTTGGATGGAGAAGTGGGTGGGGTGGGGGCGATGGCGGAGGGCATCCAGGACGAGGACCTCGAGATCACGCAGCAGGTCCATTGATGCTTGAGGGATCTCGCTTACGTCGGTGCAGTACGCGATCTTGCCGAAGCGAAACCCGAGGATAGGCAAACGGCCGTGCAGCAGGGGAACCGGTTGCACACGCAGCCCCCGCACTTCGAACGGCTCGTCTGGCCTGATCATCACGATGTGAACCTGGGGAATCGCTCCGACGCCAAGGTAGGCCGCTTCTTCGGCGAAGGCGTACGAAAAGCTCTCTTTCAAGCGTCGTGCAACCCGTTCGTCGCAGTAGATGGGCAGGGGGGCGCCGAGGTACACAGGGAAGACGCGGAGGTCATCGAAGCCGTGGATGTGATCGGCGTGAGCGTGTGTGTACAGTACGGCATGCACTCTGCCGATCCGTTCGCGTAGCAGTTGGATGCGCAGCTCAGGTGTCGTGTCCACGAGGATGTTGCCCTGCTCGGTGGCCAGCAACACGCTCGGGCGGGTCCTGCGGTTGCGTGGATCGCTGGAACGGCAGACGGGGCAGTCGCACCCGATCATGGGGATCCCGTGCGATGTGCCTGTGCCAAGGAAGATGAACTCGGCCCTGGGCTTCTGATCGGGGCGAGAATCACTTTGCGGGGCAGTGGAGCTCGTTTGCATTGCTGGACGGAACCGTTTTGCACGGCGGCGTTGCTTCGGTCAGAGGTCGATTCTGCAATGCTATGCGGACGGGCGTCGAATCGGTGGCAGATCTCCACGGACAGCTCACTAGTTCGTCGGTTTACGCGCCTTGTCGTCTGCGCAATGCTAACCGGGTTCGGTTTTGGAAAGGGGCCGGATCGCCGTCGCCGCGGCGAAGCAGCCGCGCCTGCACTACGCTCCATCCGCCAACGACCGAAGACCCTGCGCGGTGACGTCCAGATCCGGGGTGGCAGCTCCGCTCCTTTGCGACCCGGCTTGGCGACGGAGGCAGCGCAGGGGAAAGTCCTGTCGCCGGAGCTGCAGCAGATGTAACATTGGGCAACTGTCGACGCCACCCCCTTGCGTAACGGGAGCAACTGGCTGCCGTGGCGAGCTGTTCCAGGCCGGGCAACGCAACCAGCTTCCGGTCGACCACGCCGTCGCGCAAGAAGAAGTTGGCCGTCGCGAGTGATCGCCTTGTCCGGTGAGCTTTCTACCCGGGCCACAGGTGCTCTGGGAACGCGGGGTCTGGGCATTGGGTGGGCTAAGCAGACGACGACCCGCTGCCGAGCGCTCGCCTGCCCGGCACACAGGTAGCTGCGCGCTGGACAGCTACTCGGGCTCCCGGCAACGCAGCGGGCTGCACCGCGAGCTTCTGAACGAAGGGAGTTGTGCCATGGCTAGAAAACTGTCCCGGCGTTCCTTCTGTGGGGGGCTCCTGGGTGGCTGGGCGGCCGTCACCGGTCTCAATCTCCCGGTGAGGGCCACAAGCGGCACCGATCGCCCGGTGGAGATCGGGTCGCGATTGGAGCTGTTTGTTGATGGCTTCCTGATCGAGTCGCTGCGGGGGGCGCGGCGCGTCCTGCACCGGCCTGTGCCTCGCGAACTCGTCCTGGTTCACGACGCGCCATGGGAAGGGTCCGGATGCGGCTATCACTCCGTGTTTCAGGATCGCGACCGCTATCGGATGTACTACAAAGCCTGGCACCTGGACGTCTCCGGCGGCAGACTTCGTACGGACGCTCATCCGCTGTTCTGTTGCTACGCAGAAAGCTCCGACGGCATCCATTGGGAAAAACCGCGGCTGGGCCTGGTCGAATTCCGTGGTTCTAAGGCCAACAACATTGTTCTCGCCAGCGGCCCGATCGGGCCGGCCGTGGTGGATGCCGGCCACCCCGCTGTGTTCCGTGACGAGAACCCGGGCGCTCAGCCTGATGCCAGGTACAAAGCGTTCTTCCGCTCAGCCCGGCCGAAGGGGCTCCTGGCGCTGAAGTCGCCGGACGGCTTCAAGTGGGAACTGATGGCCGAGCTGCCCGTCATCACGGCGGGAGCGTTCGACTCGCAGAACCTGGGATTCTGGGACCCGGTGTGGGGGCTGTACCGGGCGTACTGGCGGATCTTCACAGCGGCGCGCCGTCAGGGGGCAAGCGCGAAAGCGTATCGGGCGATCCGGACCGCCGTCTCCACCGATTTCCTCCATTGGACTCAGATACAGGACGTGCGATTCAACGACGACCGCGAAGAGCACCTCTACACGAACCAGATCAAGCCCTATTACCGAGCGCCTCACATCCTGATCGGTTTCCCCACGCGTTACGTGGAACGAGGATGGTCGACTTCGATGAAGGCTTTGCCTGAGCCGGAACACCGCCGGCTCCGCGCACAGGCCAGTCTCCGGTACGGCACGGCGCTGACGGAAGCCGTGCTGATCAGCAGCCGCGACGGCTTGTTGTTTGAACGTTGGCCCGAGGCGTTTCTGCCCCCGGGGATCGAGCGGCCTGGGACGTGGAACTACGGCCAGCAGTACATCGCCTGGCATGTCGTGGAGACGCGCTCCGACTTGCCCGGCGCGCCGAATGAGCTATCGTTGTACGCCACGGAAAGCTACTGGACCGGCAAGGGCAGCGCCCTGCGTCGCTACACGTTGCGCATCGATGGATTCGTGTCGGTACGCGGACCGCTTGCCGGAGGAGAGCTCGTGACGCGACCGCTTGTGTTCCGCGGAGACCGTTTGCTCCTGAACTTCTCCACGGGAGCTGCAGGTGGCATCCGGGTGGAGATCCAGAGTCCTGAGGGACTGCCCGTACGGGGGTTCCGTCTGGAGGATTGTGAGGTGCTTTTCGGCGACACGCTGGAGCGGCAAGTGGTCTGGAAGACAGACGGTTCCCTTCGTATGTTGAACGGCCGCGCGGTGCGGCTGCGCTTCGAGCTGCGTGACGCGGACCTGTACGCTTTCCGATTTGCCGACTAACCTATTTGGCGAACCGATGGGATCGGTTGACACGAGACCGACGAGAAGCGTGGCCGGGCATCGGCCCCGGCGTCGTCCGCCGTGGGCGAGATCACGCCGAGGGAACGTTCGATCCGCTGCCGCGGCGGCCAGTGGCGTGCCACGGCGCGCGTTCGCCCATAGAATTTGGCGGTTCGGGCCCGTAGCTCAACGGTAGAGCAGGGGACTCATAATCCTTTGGTTGGGGGTTCGAATCCCTCCGGGCCCAATCGGCGGGTTGCGCAAGTTTGGGCGCAACCCGCATGTTTGTTGCGCCGCAACGGCGTATCCTGCTGGCGGCGCGGCTGTGGCGACGCCTCATGGGCACCGATGGTGTCGCTTCCAGCAGTGCGGTGCGGTGCCTTCTCATCGTCACACTGTGTTCCGGCCGCGGCGGCCCTCCGCACGGCTCACGGCGCAAAGATGGCCACTTCGTCCAGACGTCCCTCGAGCGGAGCAAAGCCGTCGCATCGACTGCCGAGGACAAGCGCTACGTCCTGAGCAGCCGGCAGCGAGGGGAGCTTCCCTTGCAGCTCAGGCTTCCGAGCTTCCTCCAGATAAACCTGCACCAGCTCGCGCGTTCGCACGAGCCGCACGTGGTACCACCGGCGGAGTTCCAAGCTGGTCTTGCCCACGAGGATCTTTCTGCTTCGGTCGCCGCTGTACACGAAGAGGCGTCCCGGCGGGACGTCTTCGTGGGTGCCACCGATTCCCAGGTGCAACCCCTCGACCGTCGGGTCCTTCGGGTCACCGACGGATATCAGGTAGGCGGTGACGGGGCGAACATCGGAGGGCAAACCGTTCCAGAACCAGAAGTCCAGGGTGTAGCTTGTGGGGAGCCGATCGAGGGGGACAACTATTCGGCCCCCCACGAATTGAATGCCGCGGTTGCCCCAGGGGCCGCCTTTCAGGTCGGGCCGGTCTGGCCCGGGCAGATAATAGGCCACGTTGCCTTCAATGGTGCCGTTATGGCGCCCGGTCATGTCATGGGCGACCGGTCCGCTGAGTTCGCCGAGGCGGAAGTAGGCCAGCGGCGAGCGCTTCATCACATTGCGAGCGTACGGGCAGTCGGGTTCTCGCCAGGCCCGTCGCGGTTTCCCCGAGACCTGTTCAAGCAAGCGGAGCAGTGTTTCCACCACACGCGGTTCCGCCTGAACCTCCAGGCCGGCGGTGCGCGCCGGCCAGGTTGTGTAACCCCCCAGGCGGTGCTGCTCAGGTGGGGGGATATAGCCTTCGGCACCGTTGGCCAGTTCGATGTTCATCGTGGGTTGCAGTGGGCTGCGCAGTTTGATCTTGATGCCGGTGATCCCGTACACCTCGTTGGGGATTGCTGTGATTCCCATGTTGCCAATCCGGATCGCCTGGAGCTTTAACTCCCGTTCCGGTTCCTGCCGGAGGTAGTGGGCCTCCCGCGCGTAGATCTCCGCCATCGATCGCGGCGGGCGCTCGCCGAGCTTCTTGAGCACCTCTTGTGCCCAGGCCCACCGACGCTCGTCTGGGGTGCGGCGCCGGAGGCGAAGGGTTGTTTCTGCCATGGCGAGCGAGACTGCGTCCCGGTAGGTGATGCTCTGGTAAGCCCGCGCAGCGGCTTCGACCACCGCCGACAGGTAGGTTCCGAAATCGAACGCGGGCCCCGGTTGGCTGTAATCCATCCACATGCTGTCACCGCTTGTTCCTTGCGAGAGCATGCCAACAAAAGGGGGCTCGAGGCCGACGGCGCGGAGTTTCTCCGCGAGGCGGGGGCCGAACTGGCCGCAGACGTCACCCGAGACCGGTGGCCGTCCAAAATAGTGGAAAGCCAGGTTCGCGAGTACGGCTATGGGGCGACCGTCTCTTGCCTGGATGCTGAGCAGCGTCATCTGATGATCGGCGGGTCCGGAAGGGCCGATGTGGTTTGGGCTCCGGTAACCCGGATGCATGTTCGCTCGCACCGTCCGCTGGCCGAAGGGGTCGGTTCCGATGCGATCGGGGCGGAGGATCCACCTGCGGCAGTGATTGAGTTCGGGGACCTCGACCACGGCCCAGCCCAATCGAGCCGGTTCCAACCGACGGGACGCCTCTACGATGCTGGCGACAATCCGCGGCTCCAGGAACCGCACGTACCTTGGATCTTCTCGGCTGCCCAGGCAGGCCATGGCCGAGGGGGCTGAATGGGTGTGTGTGGCGGCGATCAGGATGCGTGAGGTTGGGGTTCCGCTCTGAGCGGAAGCGGCTTCTTTTACGCGATCCAGCAGTGCGCGGGGGAGCATGAGGCTGTCGACGACAACGATAGCTATCCTGGTATTGCCATCATCCAGTACGAGTGCGCGGCTCTTAAGTCGGTCGTGGGCGACGCTGGCCGTCCGTTCGCGGAAGTAGCCGTTAACGATCACCGGGAACCGGTGCGGCGTGATGTCGACGGCCGCTGCGCCGGCCCTGAGCTCGGCGGCGTAAGCCCCTGGACCGTGTGCTGCGGGGAGCAGGAGTGCTCCAACGGTGCTCAGGAATAGAAGTCGCTGCATCTGGGACCTCGATTGGGATCGAGCCGCGCTCGGTGGGATTCGAGCTGTCTCTGCGGGCGCCAGTATAGCGGATGGTAGGTGCGCCCGGCGTTAGACCTTGTGAGCCGAGCGGCGGGGGTGTCGACCGGACGTTGGTCTCACCACCACATGCGTACACGGGGCGCGACGCCTACGGCGGAGCGCCCAGGTCGCGGCGGTGGGCTAACGTGCGGGCGTCGTTGTTGCGATCGGACGCCAGGCCGTGCGTGCTTCGGTGCCGGCTGACCGCGGGGCAGTGCTCCTCGCAAGCGGTGGGGCACAGGCTGCAGGAGCACCACGCTCCTTGGACGGTACCACTTGTGCTGCCATCGCACCGTCGGCCAGAACGATAGGGGCTTGCCGACTTTTCGTCGATGCGGGGCAGTTACGAAGGCCCGGTCGTTCGGTGGCCGCGGGCGGCTTCTAAACCCGTGCGGACCGCCAAGCGGCCAACGCACGGGAACAGATTCCGCGCAGGGCTGCCCGAAGTTGGTGGAGATTGGTTTAGGAGCCGGCTCGCACGAACAGACGCTTGCTCGCGACCGTCGCGGCTGCCCCCAGGCCCCAGAGGACGACGGTCACCGGTTCGGGCGTGGGGTGATTGTAGAACCTGACATCGTCGATCACGGCACGGAGGTACTGGCCGTCACGCCGTGCTCCGATCCAGGGACCGATCAGAGGAGTCGTGTCGCCTGGCTCGCCCACGAACCCGCTCGTCTGTTCGGCAACCAGCACCCCATTCACCCAGACTCGATTGAATTCCTTGTATTTGTATTCAATCTCGACAAAGGTCCACTGGTTGAGCTGCACACTGTTGGCCGGTCCGGTGATCTCGCTGTGTCCCGAGCCATTCTTTTGCCAGATACTGGAACCCCATGACTGTGGCTGACCATAAGCGGGGCTTGCTGAGGGGTCGACCACGTACATGGCGTATGACCAACCGTTACCGTAGAAACCGAGCGACACCACGGGCTGACGAGGTTGGATGTGGCTATCGGTGCCGAACCCGAGCACCTTCACCCACGCCGAGATGCGGATGACACCGCCTGGGCTGGTGTGGGGGAGGAACAGAGAATTTGCGGGAAGTTCGATGTAGGAGTCGACACCGTTGAATTCCAGCGCCCCGCCGGGATTCCCAAAGCGGTCTGTCGCTGGCGTGACGTTGTGGAGCACGACGGCATCGAGTCCGTTGGGACCGGCGTCCGACCCATCACCATTGAGCGGATAGTAAGCGATCAGGCCCCCACATGCGATGCCATGCAGCAGGAGAACAACCAGTCCTGCCCCCACCGAAGCAATGCGACCTGTTCCCGTCATGAGTTGGGACCTCCACCTCGCGTTGCGCCCTGGTTAGAAGAAGACCCTTCGCTGTTTGCTCTCAAGGAAGCAGTGCTGCTCGGCGACCACGCCAATCCCATGGGGCTGCAACGTGGTGAATCGGTCGTCCCTGCAGCGGGGGCACTACCGGTGGCGTCGGCCGGTTAGCCGCAGGTGAAAACCTACCGAACCATTTGCTGCCCCGGGCTCGGAATGCTCACCGTGCAGGTTCATGCTTACCCCTACTTTAACGTAGCGGTCGTGGCGCTTGCAAGCCCTGTGACAGGCCCATTCCCGTTTGTCCTGCCTCGATGTGCGTTGCGGCCGGTCAACGGAGGGGGCGCATCTGAGGCGGTGAGGTGCGCAAGACAGCGGGGCCAGACTGGCCACGGTGGCTCGGGTGGTTGAGGACGGAACCCTTGACCCGGCGGGCCCTTGGTCCCGCGCGCACGGTGCCGGAGCCACTTGGCAGCGGGATAGGCCAGGTGCTAGAATGTGTGCTTAGGAAAGTCGACGCAACGCCATGTCGGAGGAGGGGTGAGATGGCGGAAACGGACATTGACGTTGGGCAGTTGATCGAAGGGTTCCTCGAGGGGGACCACGAAGCGCTAGGTCGCGTCTTGGTGATCGTCATCCCCACCGTCGACGGGGAGCTCAAGCGGTTTCCTCGCGTCTCCTATGCGTGCGACGATGTCCTGGACCACGTCCTGGGAAAGCTGAAAGCGGGGCGGTTCGATACCGAAGGGGCTACCCTTGAGCAGTTCAAAGCCTGGGTGCGGCAGGTGGCGGAAAACCGGCTCCTCGACCTGACTAGGAGGAATCGTTGCACGATTTGCTTGGCGGACGATGTGCCCGGCGGCACCGGAGGTGACGGATCGGATTTCGATGAGTTGTCTGAGGAGGGTTGGTCGGACGGAGCCGACGACGGGAGCCACTGTCTCGCGACTTTCATGCAGGTTGCGGCACTTCACGGTCTGATTCAGCCCATCCTTCCCAAGGGCCGTCAGGTGGATCTCTATGCGGTCTACCTGTTCGAGTTCCGGCGCAATCTCTACCTGGCGTTGCGACGCTGCGCGGGGGGACGGAGGCACAACTACCTCCACACCTGTGAAGTTACTGTGCCGTGGAATTCCGACGGAAGCAGGGCCTTCCGACCGGACTGGCCCTCGATCGAGCGGCTCTGGAATGCCATGAGCCCGCTTATTTCGGAAGGACAGCATGTGGACATAGAGCACGTCATCGAGCGGGCGAGATCGCTCGAGCCAGATTGCGCTGCCACGCCTGACGTTTACTACAACTGGGTGCGCCGCATGCGACGGATTCTGGAGCTCAACTACGACGAGTTCGCCAATGCGCAGGAACCGGACGTACAGCGCGCGTGGGAGCTATGGAAGTGCATCATCCTCAAGCCAAAGACAACGTAACGAACGAACCCGCTCGGGAAAACGAACGGGTTGAATCCGCTTGGCAGCCGTGTCGCTTCGAGGAGGCGGGCTGCCCGTACGCGCCGCTGACCATCTTCCGCGACGAAGCGGCAGCCAGAGAGCATGTGGGCAAACACGTCCTCGGACCGGAGGAAGCGGACGCTTGGGCACTGGTCGTTCCCCTCATGCTGGAGGTCGCGGACATCGCGTCGCCGTCGCAACGGAGCAGGTTGTACCAGTACGTTCGGGGGGGCAAACGCGAGGTGTTTGAAGCCCTCTACGAGCTGTACGCGAAATCGATCGTGCTCAATCTCGAGGATGCTTGCCTATTGGGTTGGAAGAACGTGGAGGAGAGAGGTCGCAGGGGATGGGTGGGGGTAGCTCTGGGGACTTCTGGGCTGTTAATCGTGGCCGAGAACGGGGTGATCAAGACGGCATTTCTAGCCGGACAGGCCGATCCGGAGGACGGCAACTCCTCGTCACGGTCGGCGGTTAGCTCCCTGAGTAATCGCCACCGGATGCGGCGCGGATACCGTCCGAGGGTCCCGCCGCCGCGCGAGGCCAGGTGGAGCGACGCGGAGAGGTTGTACTACCGCGTGTTTCGGCCTGCTTTACGGTTTGCACGCCGTTGTGTCTACGAATACGCGCCGGGCGTTTCCGGCCTGCGAAGCCGAAGAAGTGACTACTGGCTGCTCAAGGACGTGCTCCCCACGATCAGAAGCGTCCGCTACGAGAGATGGGCTGCGTGGCGTGAGAAGTGTCGGGGACGGTTGTACGCGGAGGATGTGAACTGACCGAAGGGGGCAGATACCGGTCACCGTGTGGGTCAGAAGAGGCGTGTAATGCCAAGTGTGCGAGGCGGGTTCGCAAGGCATCGGGGCAGCACGCGTGGGAAACCGGCTGGATAGATCGGCTCTGGCCGGCCTGGCAGCGATGCCGGGAGCTGGAAGGCGGGAAGTGCCCCGGTGCTGCCGTTGTTTGGCACTCCGCGCCACGCTTCGGTGACTCGTCTTCCCTCCGGTGGACTTCGTCCGTCGGCATCGGGACGGGCGCCACGCCGCGTTCGGGTCAGCTCGCCGCTGTCGAATGTCAGATTTTCGCCCGTGTGACGTTGATTGGGTGACGAGGCTAGACCCTGTCGGACAAAGGGAGGTATCGCGAAGTTGGAGACGGGTTGAGACGAGATCCGCTTATCCGTGACGGGATACGACGAATACCAACGATTGGCATTTGCCATTCAGGGGATTTCCCATGAGACGCGAAATCGAAACGCTGAACCGCAAGTCGGTGGACGATCTGATTGACCAGTTGACGGATGAGCCTGCGTCACCGCTTCCTTTAGCCGCGGAGTGGATCGACAGCTTCTTCGAACTCGTGCATGCCTCTGATACGGACGATCCGCAGATCGCCTACGACCTGATCGCCGCCTGGGCGCGACTGTGGCGGGCAGATCCTGGGGTGCTTTCGACTGCCGCGGATGTCCATATTCCCGATGAGCGTTCCATCGGCGCGAGCTTGTGGAGCGAGTTGTTTGGTGCCGGGCGATACCGGGATTATGAAGAACGCTTGCTGCGGCGTTTGCCCGAGCTGGCCGATCTTGCCATTCGTGTTCCAGACCCGCTTGCCTGGGTTGATGAGCTCGAGGAGTTCAGCGAATCAGTTTTCGAGGGGGCCGACATTGAAAAGACGGGGTGGGCGATCGATCTCATCGAGGATCTAGACGGGGCCGAGCTGGTCTACTGGGCGGCCAGGCGGTACTTGGGCGAAACGGAGGCGACTCGCCAAGTAGGTCTCGGGCTGCGCGCGGCGTACGCGGCGCTGTATGGCCACCGGGAGAGCTTCATCGTCTGCCCGGACTTCTTGGTGGCTTTCGCGCGGGCGGTGGACTACGAGCCGCCAGATGCCTCACTACGCGAATCGCTCGTGAAGATCCCCATGCTGCTCGAGGAGCTCGCTGACTATCGTCGGTTCGTTCGGGGGGAAGACGTCTCGGAGGATGCGGTCCGCGCCTCGGCGGTGATTGCTGCGGGGGCGGCTTATGGGACCGTCCGGGTTGGTCTGATGTCCATGGTTCGCATCCTTCGCATGGTGCAGTCCCCGGCCGCCGCGCTGGCGGCGGACGTCCCCGTCCAGGGGCAGCCCAATCCGCTCGTTCTGGTTCGCTGGGTGAGCCCGGACAAGCGCTACGTAGCGCAAGTCGATTTGCCGCCGGACATAAGGGAGCCGCGATCGACGTTCCCCGTTTCGCTGCACCGAGCGCTTCAGGTCGGTGATCGTGTCGTGCCCGGGCCGGAAGCCACCGAGCTGGCGGGCCGTCGCATGCGGTTTGCCGGGATCGAAGCCGTAGTTGACCCATCCGGGCGGTTCGAAATCCCCTTGGAGCAGCTCGAAGACGCTCTGGCGCAGCATCGTGCACCTGCGCTCGAGATTTGCGAGAATGGAACCTGGGTCAGGTGGAACCTGGTTGACGCGGGGAGCTAGACGATGTTGCAGTCCGCACACGGCGCCGCGCGCCACATCTCTGCCAGGACAATGGAAGAGCTTTTCGAGCTCGCGCAGGCGTACGACTCTGAACCGGCACACCGCCTGTATCTTGTCCGTGAGGCTGTCTGTTTGCTCGGCGACCTGTCACCATGGTGGCTTGCCCCAGACGCGCTCGATCTCGTTGCCAATAGCTGTCCGGACCCGCGTTACCGGGATTACGCAAGGCTGGCTCGGTCTGCCGAGCCCGAGCCCGGGCTGGCACTGGTGACGTGCGTCTGGAAGGAGTGCGGCGCGTCGCCTGCAGGCGCGGATCACTGGGGGCTACTGCGGCATGGAGCGGTCCTGCCGGTTCGCTGGTACGCCGGGCGGTCGCATGACGAGACCCTCCCCCAGCGGCTACTCGAGCTCGCCGACGCTGTCCTCGAAGAGTTCGCCACCGAGAAAGGCTGGCCCACCGACGGCTGTCCCCTGGACGAGTTCGGGTTGGGCTGGGCGTCGGCGTTGAGCGGCAAGATAGATGCCCGCAGCTTACCCATGGAAGCTGAGTCCGCGTTCTTTGCTCTCGCCGCCGCTTTGTACCTGGCTCGGCACGCGCCCCAGGCGCCGTCGAACCCGAAGATCTGGGTCTCAGCCGCGTGGGACCCGAACGACCGGTACGTCCGGCGAGTTGACGGCATCCGGTACAAGGTGGCCACCGCTCTGCAGTTCGGTGCGAAAACGATATTCGTTCCCCCGGGCAATCTGCACGAGGCCCGCAAAGCCGTTCAGGACCTAAGCGCTGATGCAAGCCCGGACGTGGTACGTAGCGTTCCAACGCAGAACACATTCGCTGCCACATTAAAGCCCATTCTCGTTCAGTACCGCGTTCGTCCTCCAGCAAATGCCCCCTTCGACGAACTAAAGGCCTACCATCTCTACATTGCCCCCCTCGATCGCCGCCAGTGCAAAGAGTTTCATGCCTCTCACCTTTTCCCCCACATCGTGAAGAAGTGCGTCGAGCAGTTGCCGCCGGACCTGCGCGAGTTGGCCGAACGCAGACCCGTGCTGGTTGCTCCGGTCAGCCACAGCGAGGACCTGATTCGCCTGGCATGGCGCGTGTTCAACTGCCGGAAGCTGGTGGCCGTGCTCATCGGTGGCAAGGACACGCCTGCCGCGCGCCAGGGGTTGGAGCGATTGAAGAACTGGGATATTCCCGAGCCGTGTCTTTTCGAGTTTCCTGAGCGCGGTTGGCCGGAGACCTGTGCGCGGGCGCGCGAACTTTACGAACAGGTGCTGCGGGAGCTGGACGGCCCGGTGCTGGTCGATCTCACTCCCGGCTTCAAGGTCGTCAGTTTGGCGCTACTGTTGGCGAGACCAGCGGGGAACCTGCCCGAGACCCATTACGTCTATCTCTCCCATGACTGGCTCCCTCTCTCGGGCGTGCGGGAACCGGCACCTGGCTCCCAACGGTACGAACGCGTCGATCCTGGCCAGGCGCCTCTTTTCCGGGCGTAGTTTTCCGGACCAGCCGGGCGGCGGTACTGTGTAACCGGACTTCCGGATGAACCGCGCCTGTCGTCGAACTGCGCGTCAGGAATCGGCCGCTCCTCCCGTACTAGATCAGGAGCACGGACGAGAACTTCCGCGGTGAGGGCTTGTTCCTGGTTCGAGCGACGAGGGGGTCTGGATGGGATTCTGGAGATGGTTCTTTCCCACAAGCGATGAGCCTGAGCAGCAGGATGAGGGGGGCGCTGCCCCGCGCCCCGCGCAAACGGACGCGGCCGGTCAACAGACTTCGACGAGATCCTCTACGCCCCATGATCGGCAGCGCGCACAGACGCAACAGGGGGAGGGAGTCGTGCAGGCCGAAGTGGGGTCGCTTACTGATCAGACAGGAGCACTGACGGCTCAACGACGCCTCCAGAACCTATATCTCGACTTCGAACGGAACAGGGAGACGCTTCAAGAGGAACTGGTTCGCCTCAAGGGGCGGCACCGTGACGCGTTTTTCCCTGGTGTTCCCGATGCCCAGTTGCTGGACCGGTTCATCGAACGGTTCTTTCCGGAAGGCTTTCCGGCCCATCTGCTCGTCTCAAATGTGAGCCACAAGCCGGATGCCCCCTTTCTGTTGGTTCGGCCCGCCCAGCTCAGCCCCGCTATCACGCAGGTGATGCCGCGGGGGCTTGTGCTCGCGGTGAAAGGGGGCCTGTGGGACAATTTTCGGGACCCGGACAATCCTGTTCTTCGTGTTTTCCATATCGTTGACCTTACCCACTCAGAGGCGCGCGACTTTGAGCGGGAACTCCGGGTCTGTCCGTACTACTCGAATATCTACCCCTCTCGAGTCCGAAATAACAATTGCCTTACACAGGAATTCGTTTCCTCCCTGCCCCCGATCCACCGGCAAACGGGCCGGAAACTGGGCGAGTGGCTGGATTACGTCGAGTTCCGCCGTCGTCTGGCCCGCGCCAGTGCCCAAGGATTGCGGTTCGTTGACCTCGAGATCACCGAAGATGGTCTGGCGCGCTTTCTCCTGGTTGCCCCCAGCCAGGAGGAATTCGACCGCTGCTGGCACAGACTCCGCGGCCAGGAACTGTCTCTGTTTCCACTCGGTTACTCCACCGACGAGTGGCAGTTCAGGCCCAGGGAGGATAGCCGTGCGAGACCCCTACAGATGGGGCCGCCTAAAGGAGGACCTGAGCGCGTTACCGAAATCGTCGTGCCGGGATGCCCGTGGCATGAGCCCTACGCGGCCGCCGTTACGCTGCTACTCGACGACGAGCTCCAGGACGAGTTCGATGAGTTGCGCCATCGCGAAGGAGAGGAACGGGCGCGGGCATGGGTCCGCAGTCGCCTGCCCGGTGAGGGATTCCTCGGTATCTCCATCGTCGGCGATCTGGCCCTTGTGGGCCGGTTCGAGAGGGCATTACGTACGCTGCAAGAGCAGGGCGGGTATGCGCCGTTCCTTTCCAGTTACCTCTTCGATATTAAGACGGCACGTGTTCCTCGGCAGCTCGATACGGTCGACCAGTGGGGGCTGCAAGAGCTGAACGATGCGCAGAAGCACGCAGTCCGGGTAATGCTGAGTGCCCCGGATATCGCGCTCGTTCAGGGGCCTCCAGGTACGGGCAAGACGACCGTCATCGCAGAGGCTGCCTATCAATTCGTCCGCCGCGGCATGCGCGTGCTGATCGCCTCTCAGGCAAACCTGGCGGTCGATAACGCTTTGGAGCGGTTACCCCTTGTACCGGAGATTCGGGCCGTGCGTCTGGGCAGCAAGGGGGACGAAGAACTTCCCTTCAGCGAGAAGAACGCCCTCGCCACCTACTACCGAGCGATCGCCACTCGCTGTCGCAGCCAGACTCTGGATCCGTGGGACACAGCGCAACGCCAGGCCAACGCGGCCCGCCGTTGGCTGGACGACTACCGCGTCGTCCGGGCGAACGTCGAGGAAGCCGAGCAGCGGGCGAGGAGGATCCGCAGCCAACTGGATGACCTCCGCCGCCAGCTCCATGCGGCCGAACGGCACCTGCGACAGATTGAGCAACAGGAAAAGTTCGGTGAGGTCGTGCGGAGCCTGGCCGACGCCCTGCGCAATGGGGATCCAGACGCCGTTCCCGCCGAAGTTCCGGACAGTGTTGTGTCTGATCTGGTAAAGTCCGTCCTGCAACCTCTGATCGATGCATTGCGCCGTGGCGGGTTGCGCGTTCCCACCTTGCTGGGCCACATCACCGGCGCAACCGCCGCTGGCCTGCTGCGCGATCTCCTGACGCGGTTGAGGAAGTTCGAAGGTTATCGGCATCAGATAAATGCGGACATGCACGGTTTGAGCCAGTTATCGGGCAACATCGTTTTGGGCACCGCTGAACAGATCGAGCTCGACAACCTCAGACGCCAGCGGGATGAACTGCTGCAACGGATCGCCACGGACGCTTCTGTCGTTGCAGAACTCCAGCGCGTCCAGAAACGCATCGTGGAGCTGGAGAGCAAGGGGGGTGGCGCTTCGATCGGCTCCGCCTACGCGTCGATATTTGCGAATCCCGATGCTCTTGGGGGCGGCAAGACGCCCCGGCAGCTCCTCAACGTCCTCCGCGATGCGTTAAAGGCGCTGGACGACGCCCAGGCAGTTCTCAAGCGGGCCCGGTCCGCCTTCGTCCCCTGGCTGTGCCAGCAAGTCACACCGCAGACGGCAGCCAAAGCCTCCGCCGAAGCGCGTCGACGTCAGCTCGAAGGGAGGATCCGTGGCGAGGAGGTCAACCTGCGCGACGCGGAGGAGTACCTCCAGGCCCAACGGGAGCGGCTGCGCGAGCTCGTCGAGCAGGCGGTGTCCAACTGGAATGTCGACCGCAACTGGTCTGTGGAGGAAATCGCCCGAGGATTAGAGGGATATCTCCAGAGGCTTGAGCAACAGCTCAACGCGACAGCGACGACCCGCACGCAGTGGGAGCCGTTTCTGCGCTGGTGGACCAGGGAGCTGGAGGACGCCCAGCGCGCGGAACGCGACGCACCGTTCTATAAGGATGAGTTTATCGCTAGGTGCAATGTTGTCGGGGTAAGCTGCACGGAGAGCCCGTTCACGCTAGAAAGCGCCGGCCATCCCTGGTTCGATGTGGTGATCGTGGACGAGGTGAGCAAAGCGACCCCACCGGAGTTGCTCATCCCCCTTCTCCGCGGCAGAAAAGCCATCCTCGTGGGGGACCACCGCCAGCTACCCCCGTTGTTTCGCGAAGGGAATCTTTCCTGGGAGGAAGTCGCCGCCGACCTTGCCCAGGACCAGAGCGAGGGACAGGGCGAGGAGGGGGCCGGAACCCAGCGCGAGTTCACCGTCCAGGATTTCGACCGGTTCCGCCGCATGGTGACCTCCTCACTGTTCAAGGAACTGTTTGAGCAGGCTCCTGACCAACTGAAAGCCATGCTCACCGTCCAGTACCGCATGCACCCCAAGATCATGGATGTGGTGAACTACTTCTACGATCATTTGCTGGTGTGCGGGCTCGAGGACCCGGACGCGTCGCGACCGGATTCCGATCCGCGCAGCCACCGGCGACATCGCCTTCGCCTGGTAGGGCCGAACGGTGAGGAGTATCTCCGCGAAGATCTGCCGGTTGTCTGGATCGACAGCTCACGCAACTCCAACGGTGCGCCTGTCTACGAAGAGCTCATTAGCGCGAGCAAGGTCAACGAATGGGAAGCAACCATTATCGCGCATATCCTTTGCGACCTTGAAGAGGCCCTGCGTAGCCAGGGTTACACCGGAGACAACCCCAAACGTGTTGGCGTCGTGAGCTTCTACGGCGCGCAGATCGGCACCATCCGGCGCGCGATCAACAACGTGCGTCTACAAAGGGGCACGGTGTTTAACGCACTCCGCTGGGACGTGAACACGGTGGACCGGTACCAGGGCAAGGAGAGGCCGATCATCATTGTCAGTCTGGTTCGCGCTCCAAAGGGCAGACTGTCCCCTCGTGCCCTCACGGCTCAGTTTCAGCGCATCAACGTTGCAATGTCCCGAGCCCAGGAGCTGCTCATCGTGGTTGGCAACCGCAGGGTATTCGAGTCCTACCCGGTCGATTTACCGTACGTGGATCGCCCGGGCTCTCGTAGGTTCTACGTGTACAGAGAAATCGTGAACTACATCCAACGGTTGGGTGGCCTCTGGCCGGCACGCGAGGTCGTACGGGGGTAGCAGCGCGTACAAACGTTCGGGGACGACATGGTGGCAACCGCTCGTGTACAAACGAAACCGCAGCCGTTGAAGACCCTGGTGGTTTCCTTTCCGGTGGTCCGCTATGAAGTGCTGGTTCAGTACGCCATCCCCCGTCTTCCCACGGTCTTTGAGGAGGCCGTCCTGCGCATGGTCCAGATGGCGGAGCGTGACCAGCAGGTGGCGGGGCTGCGCCTTGGAAGGGTCGTGAGCGAGCTGCTCGGTATCCCAGATGCTGACGAGGTTTTCCTGCCCGTTGTGCGTCATCTGTTCGACATGGGCCTGATCCGAGTAGCGGGCTCATTCGACAGCCTCGAGCAGATGCGGCTTGGCGAAATACGGTTCACCGACCGGGGCCGGGAGCTGTTCGAATGCGGCGAATTACCTTCCCGCGAACTCGAACATCGGGACGAGTGCTACTTCGACCCGATCAAGAGGAAACTTCTACGCCGGTGCTACGCCAGGGATGAGAAAGAGCCGGCTGCCATCACACTCGACAACGCCGAGACCGCGTTCCCGGACACTTTGTATCGTCAGTGGATTCAGCAGAATGGACCGGAATGGTTGCCCCAAGGGGCGCAAATAACTGGAATTGCTGCGGAGAAGCCGCATCGGTGCTGGGTACGTGAGCGGGCGAACGTGTACGTGCACGAGGGGGAATTGCTGGTCCAATTTGACGATCCGGAACGGACCCGTTACGTAAAGTCCCTTTCGCCGCGGAAGGTCCGCGACTTCATCCTGGACAAACTCGCGCAAGGTGGTCAGGTTCCTGCCCCCCCTGGAACGTGCATGCTCCCGGTGGACCTGCGGGCGGAATGGCGGCGGTACGAGGGCCTGAGCTGGCAATTCTGGGAGGACGCTTGCCGGAATCTTCTGGAACAGAAGTGGGTGGTGGTCTTTTCGACCGAGCTTGGTGCGTTGCTGCAGGCGAACAGCCGGCGGTGGCGCGTGCTGATTGAGGCCGGTTCCGGCGCCGCGATCCCGTGCGCCGAGCGGCGGCCCGGACCGCAGGGTTCGTCGAAGTGGATCGTCCGCGTTCGCGATGGCCGTGGAACAGAAGGGTGGACCGCCGCAACGCGCGATGGAGTTGTGTACATTCTGAACGCCACCGTACGTCTGGGTGCGGGGGTGGAAACGATTCCGCTCGCTGCATGGGACCGACGCGACGAGACCCGGGCTGAGGTGGCGAACCTGATGCGCAGAATCGCGGTGGAACTGATCGCGGGGGCAGTCCAAGGCCGTGGTGTAGCCGCTTTGTGGCTCTCACCCGCTGAGTTCTGGAGCTGTGTTCGCGAGGTGAGCGAGCGCAGACCGCGGTTGGCAGATCGGCTGACCCTGCTTCGCCGCCTTGTTGAGGAGCTTGAGCGGATCGGCGCCCAGAAGCACCTCGCCCAGGTGAGCGACGTGCTCGTGGAGCTCGTCCGCTCGCACCAGGGGAAATTGGACCGCACGGCCCTCAGCGCCGTTGTCGACACGACCAAGGCGCTCCAAACGCGAGCCGGGGACGTGGTGAGACGAATGATCGAATTGCTGAACGAGCGCGCTTCGATTGAGTCCCTGGAGGAGCTGGCAGTGGTTCGAAAGCTCATACGAGAGCTGGATCCCCGCTGGACACCCGATTCTGCGGGTAACTTTTACCCGCTCGGGGTGCTGCGTGAGATTTGTCACGAGCTCGTTCGGGATCCGCCGGCCCGGCTTGACCCCGACTCCCCCTTAGAAAAGCGTCTGCTTGTCTGGCGCAGGCTGGCGAACCGAGTGGGGACCTCCCTGGGCGGCTTGCGGTTGGATCAGCCGATTGCGGAAGCGGAGCTTTTCAAACGCGTGCGGCATCGTGATCCGGAGCTGGCGGAGACGGTCCGGCGGGCGCTCGATCACTGGCGGAGCTTGACAACGGACTATCCAGAGCTCGCCGACGCGGTTGTGGGTACACCGGTAGAGACGGTTGTGCGGAACCTGACCAGCATCGCAGCCGCTCTGTAGGGAACGTAGGGACGGCAACTAACCCACGGGGGGCCGGCCGGGATCGGCGAACGCTCGGGAGCGAGCCGCTGGTGGCGTGGGCGGGCGAGGGCTGCCGAATGGCGGCGACGGTGCTCGGGCGGGCTGTGCCGCGGTCAGATTTCGGCTGCGAATGCGTAAGCCTTTGGGAGGACGCAGGTCGGGTACGTCCGATTGTTGTGAACGAGTTACGGAACGGGAGCAACGACATGAGCGAATGGGGGGATTACGTATACGAAACCGAAGCGCAGCGACGCAGGCGGGAAAGGCGCGCGAGGCGTGCTGCTCAACGGTTGCTCTCCCGGTATGAGCGGACGCTTCAGGAATTAGAGGCCGAAGGCATTGCTGCGTGGGTAGCAGCCACCTACGCCGCCCTGTCCGCCGAGATCGCCCGAATACGGGAGCTTCTGGACAGCGATCCCCTGGCGGCCCGGGACGAAGCGTTTGAGCTCGGCGGAGACGTGTCCATGTTCGTGCGGGTCGCGCGGAAAGCCGCTGAAGAAGAACGGCGGAGACGAGCGAAACGGTCGGCACTGGATCAGCTCTTCGAGGAGACTCTGGCCGATCTTGTCGATCCCGTCGAACGCGACTTCGCTTACGAAGAGATGCGGCGGCTCATCGGCGAAAAGGAGGCGCTGGTCGCTTCCGAGGAAGCGGTCGAGGACACCATTGCTCGTGTTCGCCAAAGAATCGCAGAGATCCGAGCGCGTGCACAGGCACGGGCCGCCGAGTGGCGAGCGGAACAGGAGGCGGCCATCACGGAAGAGGTCACCGAGACGGTCGCCGAAGCTGTGGGGGCTGCGATCCAAGAAGAGGAGGGGGAGCAGCTAACCGAAAACCAGCTCGATGCCCTTCGCGAGTTTTCGGCGGCGATCGTCCGTCTCGCCCGTGAAGAGGGGGAACAGAAGACACAACAACGTGATGCCATCCGGGAAACGGCCGAGCGATTGACTGCGGCCCCCAGTGAGGAAGACCGTCGTCAGGTCGTGCAGGCCCTTTACCAGGCCCTGACCGGTCTCGGTTTCGTGGTGGAACAGCCCGTGCGCATCCAGGAGGAGGGGGAAGACGTGGTTGTGGTGCGGGCACGCCGTCCGGCCGGCCAGTGCGCGGAGCTCAAGGTAACGGCCTCCGGCCAGCTCGGCTACAAGTTCGATAACTACGAGGGAATGTCTTGCAAGGGGGATATCGATCAAGTGATGAACCTGCTGCAATCCGTGTACGGGGTTAAGCTTTCCAAGCATCGCGTGCTCTGGCAGAATCCCGACCGGATTTCGCGGACGGCTCGGCGCGGCCAGGATAGTGTAGGGGGTGGCGCTCATGGTCGATAAACGCGAGAACCCGTGGATCGCCAATCTCGATCGCGAGGCCGGCATTCGACGTTGCCTGATCATCCACGGCGACACGTGCGATCTCTGCTACAGCGAGGATACCGGCGATTACCGCCCGGTACGCGAGGTTATCCTGCAGCGGCTCGCCCGCAAAGGATTCGACCGCGTTGTTGTGTGGGATCCGTATGGGGGTATCACCAACGTTTCGGACGAGGTTCGCCAGGAGCTGATGCGGCGCGCGGTCCAGGCCCAGGGTCAGAGCGCTACCCAGCAGGGGGAAGCGTATGACATGGGCATCCCCAGCCGCTCACCGACTCCCCCCTCCACCGGGACGGCACCCGTTAGCATGGAGGACTTCCTGGCGATTGTGCACGCGCACCTGGTGAACCCGGACCGCAGCACCGCGGCGTTTGTCATCGACCTGTCCGATTACCTGTTCGGAAACGCGAACGCGCTCACCGAAGAGGAACGCCGGCGATTGCTCATTCTCACCCGGGCGATCGTGCAGGCTCCGCTCGATCTGAGTGACCCCGTTAGCTTGGGGAGGCCGTCTAACTTGGTCGTCTTTCTGTGCCGCTCACTGGGCGGAATTCCTCCCAGCCTCTACCAGGGAAACCCGGCCGTGCAGCAGATTCAGATCCCTCAGCCGGGACGGGTGGAGCGCGCGAACTTTGTCAGTCGGCATATCGACCGGTTCCGATTCAGGACCCCCTTAAGGCCGGGCACCGTCGATTTCGAGGATTTCGTGGACAGCCTGGACGGCCTGACGTTGATGGACCTCGCCCAGCTCATCAAGCTCTCCCGCCAGTGCGGCGAGATGCCGATGACGCCCGAACAACTGGTGAACCTGTACAAGTACGGCGAACGAACCAGCCCATGGGAAGAGCTGAGCCGCGAGAAGCTGCAGGGCATTGAGGAGGCGCTCAAACGTCGAGTCAAGGGCCAGGACGAAGCGGTACGCAAGGTGGCGGACGTAATCATCCGCGCCTACACCGGGCTCTCCGGCCTGCAACACTCCAAGAAACAGAAGACGCCAAAAGGGGTGCTCTTCTTCGTCGGCCCCACGGGTGTCGGCAAGACCGAGCTTGCGAAGAGCCTGGCCGAGTTCCTTTTCGGCGACGAGGACGCCTGCATCCGGTTCGACATGTCGGAGTACAACCACGAGCACAGCGACCAGCGGCTCATCGGTGCCCCCCCTGGCTACGTGGGTTACGAAGAGGGGGGCCAGCTTACAAATGCCGTCCGCGAGCGGCCGTTCTCTGTGCTGCTCTTCGACGAGATCGAAAAGGCCCACGTCCGCATCCTGGACAAGTTCCTCCAGATCCTGGAAGACGGTCGGTTGACGGACGGCCGCGGTGTTACCGTGCACTTTTCCGAGACGGTGATCATCTTCACCTCGAACATCGGTGCCGCCGAGGTGGACCCGTCGCTCAGCCCCGACGAGGTCCGCCAACAGTTCATCCAGAAGGTGCGACGGCACTTCGTGGACGTTGCCGGGAGACCGGAACTGTTGAACCGCATCGGCGACAACATCGTGCCCTTCAACTTCATCACGGGCTCCGATTTCCTGGTCCAGATCGCCCGGGCTAAACTCGAACCGCTCCGCGAACGTCTCCGCGAGAAGTACCGGATCCGGGACTTTGTCTTCGCGGACGAGGAGAAAGCGCTCCGTGCCCTTGTCGAGCGGGTGGACCGCTCTATGGGGGGACGCGCCGTGCTGAACGAAATGGTCAAGCGCATTTTCGACCCCCTGGCGCGATTCTTGTTCGAGACGGCCAGCGACCCCAACCAGTACGCCGACCGTGTCATCAAGGCATACCCGATTGCGGGCGGTCCGGACTTCACCTTCGTGCTGGAATAGAAGCAAGGTGCGGGAAGGACGGCGGACCGCCGTTGCGGCGGCGAGCGCACCACCTCCTGCACGCCTGCGATCCGAAACCACCCGCTGAAGCAACTGGAACCGCCCGCCGAGCAGCCGAGCTCCGCCGCTGCGTCGCGCATAGCAACGCCTGTCGAAAACGGGGCCGGGTTCCCCAGGTAGAGCGCCGGAACGCTGCTACGCGACGAGCGAAGGTCTTCCTTGCGGCAGCTAAAGGTCGCGTCCTCGTTCGAGGCTCCCGCGAAGTCTCCGATCGGTCCGATCCGTCCGATCGGTCGGATCGGTCTGATCAACCCAGCCTTCGCCGTGAGCTCCCCACCGGCCCAATGCCCTGCGCTACCTTCTTCACGGCTGCCGGAGAAAAGCGATCAGGTCGCGGAGCTGTGCCGGCGTGAGCAGTTCGGAGAAGTTCTCCGGCATCAGCGATCGGCCGGTCGACCGAAATGCTTCGATCTCCGATCGGTCGAGCACGACATCCTCGCCCCCCTGAGCACGGAGGACGATGCCACGGTCGGTCTCCGAGCGGACCAGTCCTGTGTAAATGCGGCCGTCCCGAGTCAGGACCACGTAGCCCATGAACCCAGGCATGATCTGACGGTCTGGATCCAGTACCTCGAGGGCGATTCGCTCCGGCGACCAGGCCACGAGCCCCGAAAGGTCCGGCCCGACCGACGAACCAGCCCCCCGCACTCGGTGGCATCCGGAGCAGTGCTCCATGAAGACCGCGCGGCCGCGTTCAGGGTCTCCGGGTTCGCGGAGGGCACCCAGCCACCGCTGCAATGCAAGCTTCCCCCCACGCGGCCGCAGGATGGGCTCGATCCGAGCACGGTATTCTGCGGGCACGGCTTCGAGTCCGATGCGTTGCAGCACACTTCGCAGCTCAGCCGCGCTGACTTCGCCGCTCTCGACTCCCTTGAGCACGGCTTCGACGAAAGCAGGGTGCCGGATTCCCTGCAGCAACACCTGGGATCGGATCGCGGGCGATAGCTCGTTCCACCGCGCAATCGCCTGGGCCAGCTCCTTCGGATGATTCGCGAGCGCTTCCACCAGGGCTCGTTGCACTCCAAGGGGGGTGTTCGCCCCGAACAGACTCGCCAGCTCTTTCCGATCCTCTGGTGTTCCGATCTCTCCCAGCAGCCGCACGGCGTAGGCAGCCTCAGCGGCCACTCCGTTGCTGCCGGTCACAACGATGCCCAGGGCGGCGCGGCGGAGCTCCGAGAGGGTGCCTTTGCCCAAGGCTGCCTGTAAACCGTCGTTGGGATTCTTGTCCCCCCGACGAAGACTGCGGGCCATGCCGACCGTTGCCGCAATGGCGGCCTCGTTCCTTCCGTCCCTCAAAGCGGCCCGGATCGCTTCGACTACGCCACCTGTTGCCCCCTCCATGACCCCGGCCATGGCCAACTTCTCCAGAAGCTCGAGCTCGCCCGCGTCCCTGCGCGGCGCCGGCGGCTGCGAGCCGATCAACGCACCCAGAAAACGTGCACTTCGACCGGATGAGGCACTGAGCAACGCCTTGCGGACCCACGGGTTGTTCAGTTCCTGCCGGGCGGCGAGGAGCAGCGCGCGTTCGACCTCATCCCCCTGCAGCCAGCCCAGCGTGCAAATAAGCTGGAAGCGTACGGTCGTGGACGGATCCTCTGCCAGCTCGATCAGGGCACGTCGCACGGCCCGGGACTCTTTCAACAACGGTTCGCAAAGCAGGACAGCCTGGCGGCGTACCGGTTCGGCAGGATCGTGCAGAGCCCGCAGGAGTACAGCCTCGCGGAGAACGCCACAACCTTCGAGCGTCCGGAGGGTCTCGAGACGACCCCAAACGGACGCAGCACCGACAGCCTGTCGCTCCAGCCGGGCCACCACGTCCTCCGACAGCGCGTCAGTCCCCCGCTCGATAAGGAGGCGCCGGGCCGTCTCGCGCCGCCAGCCAAACCGGTGGCACAATTCGCGGAGAAGTTCATCAGTGGAAGCCGTCGAGAGGTCAGGCGCTTGCTGGAGCTCCGCATCGGCGGGGACGATCCGCCAGATCCTGCCTCGGTCGTCACCGCGCCGGTACGGAATCGTGTCCCGCACCGACGGCGGCACGAACTGCGGATGTTCGATCCATTCCCGATAGAAGTCAACGACGTACAGCGCCCCATCCGGACCGAACCGCAGGTTAACGGGCCGAAACCAGGGATCACGGCTCCGCAGGAACTCGCGTGTCTCCTCACCTGCGCCTCGCCGAGCGACGAAGGTCGGGGACGCAGGGACAAGCTCGTCACGGTGGACCAGGTTGAACAGCGGCTCGCACACGTAGACGCTGCTCGAATAGGGGGGCTGGAACAACGAGCCTCGGTCCGCTTCGATCCCGCAACTGGCGTTGAAGTAGCCAGGCGGTTCACGGTTGAACCGCGGTCCAGGCGGTGCCAGCGGGTAGACGCGGCCCGCATCACCGTGGTCGGCGATGTGCGCCAGGCCAGAAGACGATGCCAGCAGGGGGTTGCGGTCCAGATACCGTTTGGCCAGCACATCGTGGCGGATATGGATCGTGTTGTAGCTCAGAAACCGGTTTCCTTGCCAGTCGAACGTCTGACCGAACTGCGAAGGGCCGTTTTCCGGCGCAATCTGCCCGCGGACCAGGTTGAGACGCAGGTCGAATCGGCCGAGTTTGGCCGCGCGCGAGGCGGGCTGGTCTGGAAACCGAACCTGGCCGCCGCTGCGGCCGTTGGCGAGCCAGATCCAGTTGTCCGGTCCGAACCGCAGCCCGTTCACGCGAAGCTGGGGGTTACCTTCGCCGAAGCCCGTCACGACCACCCGGCGCTCGTCTGCCTGCAAATCGCCGTCCCGGTCACGCAGGTACCAAACGTGGGGGGCCGAGGTGACCAGGATACCGTCTCGCCAGGGAAGCGCAGAGGATGGATACGCCAGTCCGTCGGCGAACACTCGACGAGTGTCCAGCTTGCCATCGCCGTCGGTGTCGAGCAGGTAAACGATTCGCCCCCCGGGAGCACTCACAGGGTAGTCGTGCATCTCCACCACGAGCATGCGCCCGCGGGCGTCCCACGCAATCGCCACCGGATCCACCACCAGTGGCTCGGCGGCCACAAGCTCGATACGAAACCCGCGGGCGAGTTCGAACGCACGGAGCGCTTCGTCCGGTGGCAGGGGGGCCGCTGCTTCGCCATCTGGCCCGGCCCCTGCAAGGACGACTGCCAGGATCAGGCCGCGAAGGAAAAGTCGGGCGGGACATCGAAGCACAGCTCTACCCTCAGCTTCTCGTCCTGTTCACCGTTGCTTGTTCAATCGCTGTTTTTGCTTCAGGTCGTGGAGCATCTTGACGCACTCGTCCACGATGGCTTCGCCTGTACCGCGCGCGACCCAGCTATGCAGGCCCGTCCACACCTGGTAGCCACCCAGCTCGTACGCTTCGCGGTCGGGCACATAGCCAATCCAGTCGTTCGCGAGCTCGGCGATCACCGTGTGCTGGAACGGACTGCGCTTTTTGATCTGCACGCCCAGGACGGTGAAAAACTCCGCCGGCACGCCGACGAATGCCACGTCGCCGACGGCCACCGTTTGCAACCAGGTGGTACGCTCCTGCCCCTGCAGCGGTCGGAGCTCCTGACGCATTCGACGGAACACGGCGGCTATGCGCTCGGCACGCTCGCCACCCACCCGCTTGCGGCAGTAGCTTGTCACCGCATGCTCTTCCTTCTCTTCGTCGAAGTGGCGGACCCGCACCACGAAGGGGCGCTTGATGGCCGCGAGCACCGGGTTGGAAATCGGCCGGGCATTCTGAAACGCCTCGAGCACGGCCTTCTCCACCATCTGTTTCGCTGCCGCCGCCGAGACGTCCAGCCGATGCGTCGACCCGGAGGCCCCCTCCAGGAAGATCCACACGCCGCCGTGCTTGGCCTCGAGCTCCTGAGCGGCCAGGCCGTAGAAGCCGGGCGAACGAACTGCCCCCTTCAACGTGCCAATGGTGTGCACCGAATGACCGAACAGGGTGGCCACCAGCGAACCATCTCGACGGCGAAGCACAAGAACGGGGACGTCCGGGTCCACCGGCCCCGTAGGGCGAACGGCGTCGCGCCGGGGGCCGATCCAGTAGATCGTGCCATCCGACAGGAGCAGGCGACTGTTCCGCCCCACCCGCTCTTCCTTGCCGAGTCCAAACGCAATCGTCACGGGACCGTTCTTGTCCAGCTCCGCGGTTGCTTGAACGATCGCCTTGACGATTGCCTTCTGGACCTGCTGACAGAACGGCTTCACCTCCTCATAGGCGTGAACGCGGCATGTCGAGGGGGCGTGGTGGGTGTGCGTGCAGTTGACCAGGATGTTTTCGAACGGGATGCCCGTGCGCTCGGAAGCTTCGCGTACCGCCGGATCGAGGTACGTGCGGGACATCATGAGCACGTCCAGAGCGACAATCGCGATGCGTGTTCCGTTGGGTGGGCCTTCGAGAACGAGGGCGCAGGCGCGTAGCTTGCCTTCCTGGCCGCGGACATGCCCGGGAAAGATCGAGCCGCCGATGATCATGTCGTCCGTGGCGTGGAGCTCGACCGCGGCCGCTCCGCCCCGGAGCACCTCTCCCGCGGCCGTCAGTGAGAGGGGGAAAAGCAGAGAACATATCAGAACAACGAATCGTAAGCCTCGCATGGGATGGCCTCGCACTCGATGCCACACGCTCGTTGCCAATCAGCCCTTGACACGCTGACGACCCTACTTGGAGTTTACTCGAGCAAAGAGCCCCCCGTGACCAGGCGTCCCAGGCCCCTGGCAAGCCCGCTCTGCGGCGAGCCCTTAGCTGCGAAAGGGGGCCTGTGCCTGCGTCCGAGACGCCTTCCGCACGGGCAGCTCCGGGCTCCGGCGTGTTCACCGACCGCTGCGGACCGAGAGTTGGCCTTGCCGGTCGGCGCCGTGGTCCGCTCTAATGCCGAGCAGAGTGGCCGGAACATACGGTGCGCAACAGGGGAGCGAACGTGAGGCCGGAGCCGGTTGTCAGGTTTGACCGCGCTCGGATGTGCCGCATCGAGCGGATGGAGGACCAGCACTTCTGGTTCGTCTGCCGCCGACGCATCCTGGCAAGTTGGCTACGATTGGTTTGCCCGCCCGGAGCCTGTGCCGTCGATGTGGGGGCTGGGACAGGGTACACGGTCCGCTGGTTGGAGGCCCAGGGATGGCGGGCGTTCGGGATCGAGCCGCTCGCCGCCGGGGAGGCCAGGGGGCAGATCCCCATGGTGTGCGGCGTGGGCGAGCGGTTGCCGATCCGCTCCGGTAGCATCGAGGTCGTGCTGTTTCTCGACGTGCTCGAGCATGCCGATGACGCCGCCTGTTTGAGGGAGGCGTGGCGGGTACTTCGACCAGGGGGGCATGTGATCGTCTCCGTACCCGCGATGCCGTGGCTCTGGAGCAAGCGGGACGAGGAGGCCGGCCATCGCCGGCGTTACACAAAGCACGATCTGCTCAGGCTGCTCCGCACGACCGGTTTTGAGCCCGTTGCGTGCCGCTACTTCGTCGCTTTTCTGTTTCCGATCGTGGCCGTCACGCGGATCGCCGGGCGCTGGTGGGGGGCAGCACAGAGGGTGGAGGAGTCGCCGGGCCGCTGGGGGAACGCGCTCGCCTTCGCACTCACGATGCTTGAGGTCAGGCTCGGCGACCGGCTGCACTGGCCGTTCGGTTCCACCCTGCTCGCGCTGGCTCGCCGCCCGTAGCGCGCCCCCTGTCCTGTGTAGGCTCGGGCCGGTGCGGCCCCCCGCGCAAGTAGGGCAGCTTCCGGCAACTCCAGGCGTTGCGCCACCCACACCGTGCGCCGGTGGGCCCCCGTTATCACTTCGCCCGCCAGTCCGAACTCGCCCTTAGCTCTGCAGCATGTTGCCGTTCTCGATGACGGCCAGTGTCCCGGGGGCAAGGGATTCCCAGTCCCCCTCGAACAGCCGGTTTGTGGCCACCACATATCCGTTCGCGGGAGCGTTATCACCGCGCCGAATGTCCACGTCCCAGTCCTCGTCCATCAAGGTCACAGGGGGGAAAGTACCGGCGAGCCGCGCGACGTAAACCGGCTTGTAACCGTCCCGGTCCGTGTAGACCCAAAGCCGATCGCCATCAGACATGACGGCGATCACGTTGCCGAAGGAGTTCAGTTCTCGAAACAGGGCGGCCAGCGCTTCGGCGTCGCTCAGATCGATCTGTCTGGAGCGGACCTGCTCCAGCAGCCAGCAGAATGCCAGCTCCAGCGGGTGGTCGCCTTCGGGTTTCATGTGTTCCGGGCTGGGTATGCCGGACAGCGAGCCGGTCGCGACCCACACGAGACTGCTGTGGTTGAGAGCGTGCAAGAACGGGCCTGTCCTGTGCACGGCGACGTCCTCCCGTTTGCCGTAGAGGACATGGCCGATCAGCGTCTGCGACTGCACGGGGCGATGGATCTGTCCGAGCGTGTCCAGCTCATGGCTGCGGCCAGGAATGTACGCCTCCTTGTAGAAGAACGGCCGGTCGCCGACGAACCAGGCCACACCCCAGCCTCGTGAGCTCCTGGTCGCTCGCTGGCGGTAACCGCGGAATTCGGGCTCGAGCAGCACCGGCCGGTCGAAGTTGATTGCGAGCAGTTCGCTCATGGCACTCCTCCTCGCTCGGATAGAGCCTGCTGCCCGCAACAGTTGCAATCGGCGTGCCGAAGGCGAAAGCAGCGACGAGGCCCGATCCGTGCCCAGATCCTCACGCTAATCGAACTTAGGAGCTCTCGACCACCCTTGCCGCCGCTCCGGAGTCACCGCCTCCTGTGGTGTCACAGCCGCGGTGTCGTTTTGGCCCTGCTTGCGGTTCGGCGCCGTCCGAGCGGGCCCCCTGGCACGCCCGCCTCTAGCGCGCCCGTTTGACCCACTCCGGTGTGCCGAACCATTCTTCCATTTCTCTTTCCTGTGCCGCGATCACCTCGGGCGGTTCGGGTATATGCCCCCTGTCACCGGTTTCGACCATCCAAACCTCCAGCGCGGTGCGCATCCGGTCGAGGACCGCGCGAATCCGGGGATCGTTGCTACCGGCGAGGTTCCTGATCTCGTGTGGATCCCGGACCGTGTCGTACAGCTCTTCGGGGGGCATTCGGTCTGCCATGAGCGCGCGGGGCGGACCTTCCAGTAACCCCTGCCCGTGCAGCCTTCGCATGACCTGCAGAATCAGGAAGCACTTTTCCTTGTAGCGGTTCAGCGCGAACAGGGGACGATCGGGGGTAAAGTTGCGGATGTAGTGATAGCGGCCGTCGTACACCGAGCGCATGCGGAGCACGGTTTCGTCGATTCGGTCTCGTGCACTGAACAGAAACTTGCGGCCTGGCCCGGATCGGTCGAACAGGAAGTCGCGGCTGTGCATCGTCAGGGGGCGGTCGATACCGGCCACCTTCAAGGTCGTGGCGGTCAGGTCGAGCAGGCTGACGAGCCGCTCATCTGTGCTTCCGCGTTTGTAGCCCGGAGGAGGAGGGAAATCCCGAGGCCAGCGAACAATGAGGGGGACGTGGAGTCCCTGGCGGTAACAGTAGTGGATCCCGCGCGGCTCCAGCCGGCCGTTATCAGCGAAGAAAAAGATCACGGTGCGTTCCAGCAGGTTCTCGCGGCGGAGAGCGTCCAGGATCCAGCCCACCCGCACATCGAGGCCTGAGACGGAGTTCAGATACCGCGCCCATTCCTGTCGCACGATGGGATGGTCAGGATAGTAGGGGGGAATCCTTACGGACTCGGGCGTTGCCACCTTTGGATGCCGGTCCTCTCCGACCCACTTGACCCTCTTCTTGAACCGGGTCTTGCGGTCGTAGATGTCGTACTCGACCTCGGGCAGGTTTACCTGGATGTAAAAGGGCTGGTGTTTGATCGCTTCCTCCCAGCTTTCGGACTGGAAGATCGGGCCCTCGTTGACGAAATTCAGGTCAAGCTTTCCGGTCCCCACGAGCTTGTCACCGATCCGGCGCACGTTCGCCGTGAAATAGCCTGCTTCCTGCAACCGGTGGGTCAAGGGGCGCACCCCTTCGGGCAGCCGGTAGTCGTCATTGCGGTGTGAACGCATGTGGTGGCAATCGATGGTGGTCTGGTACATGCCGGTCATCAATGCGGAGCGGCTCGGCGCACAGACGGGCGATGTGGCGTACACCCGCGTGAACCGCACGCCTGTGGCGGAAAGCCAGTCGACGTTGGGGGTGGACACCAGAGGTTCGCCGTAGCAGCCCAGGTCCAGCGAGATGTTCTCGGCGATGATCCAGAGGATGTTCGGACGTCGCGGGGGCTTTTCCGCCGCGCCAAGGATTCCCGCGATCAGTAGCCAGAGCACTGCTGTGGGGGCCGCCCAGGCAGCCACTTCGCGTAGCCCCGACACCGGACGCGTTCGTAATGGTGCCCGCTGTTCCCGTTCACAAACGGTGGCCATGTTCGCCTCCGACCGCGTTTCGGCTCGTGCCCGCCTTTCTCGTCGACCATCGCGGCCGCTTACCATGTTAGCCGCCCACGGTTTTCCTATCGCAACGGTTGGTGTCGGTGGTGCCGGGGGGCGACAGGGCGATCGACGCGGTCGCCTACCGTTGCGAGCCGCCGGCACAAGTGGCTAGACTGGAACCGATCGCCTGCCCGAGTGTGGTCTTCGATGGAGAGGAGCTGCGATGAGCGAAAGGGACATCTCGCTTAACCTGCTGGAAACGGCTCGGCAGTACACGCTGAGTCTTCTCGATGGGCTGGCGGAGGACGAATGGTATGCCATGCCGGGGGGTTCGCCCAGCCACATTGCCTGGCAGATCGGCCACATAACGTTCGCTCAGTTTGGCCTGGCGATTGCCCGGTCGTTTGGGACAGGCCCCCAGGATGAAGGGGTCTTGCCGGACAACTACGCCGAGCTATTCGGGAAGGGGACGCAGCCCTCGGCCGACCGGGCGCGCTATCCCACCGTTGCGCAGCTCCGCGCGGCACTTGATCGCGTACACTCGCACGTGATGGCCTGGCTCCGCGCCGTACCCGAGCAAGCGTTCAGGGAACCTGCCGCGGAGCCGATCCTGCACATGAAGACCCGCGGCGATCTGGTCCGCTTCACGGCCCTGCACGAGATGCTGCACGCGGGACAGATCGGCTTGATCCGACGGCTCCTCGGCAAGCCACCGCTACGTTGAGGCGAACGGGACCATCCAGAGTCTGCAACAGGAGTAAGCGGGCATGATGCGACTGGCACGGGTTTGGGCTCTAGCCGTCTTCCTGGTCGCTGGCATTGCGGTGGACTGTACCGCTGGCGGGCAGCCTCAGAACCGACCCAACTTTCTGTTCATCATCCTGGACGATTGGGGAGCGGGTCATGCGAGCGTGCACGGGGTCCCCTGGATCAACACCCCTAACATCGATCGGGTCGCTCGCGAGGGAGTAATCTTTTCGAACTGCTTCACGAACAATCCGAAGTGTTCTCCGTGTCGGGCCAGCATCCTTACGGGTAGGAACACCTGGCAGCTTGCCGAAGCGTGCAACCATAACGGCATCTTCCCGCATCGATGGCCGGTGTACACCGAACTGCTTGAGCAAGCAGGCTATCATGTGGGCTACACCGGGAAGGGATGGGGGCCAGGGGACTACCGGTCCGGTGGGTTCAAACAGAACCCGGCGGGCAAAGCGTACAACCGCCACCGAAGACGACCGCCTCAGGCAGGTATTTCGGCGATCGACTACGCCGCAAACTTCGCCGAGTTCCTCAAGGAGCGCAAGGACGGCCAGCCTTTCTGCTTCTGGATGGGGCCCTATGAACCGCACCTTCCCTATGAGCAGGGGGCCGGTCGAAGGAAGGGCAAAGATCCACGATCGGTGCAACTACCCGCTTATTATCCAGAATCGAACGTGATTCGGAACGATTTTCTGGACTACGCCACGGAAGTGGAGTGGGCCGATCAGCACATCGGCCGAGCGCTGGACCTGTTGGAGCAGGTGGGGGAGCTGGACAACACGGTGATTGTGGTGACCTCCGACCATGGCCCGCCGCTGCCGCGGATGAAGGGGCAGATCTACGAGCACGGCATCCACATACCGCTCTACATTCGCTGGGGGGTCCGTGCGAAAGGGGGACGCGTGGTGCACGATTTCATCAACGTGCGCGACTTTGCCCCCACGTTCTTGGAGTTGGCCGGGCTCAACCCGACGCCCACCATGTCGGGCAAGAGTTTCGCCTACGCACTCCTGTGCGACCAGAGCGGGTGGATCGATCAGGAGCGTAACTGGGTCGTGGTGGGCAAGGAGCGCCACGATATTGGACGGCCGTTCGATTGGGGGTATCCGGTTCGTGGCATTCGGACGCCCGAGTGGTTGTACGTGCTGAACTACCACCCGGAACGGTGGCCGGCCGGGAATCCGGAAACGGTGTATCGTAATTGCGATGCGAGCCCGACGAAGTGGCTGCTGCTGTCACGGTTCGACCAGTACTACCGGTACAGCTTCGGAAAGCGGCCACGGGAGGAGCTTTACCGAGTGGCCGAAGACCCGGACTGCGTGCATAACCTCGCGCGCGACCCCCGCTATCGTGCGGTCAAGGTGCGGCTTCGTGAGCAGATGTTCCGGGAACTTCGCAAGGATGGCGATCCCCGCGTTCTGGGCAACGGGGACATCTTCGACACCTACCAGTACGTGGGCCGCCGTACCCACTCCTACGACGCCTGGCTCCAGTACAGCCGGTAAGCGCTGCGGGGCCTGGGTTACCCCCTTATGCTCAAGCGCCGCGTAGCCAGACGCGCTACCGCGTGGCCAGCCAACCTACACAATGGGGGACACCCCGCACATTTGGAGTGCGGCACTCCCGTGCCGCTTTGGTTTTTTGGAGTGCGGCACCTCCGGTGCCGCTTTGGCTCTTTTGGAGTGCGGCACTCCGGTGCCGCTTTGGTTTTTTGGAGTGCGGCAGTCCTCTGCCGCTTTCACCTGCCTCCCCACCAGGCCGGGGCAGCACCCAGGGCCCGAGCGCGCAGCTTGACCGCTGGCGAGAGACCAAAGCGGCGCTGGCACGATCGCCGTTCCGCCCGCCCTCTCGCCGGGGCGGAGTCGGCCCGCTCGCCGAGGGCTCGGTTGTGCCCTTGGGTCGGTTGGCGCACCATTGGTGGTGATACCCGTCCGGGGGGCCGCCGCGAAAACGGGATGCGCAAGAGCAGCACCGGAGGGACAACCGATCGCGAGCCGAAGGACAGCGCAGAGCGGCGCAGGGGGGGGGCAACCCAGCAGCGGGCGCGTGGATGGACCTGCCGGGGCGAATGGGCCGGACCGCCGTCGCGCCGGCGACGGCGCAGTGGTACCCCCGCCGCGCCGCGGCGGGGAGGACGGCTCGGCAGCGTGCGCGCCGACCCAGCCGCGTGCGCGGAGGCGCATTCCTCGCCAGCCGGGGCTACTCCGAGCGGCGAGCCGCGGGGTCGCCGAGGCCGCGGCGCTTACCGCAGCCGCGGCCGCTCCCAAAGCCAAGCAGTGCGGATCCCGCCAGGCGGCGGGCAAGCAGCCGCAACCCCTTGCCAGCCGATCGATGGGCGGCTTTTCTCTTGTTCGACGGGGATGGTTTTCGCCTGCGCTTCTGGAGCGCCGTTGGCTTTGGGGCGGACCCGGGCCGGGTCGCGCTACCACTGCTCCGCCGTCGCCGCGACGGAGGTCCGGTCCCGCCGGGCGGCGGGCTCGGGGCCGCTTCGGCCGGCGGCCGAAGCGGCGAGAGTGAGCGCGCCTCATTGCCCTTCCTGCCACGGGCGGGCGTTTTTTGCGCTCGGCGGGGGTCATTCCTACCAGCGCTTCCTTGGCGCCACCGCCTTGGGGCGGACCCGGGGCCGGGTCGCGCTACCAATGCGCCGTCGCCGGCGCGACGGCGGTCCGGCTCCTCCGGTCCCGCCAGGCGGCGGGCGCTGCGCTTGCTTTGGTGAGCGGTGCGGGATGGAGCACACGTCCGGGGACGACGTCGCCTCCCGGCCCACGCCTCTGGGGCGGAGGCCGTGTCTGGGCCGGCGCACAAAACTGGGAGCCGTGGTCGGACTACGCGCCCGCTACGATTAGTCCAAAAGGGGAGCCGGTAGCCATGGACGACAACCAACAGCGCGAAACTGCTCAGAGCGAGACACAGGCCGAAGCGAAGCCCCCCTATCGGGCAGGATACGTGGCCATTATTGGCCGTCCGAACGTGGGCAAGAGCACGCTGCTCAATCAGTTGTTGCGCGAGCGCTTGGCGGCCGTCTCGCCCAAGGCTCAGACCACACGGCATAAGATCCTCGGCATTCTCAGCGGCCCATCGTACCAGGCTCTGTTCCTGGACACCCCGGGGATCATGCGCCAGCCCAGCGACGAACTGGACCGGCGTATGCTCAAGAACGCCCAAGAAGCGATCAAGGATGCCGACGTGGTCGTGCTGCTTGTCGAACCCCGGCCGCCCGGCGATGTGGAGCGGTCCTTAATCGAGAAACTTAGCTCGCGGCCGACCATCCTCGCAATTAACAAAGTCGATACGGTCGACCAGGCGCAGGTCCAGGCCACGATCGATCAGTATCGAGTGTTGCATGAGTTCGTCGAGATCCTGCCCATCAGTGCCTTGTACGGGGCAGGACTGGACCGGCTGCTGGAGCTTGTTGTGTCCCTCTTACCGGAGGGGGCACCATTCTACCCCGAGGACCAATTGACGGATCGACCGGAGCGGTTCTTCGTGAGCGAGCTGATTCGGGAGCAGATCTATCACCTCTACGGGGACGAGATCCCCTACGACACGGCCGTGGAGATCGAGGAGTTCCGCGAGGCTCGGCCCGAAGAGGGCCGGAACAAGGACTTCATCCGCGCCGTGATCTATGTCAACCGCGACTCCCAAAAGCGTATCCTCATCGGTGCCGGGGGCCGCGCAATCAAGCGACTCGGTGAGGTGGCCCGCAAACAGATCGAGGGGTTCCTGGGGAGACCGGTCTACCTGGAGCTCTGGGTCAAGGTCCGTAAGAAGTGGCGTAAGAACCCGCAGCTCTTGAAGAATCTCGGCTACTAATGCCACCGGGCTCTCCACGCCTGGCCCTCAGCGTGCAGCCGATGAGGCTCACCGCGCCCGCCCGGTCCAAGGCTATGGCGTAGACATGGGGCGCTCTCCCCCACGCCGCCCGGGTCACTCGTCCCTTGTTCCCAGCGGTTCCACTCGCACGGCGCAGAACTTGTATTCGGGGATTTTCCCATAGGGGTCGAGGGCGTCGATGGTGAGCAGATTGGCCGCCGCCTCACGGAAGTGGAAGGGGATGAACACGGATCGCTGCGGTACCCGGTCTGTGACGATGGCCTTCAGTACGATCGAGCCGCGGCGCGAGCTCACCTGCACCTGCATGCCGGTCTCAATATCGAGCGCCAAAGCATCCGCGGGGTTGATCTCCACGTAGGGCTCGGGACAGAGTGCATCGAGCGGCTCGGAGCGGCGGGTCATCGTACCGGTGTGCCAGTGCACGAGCACACGGCCCGTATTGAGTACAAGGGGGAATTCCGCATCCGGAAGTTCGGCGGGGGGCGCATAGTGGCAGGGCACGAATCTCCCCCGTCCGCTTCCGGTGGGGAAGCGGTCTGCGAACAGGACCGGCTGTTCTGGGCTGTCCGGTTCCGGCACCGGCCAGACCTTCCCATCCGTGCCAAGGGCTTCATAGGTCAACCCGCGGTAACTGCGGGTCAGTGCGGCGAACTCCAGAAAGATCTCCTCTGGGCCGGAGTAGGAACAAGAGTAGCCCATGCGGTTGAATAGCTCGGTGAGGATCTCCCAGTCCGGCCTGGCCTGGCCGGGTGGGGGTAGAACTGGGCGACCAAGCTGTACGCGGCGGTCCGTGTTGGTGTATGTGCCGGTTTTTTCGAAGAAAGAAGCGGACGGGAGCACGACGTCGGCGAACTCGGCCGTCTCCGTCAGGAAGATGTCCTGCACGGCGAGAAAGTCGAGGTTCGCGAGTGCCTCGCGGACCTTGTTCACGTTCGGGTCGGACAGGAACGGGTTTTCTCCCATCATGAGCATTCCCTTAATTGCCCCCTCATGAGCTGCGTTCATGATCTCCACCACGGTCAACCCGGGCTTGGGATCAAGGCTCACGCCCCAGGCGGTTTCGAACTTGCGGCGGACCTCCTCGTTGCCTACCGGCTGATAGTCCGGATATACCATGGGGATCAGGCCGGCGTCGGATGCCCCCTGAACGTTGTTCTGCCCGCGCAGGGGGTGGAGCCCTGTGCCGGGGCGGCCAACGTTACCCGTAAGTAAGCAGAGAGAGATCAAGCAGCGCGCGTTATCCGTCCCGTGCGTGTGCTGGCTAATCCCCATGCCCCAAAAGATGAGCATGGCCCGGGCGCGGCCAATCGCGCGGGCGATCTCCTCGATTAGCTCGGGCGCGATTCCACATAGCCCCGCGGCGCGTTCAGGCGGGTAATGCTGGACCGTCGCTTCCAACGCTTCGAACGCCTCGGTGCGACGGCGAACAAACTCGCGATCGTACAGCTCGTCGCGGATGATCACGTGCATCAGGGCGTTGTAAAAGGCCACGTCCGAGCCGGGCAGGATCTGGCAGTACCAGGTGGCGTAGTCCGCCAACCGGGGGCGGCGAGGGTCGACCACGAGCAACTTCTTCCCCCGCCGTGCCGCTTGCTTGAAGAACGTGGCAGCCACCGGATGGTTCTCTATCGTGTTGCTCCCGGTGACCAGGATCAGATCCGACCGCTCGACGTCCCGGTACACGTTCGTGACCGCACCCGAGCCGATACACTCCAGCAGCGCAGCCACCGACGACGCATGACACAGCCGCGTGCAGTGGTCCACGTTGTTTGTACCCAGGACGGCCCGGATGAACTTTTGGAACAGGTAAGCTTCCTCGTTCGAGCATTTCGCGGAGCCGAAGCCAGCGAGTGCCGACGAGCCGTGTCGCTTTTTGATCTCGGCGAGGCGTTCGGCGATCAGGTCCAGCGCTTCGTCCCAGGTCGCCTCGCGGAACGCCTCCAGTGCCCGCTCGTAGTCCGGCACCGGGTTTGCCAAAGGATGACGCGACGGCTTTCCCCCTCCGGAGCTGGCCGTCGTCAGTGGTCGCTTCGGGTAGTATGCCTCCTTGCGGATCAGTGGAACGCGGAGGCGGTGGGGGTGAAGGGTGTAGTCCCAACCGTAGCGGCCTTTCACACAGAGTCGACCGTCGCTGCCCGGACCACGCCGCCCCCGGGCCGCGACGATTCTGTCCGCATCCTTCAGGTAATCCACGGTGCAGCCAACGCCACAGTACGGGCAGACACTGGGGATCACCTCGAGTCGGTGGATGCTACCGTCGATTTGGGTGAGCGTCTTGTCCATCAGAGCACCCGTGGGGCAGGCCTGGGCGCACTCACCGCACGCCACGCAGGAGCTGTTGCCCATCGGTACATCGAGGTCAAAAGCGATCTGCGTGCCGTGCCCCTTGCCGCTGCGGCCAATAACGTCGTTGCATTGCACTTCGTCGCACGCCCGTATGCATCGGTCGCACAGGATGCAGGCGCTGTGGTCCACGGAGATCACCGGCGATGTGAGGTCCTTGGGCCGAGCCGTCAGGAACAGGCCACGGAGACGGCGAAGGACGGGGTCGGCCACGCGGCCATCTTGGTCGACCAAACCATACCGTTGGCCGAGCCGCTCCAGCTCGCAGCTACCGATGCGGCCTGCGTCGCAGGGCAAGGGATGTTCGGCCAGCAGCAGCCGAAGCAGCATCGCGCGGTGCTGCTCGATCCGCTCGGTGGCCGTGCGCACGGCCATGTCTGGTTCGCAGGTTCGCACGCACGCCGGAGCGATCCGGCCATCGCCGAGCTCCACCACACACACCCGACACACCCCCACGGGCCGCAGACGCGGATCGTGGCACAGAACCGGGATCTCGACACCGGCCTGCTGGGCTGCTTCCCAGATCGTCGTACCTTCGCGTACGTTCGTGGTCTTGCCGTCGATTGTGATTCGAATCATGTCAGCCCCCCGAGCCTTCCCTGCTTCGGCTACCATTGCCTCCGCTGCGGGCGCCTCGATCCGTCCTCTTCAGTACCTCGTCCGGAAAAAGCTGCAAGAGCGACAGCAGGCCATCGAGGGCTACCTGGCCGAGGCCGCAGATCGATGTCTCCTTCAGTGTTGCGGCGAGATCGCGCAGGAAGGCAGGCGGAAGTTCCTGGGCCGGATCTTCCTGCACGGTTTCGAGCAACCGTACGACCTGGGCCGTGCCCATCCGACAGGGCACGCACTTGCCGCACGATTCCTCCGCGAAGAAGCGACAGATGCTCAGCGCCACGTCGCCTATGGGAGCTCCTTCCGCGAGCACAATCAGCCCCCCACTGCCGAGCATCGAGCCGGCCGACCGGAGCGACTCGAAGTCATACGGCACGTCCGCTGCTTCAGGGGGCAGCCAGGCTGAAGAAACGCCCCCAGGTGCAAAGGCCTTTAACTTGCCTGATCCGGACACGCCACCACAGCGTTCGATGATTTCCCGGACCGGTGTGCCAAGCTCCACCTCGCAGACCTGTGGTCGGGCCACATCACCAGAGACCGAGACGAGCTTCAGCCCGTGGGCGCCGTTGCGGCCGAGTCCGAGCCACCAATCGGCACCCCGGGCGAGGATCGCCGCAGCGGCCACCAGGGTCTCAACGTTGTTGATCAGCGTGGGACGGCCGTACAGCCCATGGGTGGCCGGGTAAGGGGGGCGGTTGCGGGGTTCGCCGCGCCGGCCTTCGAGCGCCTCCAGCAGAGCCGTCTCCTCACCCAGGATGTAGCCCCCGGGCGATCGGACCAGCTCGATGTCAAACGGCCGAGCCGGCCCGAACGCGTTCGCTCCAAGCAGCCCGCGTGCCCGAGCGGACTCGATCGCCTCGTCCAGCACCGCTGCCTCAGGCTCATACTCGTGCCGAATGAACACGATCCCCTGGCTAGCGTCTACCGCCAGTGCGGCAACCAGGATACCCTCGATCACGGCCTCCGGGAACCGACCGAGCAGCTCCCGATCCTTGAACGTGCCCGGTTCGCTTTCGTCGGCATTGCAGATCACGTACTTGGGGCTACCGTTGGCCTCGGCGACCGCTTTCCACTTGCGGGCGGTGGGGAAGCCCGCTCCACCCATTCCCCGCAAGCCCGCACGCTCAAGTTCGCCGATCGCGTAGGCACGGAACGCCGTCGGGTTGTCGCGCCACTTGAGAAACACTTCGTAGGGGGGAGAACCGCGATGCGGGTTGAGCTGCCAGTCCTGCCCCTCGTGGGGGGATCGCATAATGGGCTCGCAGTCCAGAGCGGCTCCGGACCGATCGAAGCGGACGCGATGGGGGGTCTCGTTGAGTAGCACAGCAGGGGCCGTGTCGCAGCGTCCCAGACAGTGGCAGGGACGAACCGCTGCCTCCGGACAACGGCCGGCGCGCACGTCGGCGACCACTCTTTCCAGAAGCTCGCAAGCACCTCGCAGCAGACAGGCGACGTCGGTACAGACCTGGAAGAGCTGGGCACCTTTGGGGAGCGGCTGCAAGTGGGGGTAGAACGAAACGAGCTCCTGGATGCGGTGCTCGGGTACCTGAAGCTGCCGGGCAAGCTCCCGCAGGTCTGCCTCCGTGTAATGCGGTCTAATCGCGCGCAGCTTGGCAATCTGGCCGATCAGATTCATCAACGGTCACTCCGCCGGACGCGTCTGCACCGAACGCGTCTGTCAGATCTTCTGTTAGACCCTGCTCCCCGTCGCTCCTCGGTCGGCCCGGGTCGCTCGTCGCTCCCGTAGCTCAACGAGTGGAATCACCGGCAGTATCCGCCAAAGAGCGGAGCGCTTCAAGAGCTGAGGCGGCCAGCCGCTCACCGCCGCCGGGTGCTATCCGCGAGTTCACCGTCTCGTAGCTGCCTTCCCGGAACGCCTTCTCCGTGGGGATGTATCCAGGCGCATCGTTGGCCAGTTCGATCACGAATGTGTGCTTGAAGGGGGACGCACGTTTGATCTGCAGGCCAAGGTCAACGAACACCTCCCCGGGAAGCGTGACGATCGCGGTGTCGTGGCCGATCCGGAATGCGTGCACTTCGAGATCGATGGAGTCTCCGCCGCGCCATTGCAACGCCATGATCTTGTAGATACGCACTCGTTCCAGGAAAGGCAGCGAACGACTCACGATGTTCGGGTACTGTCGGCGTGCCTCTTCGATCTCAGCTTGGGAGTAGTGCTGAAGAGGGACACGCACGACGCGATGGGCGGTTGCTAGCGAGGGGGCATCGACAGGGCGGGCCGCCTTTATGGCGCGGCTTACGCTGCCGGCCAGCAGCTCGCCCAGCTCTTGCGCGCTGCGTCGCCCACGCACGGTCACATCGATGTGGTTGATGTCACCGCACGTCCCCGTGCCGAAGAAGCTCACGAACCCTTCGCCGTATCGGCGGCGGAGGGCGACTTCCAGGTGGTACGGGTAGTCCGCCGAGTACTCTGTTCCGCCCACCGTGTCCAGATGCATGGCGAACACGGTGAGTGCGCCGAGCGGCCGGCCGTCGGTTGGGTCGTCGAAGACCAGCACGTTGACTTCGGGATCGATCGGCCCGGCGGGACGGACGATGTTGGGGTTTAGCTGACCCGGGTTGAACCGGACCGTGCCGTTCTTCATGTAAAAACGGCGATTGAATGAGATCTGCGGTTCCTGTTTCACAGTCGCTACGCGGAGACGAACCGGCCGGAGTCGGTCGAGGGCTTTCCCAACGGCCTCCACGATCCGCTCCTCGAGAAACGCCGCGTAGTCGACCGGTTCGGCCGGGTCGCGCCCGTGCTTTTCGATCGCCTGGCGGTGGAGCAGCTCGCGAATGGCTCCGAAATACAGCGGCCCCGTATGCGTGTGCGTGGCCATCACGGAGCAACGCTCGGGGGGAATACCGTACCGATCCTCGATTGCTCGTCGCGTCGCTCTGGAAACATACCACGGTACGCCGATCAGGTCGCAGAAAACGAGCGCTACCGTGACGTCGTCCTGCTTGAGCACGATCGCTTTTGCGTGGAGGGGGTCCTTGATGCCGGTTGCCCGTCGTTCGCGGAAGTATCCGCTCATCCGGTAGCCGAGCGGGGGCGTAATGTCGACGAGCGCCCAGCCCGCCTGGACCTCCTGCGCGGCGGCCGGCGTTGCAGGGGCGCCGCCCGTGGCAGCGAAAGCGATCAGAAGGCTGAGCCAGCTCGGGAGCTTCAAAGGCATCGCGGTTCTCCGCGGTATGCGAATCGGTCGGCCGTGGCGTGAAGAGCCGTGGCTGCGGGCCACGCTTCCGGCGGCGAACCACGGCGAACCCGGTTATCTACTGTAGCGGCTTTCCCGCTCCGGTGTGCGGTGCCGTCCTTGGCCGCCTCGAACCTTTGGAGGCGGATGGGTTCCGTCGCAGGTCGGTTGGTTGCCGTAGCGGGTGCACACGCCTTCGACGGCTATATTGGGTTACGTTGGGCAGTGATGGCCGCAAGGATCGTAGAGGTGAAGACTATGCGCCACCTGTTTTGGACTGCGATGGCCTGGCTGCTGGTCGGCTTCGTTGCGACCGTAGCGGCGGAGCGTCCGAACATCCTCCTGATCATCACCGACGACCAGGGTTGGGGGGATCTCTCTTGCCATGGGAACCCGTACTTGAGGACTCCGGCGATCGATTCGCTCAGGCGAGATGGCGTCTCGCTGGAACGGTTCTACGTCTCACCGGTGTGCGCGCCGACACGAGCGGCGTTGCTGACGGGCCGTTACTACCTGCGCACAGGCGTGCATGGGGTGACTCGGGGGTATGAGCGGATGCGCGCGGAGGAAGTCACCCTCGCTGAGGTTCTCCGCGCGCACGGCTACGTGACCGGTTGCTTCGGCAAGTGGCACAACGGCTCTCAGTATCCGCATCATCCCAACGGCCAAGGGTTCGACGAGTTCGTCGGCTTCTGTGCCGGCCACTGGAACAACTACTTCGACCCGATCCTGGAGCACAACGGTGTTTTCTTTCGGGCGAAGGGGTACATTGCGGACGCGCTCACGGACTACGCCATCGCTTTCATAAGGCAGAACAGGGATCGTCCGTTCTTCTGCTACTTGCCCTATAACACGCCGCATTCCCCCTTCCAGGTGCCGGACCGCTATTTCGATCGGTTCAAGCGGCTCGGGCTGGA
>Ga0256839_1000508_pt1 | contig 50531 bp, 50 predicted proteins | sample 354166metaG_FD_185968 | JGI IMG/M metagenome (GOLD analysis project Ga0256839, IMG submission 185968) | Hydrothermal vent microbial communities from Mid Atlantic Ridge, Atlantic Ocean - 354-166 | ecosystem: Environmental > Aquatic > Marine > Hydrothermal vents | place: Atlantic Ocean: Mid... | reverse complement strand
TCCACACCTGATTGACTTCAAACGCCTTTTGGTTTAAAACCTTGCGTTTGTTGTCCTTGACACGGATTTTTAAAGTCTTCATGACTTTATTGTCGGGAATGATTGCTCTTTTCATATAGTTATGATAGCATAGTTAAATGTCAAGTCAAAAACTAAATTCACTTAATCATTGTGTATTTAATATACAATTTCACCTAATATTAGTTACAAAATATAGGAGACGTTGTTTTAATGACGAAATACTAATACGACTGGAAAATATATTCAAAACGGTAATAGTGAAGCAGAAATGTACTATCGTTGAGTTTAATGGTGAAGTTGACCATATTCATGTATTATTACGCATTCGGCCCGACATCCAACCATCTAAATTAGTAAATATTTTAAAATCGGTTAGTAGCAGATATCTAAGACAAGAATTTAGGTGTCATTTTTCTAAATATTATTGGAAACCGGTATTATGGAGCAAATCATATTGTTTAATATCGGTAGGTGGTGCTCCAATTGAAATATTAAAGCGATATATACAAAAGCAAGATCGTCCTAATGGTGCCTATCCATCCACTTCCAAATTCAGCAAGCTGAATTTGGAAGTGGTATTCCGGCAACTTGGATAAAAAAGAGGTAATCAACATGATTAAAATATTTGCAGCAATAATATTAGCGATGTCATTTACCAACAGTGCGAATGCCACCAACATATTACCACCATTAGTGTATAATATTACTTCAATTGAAAGTAAACTACACAACAATGTGCCGATCATAAGACTTGTTATTAATATAGTAAATGAAGGTAAATATGTTACCGCAAATGGTATTAATAATATCGTATATGACGTAAAAAACGTATTATTATCAACATTGTTAACCAATAATCACAACGCTGTAATACTTATTTATATAATACATTCGCCACCATCCCCCAATCCTGACCGAGTACTTGGAATAATATTAGAAGTCAATGATATACAGTACAAAAAACTATTTATTGATCGCTTATGGATAGAATCATAGTTTAATTGCAATAGCCCCAATACTATGATATATTATGACATATTATAATATTGTTTATTAATATGGTGGTTACATGCAAAATTCTCAAAATAAAGTGTTTATTTGTTTCGTAATAATGGCGGTATTGATTATTATTATGTCAATAGCATCCCGCACGCCAAACCCTATGGCACTATCCACCAACATTACCGCTGATCCAAATACCAGACAACTTACAAATAAAGCACTGAATCAAATATATAATATTGTGTCGGAATGCGTGGCGGAAAGGATATATACCGCCACGGTAACTATAAAATTTATTGATACTATTATAGATGGTATAAATGTTAAGGGCGAAGATGTTAAAGCAACCGGTCTATTCAGGGCACGATTAAGCTTAACCGGGATTAAATATACGATACTGATATACTCACCGCTGTCAAAACGGTCGAATGAACAGGTATTAGAAACAACCTTTCATGAATTAATCCATTTAGTCATGTATCTGGATGATACGCCATACGAAGGTGTTGACCCACATCAATCCCCAATATTTAAAAAATGTACATATTCATCACTGGTAGGTTAGCTATAACGTATTACTTGATTTTTAACGATAATATGTTATGCTATCAGACCAATGTATATTGGATTACTTTTTAATTTATGGAGATAATAAAATGCCAAAGGGTCGTAAGAAAGAAAAGAATGGAAACAGTTTTCGCGTGGTTAATGAAGGGCGGAAACACTTGATTGGAACGCGGAAAACTGGTAAGTCAGGATATACCATGACCAGTAGTGATCTAAAAGACGTTCTGGAGAATTGCAATATGCAGAAGTTCCATAACAATGCACGAGCGGTATTGTTATCACGTGGAATGCTTTTTAAATAGGAAAGCGGAGAAGTGCCGGTAAATAGTGATAACTATTTACCGGCACTTCTGTTTTATCACAATGCGGCAAGTAGCTTTTCAATCCGTCTAATATTTCCGCGAATTCTATTCATATTGCCCATGACACGACTTTTATTAACAGTTCTGGTTTTGCTATCTGCCAGTTTATTAACAAGACCCATGGCACGCTTCGCTGCATCCATTTGATTCATGACTTGATCCATCCCTGCCATTATTGATTCCAGTCCGCCTTCTACTTCTACTTTACCCGGCGCTGGCATTTTATTTGCACCAGATAATACATCACCCATTTCATCATGTGAACGTTCTAATAAAACAGATATTTGGTTTAAAATACTTGTGCTCATTTCTTCAAGTGCGTTGTATTCTTCCATTAATTCAGCATCAATAGAAATGCCTTTAATTTGCTCAAGTAACATATGGTTCTCCAAAATTATATATTTAATATTTATCACTTACCGACTATTTATAACGTAAATTGAACGTGCATCCAATCGAAGTCCTTTGACCTACCTAATGATAATCCACCTTCGGCTTCCCAGAATTCCCACCATTTATCATATTCAGGCCGTGCAAAAACTGCCGTTTTACTATTCTGCCTAAGTCTATTTTCGGCGGGATTCCAATCTATAGCACACGCAAACGCATGTGTTGAAAGTCGGCTTCCCCCCCGCATTTTACGATTATTGAAACACCCACCCCACATATCCAATTTCAAACGTTTTATTTCATCAATACCATAGTGGGATAATACATTACCTAATATGGTTTCTACGGATGTTACTATTTTAGAATGTGCGGTGAAACGATTAATGGTTGTATTAGTATCCCATGCTAACTTCAATGGATACGGACTATTTACCTTCCCGTGACCGGTTCCAGGTTTACCATAGAAATTAATTAGTGCATCCGTCGTTGCGGAGGGCCAACCAGTTAAAGCCATATCATCCGGGCGTATAAATTTTGATTTTTGATTCTGTGCATCCATTATATCATCAAAAACACTATCGGTTATCTGTCCCCAATAGCCATCTATTTGTCCAATATCATACCCCATAGTGCTTATGTAATATTGTAGTGTTCCTATATATCGTCGCAGCATTGTCCAAGTATCACTAACTACACATGCATCTTCTACCGCAGACTTTGTTGCTGGACCATCAATTCCATCCACCATAAGATTACTATTATGATGGACATTTAATCCGTTTTGTAAAAATACTATTTGTTCTGTATTAAGCATACCAAATCCCTGTAATTGAAACGTTCGCTGCTAAATCAGCAAGTCTAATCTTGTTTTTAGTTATGAATATCTATTATTTATCTAAGTTGCCGAAATATGATCGTCAAATCATCTGGATTATTTAGTCCATACCATTTTAATTTTTCCACAATCGTACATTGTTTGATATCCCAATGACAATAACATTGTATCTTTTGTTGAATTAGGTGGAGCATCTAATTCAGATATCAGGCGTTTACGTGTAATGAATCGTCTATTAAATAACTTCTTACCATCCGTATACCACAAGGTTGGTTTGGTTTCTGCCATTACGGTAAATCCAGACAATACTTTGAAATTACCTGCAAACCACCGTTTATCAACAAATGCAATAACTTCGTTTAACTCATAATTCGTAGTAGCATGTTTAAACATCTTAGAACCTAAACCAGGATGCGTTTTTTTATCAGTAACGAAGCGTGTCATTTCATAATGCGCTACTGTGCCTTGCTCACGCGGTGGTTTACCAAATGTCATTACCGCAATAAGGGTTTCATTATAAAAGGCACCAAGGCATATTACCGTAGCAGCCCCCGCATTTAATAAATGAAATTTATTCAGAAATAATTTACACTCGGACCATTCTATTTCACGTATAGTAGTGTGTCTGGCCGCAACCCCACGTTCAGCATGACCTAATACGTACCTAAGTGTGTCTTTTACTTTTGTTTTACTATATTTCCATTCATGTGAAAAGATTGTAATAAGCCGAATATTGTGTTCAGTTGCTTGGGTATGATACCGTTTATGATATTCCATATCACCAAGTTTATTATGTGTATGTAAGACAAGACTTCTATAGTTAATAGCAATTTTAAGGTCTGGTAATAAAATATCATATTCTGAGGTAACCACTATATTAATATTATATGTAGTAATAAAATCAATAATTTGTTGTAATTGTTGTGTATGTTTTAAGGTGCTATCATATTCCGATTCCCACAACACCACAAGATTATACCCATTATCACGAATAAACTGTTCCTTCATTAATGTATTATCATATAATTCACCATACGTTTTGGTATTATCAATTTCACTAATATCATTACGTGAAAATAACATGGGATTACCATGGTAAATATCACCATGAAACTCATATATGGTATTGGTCGCTACGCAATATCCATCCGCACGGTAATTTGAACCAGGAATCAAATACTCACCACCGTTCATTGCATGTTGAATTTCAATACCATTCTTATTTGATATATCGGTTAACCATTCAATTGCTTTAAGTGAATAACCCGCACGGGCACATGTTGGACATCCAACATGTGAATCTATAATAAAACCAAGTGGCGTTGACCATATATGTCCATTATCACATTGAAATGATACCTTTGATTTATTATTAATATAATTAGTTAATGAATTAAGATGAACAACTTTAGTTGGGTGTTGCGTATTATGTTCTTTTATTTTTTCAAGAATATTATTTTGCGTAAGTCGTTGATTATCCGCATTTTTTTGATCCGCACATTTTCTACAATAACTACCGGATAATAACACCGATTTCGGTGTGGTATTCCATTCATGTCCCTTGGTACAAATCCATGTCAAGGGTTTAGTCATTCCGGTATAATCATCGATATTTTTTATTTTAACCAATTTATCTGGATATTTGGTATTTCTATTGGATAACCTTTTTAATAATAATGATTTTGACTTTTGATTTTTAACACCAACTAACAACCTTCCGCATTTTTTACAACCATGTCCTTTCAATATATTCTTAAAAGTAGTGTTAAATACATGATTTTCCGTACATTTCCAGTCTATTTTCTGATTAGTATTATGGTATACAAAATTATTGTCAACGGGCACAATAATCGGATTACTTCGATTTCGTTCTTCTAATTCTAAAAGAACTTGTTCTTTTGATTTCTTTGCAGGCATATAATATTATAACATAATATTATATATTATCCAATATGAATCTATAAGTACCACAATCCCATATTCGCCAATGTCCTGCATTTGTCATATTTTGATATTCTGTTAGCATTGGATCATAATTAGGCAAGGTTCTTTTTAATATATCCTTTCTATAGTTCCAACGATGTTTACGCTTCCCGTCAATAACATAAAAATAATCAGGTTTATTTGATTTTTCCATAGTAAAACCTAACACATTATACAGGTTTCCCGTACTCCATCTTTTGTCTGCATAGCTTATTATTCGATTCCATTCATTGTGCTTCTTGAAATATTCGAGTAGTTTACTTGCAATTCCAGGAATTCTATATTTAGTATTGGTGGCAAACCTAGATAGTTCCCATATTATAAATTCGGTGTTGCTTTTCTTTGTATTATATCCAAGTAATACCCGTGGCTTACCAAACGTCATTACCGCCATTAATTTATCACCGTAAAATGCACCATATGAATACGTTGCACCAATAGACCCTTGAATATGATGTTCATTAAGAAACAATGCCTTTGCTTCCTTAGATATCTGACGAATAGAGCATTTACGTGCATGTATACGCGGAATGTCAGCAGTACTAATACCAATATAATGTCTAATTTTATTAATAATGATATTATTATTAAGTTCATCCTCAAAAATAATAAACGGTCTAATACCCTTTGCAATCATTAGTTTTCTTCCATGATGTGCGATTTTCATATTTGCATATGATTTATCATACGGAATAAGTAAAATACCAACATTAGTAGTGGCATCATATATTGTCAGTACTACTCCATCTATATTTTTAAATAATTCAGCACCTGAATGAAATACCTTATCATTTATGTCATTAGCAAATAATATAAGTCTTTTACCCGAATCAATATATTGTAAAAAAATATAAGGAAGTGTTCCTTTTATTGTATGTTTTGACCCAATATTATCTTCCCATTTAAGCATTTGTAGATTAGTATGATGCGCACATACTTCAAGTGGTATATCATTATCGAAACAAAATCGAATGGAAACAATATGGTCAAGTTGATACGCGCCTTTAATACCTGCTTTACCACGTATGTATTTATGTGGGTTTATGCGTTGGTTATGTTCCGAATACGTAATACGTGTTAGTGCATGTGCTTTTTGACGATATTTTTGCCATTCACTTGCGGTTTGTTGCCATTTTTTAGAATTTTCCTTAGTATATACCGTTAATGGAACCGCTCGCTTGGATGGTCCACACACACCACATTCTGTTTCCGCTCCAAGTAAATTTTGTGGTGAACATTGAAATACATGACCACATTTTAGATTTTTAACTGTTATTTTTTTATATGTGGTATCACCATCACCGACACTACGTCTACCATCATACCCTTCCGTTAAAATTTCAATTCCCCTATCTTTTAGACGCTTAAGATTAGATTCTCTTGACGATGAATATCTTTGTTTTTTTGTACATTCCGGGCAACCTTTCATATTATGTATTTTATAATTTTGTATTTTTGATTTAGGGGTTGCGGTCCATTCAAATGAACAGAAGTCACACTGCATTAAATGGTGCTTTTTTGAACCTTTAAATGGTTCAAGTAATGTGATTCCGATATTTTTTAATTTATCGGGATATGTATTATCATATTCGCCTTGTTTTGGCATTATGTTTCCATCATAAAATTTTTGATATAATATACAGACATCGTATTATACACTATAGTTCCCCACGCATACAAAAAAAGCCCCGTAAAACGGGGCTTTATACTACCTTCTAATTAAAGATTAAGTCAAGTCCAAATTAAGGACATTGATTTTGCCGTAGTAGTCGGCACTATTTCCCAATGATGTAGCCGTATCACTAAAGATAGCTTTACCATAACGGGTCATCAAACTAACAACTGGTTGGAACGTAGTTGGATTAACAACCACACCAGAAGACATCAATGGGATGTAAGGACAGTAGAAATAACCAGTATCCGTTTCCCCATTTCCGCCTTTATATCCAACAAGAATCGTGTCATCATTACCCGGCTGAACAACACCAAGATCGAGGTTAGCACCTGATTGATTCCACAAGTAGCTGTACACTTTAATCGTACCATTTAACGTTCCAACCAACATGGTGTTGTTTGGACCTTTAAATGCTCCTTCAACTGCGGGTGCAAATACTGATTTAGCAGCGGACTGAAGAATAGAAACGATCATTGGTGAAACAACAACAAAGTTGCCAGCACCACGGCGTGTCTTACGTGCTATTTCATTAGCAACACGATTGATTATGATACCAAGGTTGGACAAGCGATCACCAACAAACGCCGGTGTGTAGCTACCACCGGTACCATACGTACCAGCACCAGCACCATCAAATGTTTCAACAGTACCGGCAAGTGCCAACAGGTCGGTGATGATTTCCTGATCAATTTCTTGCACAATTTCAGCAGAAAGTGCCTGAGTCATTTCAGATTCAAGATCAAGACCATGTTGTGCATTCAAATCTTGCATAGCTTCGATAGTCCAACCAGCTTGCAGTTTACGCGAACCAGCTTCAACCGCTTGCGACACAACATCCATGGTCATCTTACGACCACCGGAACCTTCAATGAAAGAACCTGAACCACCAAGTATTTGATTAGCACCAGCATTAGCACCAGTACCCGTACCAGCGGTCAATGCGGAAGGCCACGCCAGACCACTAGAATTGACACCATCAATATCCGCAGTACCAGCTTGTCCAGCGGAACCCAACCCAGAAGCACCAGCGGCTTGATCTTCAGCCGGATTAACAGCACCCGCACCAGAAGAATACCATTGACGAATCGGTGAAGCATTACCAAACACTTCATCATCAACAGCAATAGGCGCAGGTAATCCAAGAGGATTAGGATGTGTTGTTCCCGCCACGGCTTCGGCATAACGATAACGCAGAGTGTAAACCAACCCAACGGGGTTAGCCATAGGCTGAACACCAACCAACTCAGTAGCAATGGTGCCAGGAATAATACGTCGAATCATTGGGATCAAGATTTTGCGGAAACCTGCAATATCATGTGCCTGTGTAGAACCGGCTGCCGCCGCTTCATTAATCATATGTTTCTTCTGATTTTCCAACAAAGGTGCTACTACCTTCTGTTTATTAGCGGCCAACCCTTCCAGTAATGCGGCTTTGGTCTCCGACCAATTTTCAAACATTTCGTTGCTCATTTCAAACTCCCTTTAATTTTAATTTTTGTTGTTTTATACAATACCTGCCATTTTGCGAACATAGGCCAGAGAAGCGTTTTTAGCTTCATCTACTTCTTCTGTTTCCATGATCACTTCATCAACATCGCCTGATACGACTTTACCTTCAACGATTTTTTTATCCTTTTTATCCTTCTTTTTATCTTTTTCGGATTTTTTATCATCAACATCATCGTCGCATTTTTCTTCTTTCTTCTCAGCAAGTACTGTATTTTCCTTCTCTGAGTCATCAGTTTCACGGAGTACACGACCAATAAATGTCTTATAACCTTCTACAAGACTTTCCGTTTCAACATTTCTTAAAATAGCTTCCATTACTTCACGTTTACGACCAGCAAGTGGTGATAACACGCTTTCCATTGTTATTTTACGTTCAACCGCTTTACGTTGGTTTTCGGACTCTTCCAGCGCGGCTTGTACGTCATTCAGACGTTCTGTGGTTTCACGCAATGTATTTTCAGCGGAATCCTTATCCGCATAATTAACGGTGAATTCATCGGCAAAGGCTTCAAATACCCGACGACCAAAATCATTCTTACGAACGTTGTTCAAATCTTCGCGCAATTCATCAATTTCAGCACCCAGACGAATTTCCAAAAATGCATCTACTTTTTCTACCAGTTCGAGCAAATCATCTTTCAATTCATCCGACATTGCGGCTTTAGCTTCAATCAACTTCTCCGCATATTCAGCTTCCAAATCACGGAAACGTTCAATATCTTCTTTCAATTCATCAACTTCTTTTGATAAAAATTCAGTAACTTTAGCATCAACAGCTTCAATCAACTGATCGCGTTCGCCAACCCACTGCTCGGTTAAATCGGCACGAACATCAGCGGTTGCTTCTGCCTTAGCCGTATCCAATGCTTCATCCATTTTAATTTTAAAAGCACTTTCTAATTCTGTTTTAGTTTCTTCAGAAAGCACATCGGCTTCCAACAATTTCTGCAATAACTCATCCATTTGTACTCTCCCAAAGGTAAAAATATATTAACGGTTCAATAACTTACGAATTTTGTATTACTATTATTTATAGTCCATGCATTAAAATATATATGATAATGAAGACGTACAAAAATAAGCAAGTATTTCAATAACTTACGAATAAAAAGTAGTGTGCGGTATTTTGATATTTTTGTAATATATTTGACTTGATAGTTCTGAAGGAATATGCTTCTAATATTCAAGTATCATATACAAAGGGTTGCCAACGACGTGGACTGGCATCCGACGCAATTGAAGCGAAATTCAGCTTGCTGATTTGGTGGTGGTTGCTTCAAAATAATTAAGAGATGTAATACTAATATTCATGAAGAACAACGATATTGAAGAATTATTTTTAAATTTGGATCAACCGGTGGTCGTTTCAAATTGACCATTTTAGTTTAACTTTGCCACTATCCCATATTCTGTAGTATCCTAGTTCACGAAGAATCACATGCTTAGGTTTATTTACATCATATCCATCTTTTATTAATTGTGTTTTTGTTTTAAATCGTCTATGAAACCTATTTTCGCCGTCCGTAAACCAAAGCGCGGGATCAGTAACGCTTATTTTTTCAAAACCAATATAATCTTTTACTAACCCGGTAAACCATCTACGATCAACAAATGCGATCACTTCGGTATATTCCTTACGCCGTATCGCGTATTTAAACATTTTTGAACCTAACCCTGGATTATTTTTCTTATCGGTAACAAACCGTTTTAATTCAATCGTATCATCACCACCTTCATTATTCGATTGTCCAAAAACCATTACGCCTATTAATTTATTATTTTTATCATACGCACCTATTCTAAAACTACCAGCAACTCCTGCGTTTAATAAATGATATTTATCCAAAAACTCTTTTGCTACTTTCCAAGGAATTTCAACAATATTGGTGTTTCTTGCATATGTTCCACGTTCGCTTAATCCCAATATATGTAATATCGTATCCTTGCATTTCTGTTTTTGTTCCACCCATTCATCTTCAAAAATATGAATTAACCGAATTCCCTTTCTTTCGCAACATTCTGTTTTCGCCAAATGATAATCCGAACGCTTTCCCGCAGCATCGGAATGCCAATATAACCCATTGTATTCAATTGCAAGGTTATGTTCAGGTAGATATATATCTAACTCAAATGGTGATATGATTTCCGAAGAATTTACAATATATTGAACGCCAAGTGTGTCAAGAAACGTAGTTATTTCACGTTCACCGGTTGAAAACATAAAACGTTTTACTTCAATTGAATGTTTCCGTAAATAGTCAATTACTGTGGATACGCATACCGATAATTCATCCGCAATACTACTCGCTGTTCTAAGCTGGTTATGGTGTTGTTCACGTAACCAGTTACTATCATTTAATTTACTCAATGACTGTTCTGAAATATGCATTTGTGCTGGATGCTTGCCATTATATTTAGCATCATATGTTTCTTTAATTTTAGCTTTGACCGTATCCAACTCGAATGTATAATCCACACCATATTTCAGTTGCATTGTTGCTTTATGCGTATCTTGTGTTTTTTTCATTAACGCATCATTATTATGGAACGCTTTCATTTTTCGTTTGAATTCTTCGGTTTCGTTATAGTGGTCAACTCCATATTTTTCTTTAATTGTTTTTTTTATTTTTATTTGTGTTTCTGTTATTCCACCCGCATTTTCTACACCATAGCGTTTTAAATTCGTTTGTTTGATTTTTTCACGTACACCTGGCGACTGAAATACATTTTCTACACCATAGCGTTTTAAATTTGTTTGTTTGATTTTTTCACGTACAACGGGCGAATTACGTTTTTGTAAATATTCATCGGTCTTAAACATTTCTTTGAAGTGCTCTGTTTTAGAATATGATGTTGTCCCATATTTAGATAAACATGTCTTTTTTTTCTTCTCCATTGTTTTTGTAGATCGGGACGCACATAGACTAGAACAATAGTCTACATATGCTTTACTATTATGCCACCCTACCGTGTGTTGACCACAGTGTTCGCACAATGGGATTGAATTATTATTATGGGTTATGTGCCAAAAACGTTGCGATATTGGCACATCGTCTGGAAGAAAGCTTGTTTCGATAAGCAACTGTTTATAACGATCCGGGTATTTTTTTTGAATATTATGTTTTCGTGGAATTTTGGTAGTATATTCAGCTACCAGTGATAAAATATCTTTTGAAAAAATAGAATTAGACATAATTACTTAACTTCGCACGTTTCCGTAATGTTTTTTGTTGCAAGTCATAATATTTACTTGCGCATACAAATACACTCTTCAACTATCAAATGTAACATGACTTGTTGCAGTTGTCAAGTTTTGTTACACTTAATGCAACAGCTAGTAACCTATTTTTTAGCAAACAGTCCAGTATTGATCCATTTCGTTATTTCAGTCTTAAGATATTTTTGTGCGGCAGGGTCTTCTTTCAATGCTTCGGCAAGTGATATAATTTGTCTACCGTTCTTTGCCATTTCCAACGATTCAACAACAGTATTTGGATATGCATTGGGCGCGGACGGCGTAGCTACAATATCGACGGTCACAAAGCTGAAGCCTTGTACACCACCGTCTTCATTTACTTGCCCGGCACCGCGTGATGATACACCAAGACTCACGCCGCTTTCCGCTAGTTCTTTTGCTATGTTTCCCATAGGTGTTTTTAACAGCTTAGCTTTACCTATTGCATTTTGACCTTCAATCCGTAATTCCGTTATAACATGTGAAATTCGATCAAGATTAATACTTAATGTCTGCGGATGATCAAGTTCGCCGAAAATACCATTTGATTCTTTGATTCTTTGATTCGCGGTATCGACCGCTATTTGAATTTCATTAATAGGATAAAGCCTACCATTCCTATTCTTTACACCACCTTGCATGAATATACCATTCAGCCAAGTATTTTTCCCATCGGCGGATGACTCACGAATTATCCCACATTCTGATGGCGATAACTCTTCAATCAATATTTGTTGTGACATAATAATTCCATTTATAAAAATATGGAAAGTACATCATTGTACTTTCCATTTCATTCATGTAGCGATTAGCTGTTGGTTGTTCCTAAATCACGATCACGTCCATCATTGAACTTTTCTGGTTTAGGTGTTTTTCCCAAAGTTTTAGCAGGTTGTTTACCGCCGGCTTTGAATTTGGTTTTGTCAACTACATCATCATCGAGTTCCTTGGGTGCATTGCCATGTTTTTTCAGGGTCTTTTTGCCACCATTATCGAATTTTATTTTACCTTTAACCTTGTCATCCATAACGACACCAGAATTAGCAAATGCTTTAGCTAATGTGCTTTCATCTACTTTATCTTTTTTCTTGTCGAAATTATATTTCTTGTCGTCTTTCTTGTCGTCTTTCTTGTCGTCTTTCTTGTCGTCTTTCTTGTCGTCATCGCATTCACACGGATCGCATTCGCACTTATCGCACACATCATCATCATCATGATGATTTTCGCCAAGAATTAGTTCCTGTGTTTTTATCTGAAGATAATCATGCAAATGTTCTTCCGCATTTTTGCTGTCCCCCGAAATCATAGATTCCAGCATGTTGTATATCGATTGATGTTTAATTTCAGTCGATGTCAGTTTGTTTTTATCGCCAGTTGCCATTTTATTCATCCCCATCATGTGTTTGTGCGGTATTGTCATCAGTTATGTTGATATTACCATGAATCTCAACTTCTAATTTATTTTGCAAGTAATCGTGAAAACAAACTTCAGCCTGATCACCCTTATCGTTGATAATGTTATCAAGTACCTTACCTAATGCTTCACTGTGTTCCATGGTAATATTCTCCTATCATTTATTTATACATTTATTATTATTTATAATTTTTTTCACTCATGATTCGTTTATTTAGTTGGTGGTTCTGTGGTTGTAGTGGCGGGGGCACTTCCCTGAGCGGGTGTAATTCCCAATTCGGCACCACCAAAATCACCGAAACCGGCAGCGCCGATGTCATCCATTGTATTATTATCTGATGAACCATATATTTGAACAAGATCTTTAGTATCCGTGCTATTAGGATCAAGACCAAGTTCTTCACGCTTGAGGCGCTCATTTGTAACTATTTCTTCTGGTGTCATTTGCAAATAGCGCTTCATTACAAATCTCTTTGACATATAATCAATACCATCGGCGGTAGTATATGAACCAAGTAATTGACTATCCAATTCAAGTTGCTTATATTTACCGAAGTTGGAAGGTTCTGGTAACATTACACGATACATAGTAGGATCAATTGAAATCGCCGACTGCTTCAGAAACAGTTTAAATTCTTTATCTAATGTTCTTTCGATATTTCCTTGAAGTCGTTCTATGTACAAGGAAAAACGTAACTCTTCAACATAAGCAACACCAATCTTACCATCCGACCACGTTTGACCACCTTCTGCTTGATCAAGCATATAGGATGCCGGTATCTTAAGACCACGCCATACTTTACGTTGGAAATATTCAAGATCGGCCAGTTCACCCAAACCTTGACCACCCGGTAATGTTTCTACTCTCGAGCCTTTACCATCGGCACGCGCAGCAAAGAAAAAATCTTCATTCATCGAATGTGGATTATAAACAGAATCAACCTCTTGTTGCCCACCATTTATCGAAGGAATCTTTTTTTGCTTTATTTCATTCTTTATACCTTCAAGATGTTGCTTTACCCTTGCAGGTGGCATTTTACCGACATCTATATAAAATACTCTACGTTCTGGTGCGCGTTGGACACGATAAATGATAATGGCATCTTCTAATAATTCTTTTTGCTTATGTGAACGATATACAGGGCGCAGTACTGATTCACCAAACGGTTGGGTATCCGCCATATCATCATTCAATGAAAATCTAATAAGTTCATCTACTGGAACAATTTCTGATTCCAATTGCGTGTCTTTTTTTCCACCAATGGGCATTCCGTACCCACCTGACTTTGGTTTTTTAGTATCTTCTTTTATTTGCCATGCTAATACTTTAGTAACATCATATTCATCTACTACGGCAGCAATTACATTTTTTGGATGGATAAACGTCCAACTATCACCTGGTTTTTCGCCCTTTCTAAAGAACACATCACCATATTTAACAACCAAACGTGATATTGAATATAGGCGATTTTGCAAATCGTATATTTGACCCCATCTACGCAACGCTGCACGTAATGTCAATACGGCAACAGAGTCCACATTATCTTCATCATCACTAACTATATCAAGGACTAATGGTTCTTTTGTTTTAGGATTATTACCAGTCATTTCTTCAGCAATGGTGTCTAATGCACGAGCTACTTCTATATCATTATCCATTAAATCGTATTCACGATATCGTGTCATTCTCGAAGCCGCTCCTTGAACAAGCCGCTGATACCATGTATAATTATTATATGCACCGGAATCAGCCATTTCTTGACTATCCGTCATTTTTGTGGCTGATGGTCGAGGTGTTACTACTTTAAAATATCCGCTCCATTTTGCTGCCATGTTATAAACCTTTATGTTATTGAACTTAATAAATATATACAGCTATTTATACAACGGAAAAATGATGAACCAAGATACCGCTAGTTATTTATTCAACAATCCAACAAAATTAATGTCTTTTAAGCGTTATAAGAGAGATGAATACAATGAAGTGGTAGAACAAACCAATTTTTTACCTAAAGACACGCCGCTCAAAGCACGACTTTGGCATATTATGAATGAGGTGCAATATGTAATTACATGCAAAATGTGCGATAACCCGGTAAAATGGGATATCGCCGCGCGGTCCAGCGATCAAAAATATAGATCATATTGCTCACACGCTTGTTTAAGTAATGATCCTGAATTCCATAAAAACCGTATAGCAACTATGCATAAAAAATATGGCCATGGCCTCGCCGATATTGTAAGCAAAATACAAAAAACTAATTTGAAAAAATATGGCCATAAATCGGCAATGGCAACCGATGAAATAAAACAAAAACGCAACGCGACATGTATTGACCGCTATGGGGTAGATAATCCAGCAAAAGTTGAACGGTTCATTGTGAACAGGAAGCAAACAACTTTGGAACGATTTGGTGTTGAACATGCAGCACAATCTACAATATGCAAAGAACGAGCCAAGAACACATATCTTAGGAAATATGGGATTGATCATATTTCACATCGCAATATGTCGGCTGATACCTATGATAAATTAAACGATAAAACATGGCTTATTAATGAACACCATGTAAAGCAACACACATTATCTAAAATTGCTGATAACTTAAATATAACATTATCAGCATTATGTCGATATTATCATAAAAATAATATCATAATTAAAAATTTTCATCATTCTATGGGCGAACGAGAACTTATTGATTTTATTAAATCACTTAATATTAAATGTATTACAAATACACGTGATATTATATCGCCATATGAGCTTGATATATATTTACCGGAATATAATATTGCAATTGAATTCAATGGTAATTATTGGCATTCGGAATTATTAGGAAAAGATAAAAAATATCATCTTACTAAAACAATACATTGTGCCGATAAAAATATTCAACTGATTCATATTTTTGAATCGGAGTGGATACAAAAAACCGATATAATAAAATCAAGATTATCAAGTATTTTGGGTAAAAATGAACGAATATATGCACGTAAGTGCAAAGTAGTCACAATTACATCGCATGAAAGTGCTGTTTTTTTAAATGATACACACATACAGGGTAATGTTAATGCAAAAATAAATTATGGTTTGAAATATAACGGCACGCTGGTGGCGGTTATGACATTTGGTACTTCCCGATTTTCTAAAAAATCGCAATACGAATTAATTCGTTTTTCCACAATACAAAATGTTAATGTTATTGGAGGTGCCGGTAAGCTTTTAAAATATTTTATTCAACAACATTCACCTTTGTCTATTGTGTCATATTGTGATTTACGATTTTCCACAGGAAAACTATACAAAACATTGGGGTTTGTATTTTCCCATAATTCAGAACCTAATTGTTATTATTTTCATAACAATAATACATTGCGATTATATTCAAGAATTAAATTTCAAAAACATAAATTAAATAAAGAACTTAAACATTTTAATCCAGCATTAACAGCATGGGAAAATATGATTGATAATGACTACAATCGAATTTGGGATTGTGGTAATGGTGTTTGGCACTGGACAGCTTAAATTGCGCGTCTATTGGTTCAAATACTAACTACCAGTGCTACGTCTTCCTTGCATTTGATTATGTTTTGTTGTTTCAATTGCAGCCAGTGCGATACTTCGTAGCCGCTCATTCTCAGTCATATTATCAGACTGTTGTTTCCTTAAAAATTTAGTTAACTCCATTAATGCGACCAACGATTCCTTTTCCGTTTCCGCTTGGTTAAATATTGACGTGCTGCTTGTATTATTGCTGGCCATCGCCTGCTCTTCGGACTTTTTGGTGTTCAATTCGTCAATCTCTTTATTTTTAGCAATCGTGCTTAATCGGTTTTTTGCGGCATCGTTGTCAAAAACAAACCCCATGACATTATCCACTACTGAACCAATCGCGTCACCAATCCCAACTTTAATATTATCGCTTAATGCATAATCATAAGCTAACGTTCCAGCCCCATACCCAGCAGCGCCCGCAGCCGCCGCGCCCGCTGCGGCGGTTACCGCGCCGCTGGTCAACACACTAGCAATGACTGAACCAGATGCTTTTAATGCACCAGTGGCTGCTGTCGCCGCTTTCCCTATGATAGCTGTTGGTCCGCCACCGCCGATCAATTTACTTAACATATTGGTACCAACTACTCCGGCAATAACCCCACCAATACCGGTTATTAAGTTGGTAGCCAAGCTACCCAATGAACTGTTCAGTAGTGATCCCCATTGCGACATTAATCCAAGGATTTTACTGACAATATCATTTATTTCTTGTGTTTCACCCAACATGATTTTATCGAATTTTAACCCTTCCCCGGAAACGGTTTCAGTTGCTTGTATTACGGAGTCGAATCCAGTTTTTTGCGCCATCATTTGCATTGCCATAGATTGACCAAGACTGGTACCAGAACCTGACATTTGTCCAAAAATCTTAGCACTTTGCGCCTGTATTTCCGCCATCCTTATATCGGCTGATGCTTTTTGTTCTGCATTTAACGTTCTATATGTTGTTTCTAACCTAAATAATTCTTGTGCTTCCGCCCCCATTCCAATAGCACCTAACATTGCCCGTTTCTTGGCTGCTTTTTTCATCCGTTCTTTGGGGTCCATACCAACCAACCCCTGGAACGTTTTTTGTAATGCCTTTGCACGGTCTATTGTAAATCCCATTGCCTGATATTCCGCCATTCGCTGTTGGATACCAAGAACATATGATTTTCGTTCCTTTTCTTTCAACGTTAACAAGACATCACGCATTCCTTGATCGTTTATTAGATCAGCCGATAAGTTCGCAAATTGTTCAGCGGTATAACCAAGTGCTCTATAATTTTCTTCATAAATTTTAGTTTGTTGCAGAACCGCATCGCCCAAATGTTCTTGCGATACACCTATTTTTGCCATATTTTTATGAAACATACCTGCAACCTTTGCCGCTTCGTTATAATCACTTGTCAATCGTTTGAGTGATTCCTGCGATGCGTATAACGAATTCTTGAAGTCAACATTTGCGGAATTGGCAGCTAAGCTTTCTACCCGTGTTTCTTTCAGTATTTTCATGTATTCCAGTTGGGAAATCCCCATTTGGTACATTCCGGTAATCCACCCAGCATCGGCGGTTGCTGTTTGCTGTGCGAAACGTTGTTCTTGTTCTGCAAATTTCAATGCTTCCTTGGCGGCTGATTTGACCGAATCTTTAAATTTATTAAATTCCGCCCTTGATCTTTCAACACTTTCGGTATGTCTTACCGTTTCTGTTCGTGCATCTGATAGTGCTTCTGATAATTCTTCCGATTTTTTGTTAAGTTTTTCTGTCGTTGCTTTTTGATTATTAACGAAATAAACAGCCTTTTTTGTAGTTAAATCCCAAGTTCTAGATGTTTTTACACCCATCGATTCCAAGGTAAGTCCCGCTTCGTTTGCTATTTTTTCCAATCCCCTGAGACCGGCATCCATGTTTTCTTTTGATGTAAACGTAGCGTTGCCTATCCGATCAAGCTCGGCAGCTACTTCTTTCATTGCACTAGCTTGATCCTCAAATTTAAGAACGTCCTCAATCGACTTAACGCCCCGTGCCAGATTATTTACAAATTCCGAACCTGATTTAGTAAAGGCTTCATGTAATTTTTTGGGTAATATATCGGTGGTGTAGCGCATTCCCTTTGAGGCGGCTTCCGCTTTCCGTACTTCAGCCTCGTATTTACGGTCAGCGGCTGACCTAGCTTTATCACCACGTGCTTCATTCGTTGCATTACCAAACATACCACCAGCCTTATCGGCTATGAGACTTGCTAATATTTTAAGAACACTATCGGCGGATTGTTCAGGCATCTATTATTACTCTAATATTATTTCTATATTTATCAGTTGTATTTTTTTTAAGTTACGATGTATAAATATATCCTATAACTATAACAAACATATGGAGTCAAAAATGACCGAGAACAGCGCAAGCGAAAATCCACAAAATCCATTACTTGCACGGGTAGGAACGCCCGGTAGCACATTTCAATTACCATCACGTGGTGTTTTTTACAAGAATGGTGAGCTTCGTGAGGATGTACAGTTAGGGGAAGTTCATGTACACCCATTTAGTGCGTATGATGAAATATTAATGAAAACACCAGACTCGCTGTTTTCTGGTGAAGCAATTCATAAAGTATTTCTTCGTTGTATTCCACAAATTCTAAAACCTGGTGAGTTATTGGCAAAAGATGTTGATTTTCTTTTAGTATGCTTACGTCAAGTCACATTCGGCGAAACAATGGAAATTTCATATGGACATACATGCGAAAATGCAATTACACATAATTACAGTATAAATTTGTCCGAATTCATAAATAATGCAAAGAAAATAGACCCAACTACAATAGGGGATACTTATTCTACCACATTACCAAATAATCAAATAGTCAAGTTACACCCAACTAAATTTAAAGATGTTATTAAAATGTATCAGGATGCAAAGACTGATGATACGTCAACACCAGAAGAAGAGTTGGAAATGATGGTATTTGTGATTAAAAGCATAATCGAATCGGTCGATGAAATAACCGATAGTAATTTAATAGATGAATGGATTCGGAAAATTCCATCAGGATGGTTAAGTGATTTATCAAAAGTAATTGAAGCAGCAAGTGATTTTGGTCCTAGTTTTATGATTGAAACTAAATGTAAGGACTGTGGCGAAACGATACATATTGAAACACCAGTGAATCCTATTAGTTTTTTTATGTAACGCTGAAATCAAATGATCCCGACAGGATTTCAGCGATGTATAAACGATTGAATCGTGAAGTACGGGCAATGTACAGGGAAATTACGGAACTAACATATTTCATGCGTGGTGGTATGAGTTATGAGCATATCCTATATTCAATGTCATATATACAGCGAGAAATTGCTATTGAATTTGTGGAGAAGCGTCTTGAAACCGAAATGAAGTCTGTTCATCCGAACTACTAAACGGTGCCATTGATATAATGGCACCGTTTTTCATTTAGTGTCTATTGCTACGTTGTTGTGCCAATACAATTTCGTTTGCTTGGACTTGGGCATCAAATGTTCCTTGCACCGTAGTCCTACCGTTTATTAAGTGTTTCATATTTTCAATTTCAGGACTGTATGAATGTGAAATTGCATCTTTAACGCAGCGCGGCATCAACGCATATAATGTCCCTAACATTAAAGTGGCCATAGCTAAACACCATATTATTGGTAATGATAGGGCCAGTAGTGTGGCAGCAGCCATCTGCAATATCGTAAAAAATGTAGGTTCAATGCCCTTTTCTGGTAATAAACCATGGAACGTGTTTAATAACCATATTGGTATATCAACATAAATAACAGTCAACGCATTAATGACAATATCCATGGATAAACTGGAAACCCATGTAACAATAATTCCAAATGTAGTTACCATTAGCATGAATATCCACGAAACGACTTCCATGAAGGTGGCGGACGGATAAAGAAATGCTGATATCCCCCATACCAATAATGCAAAAAAGATAGTCATTCTTAATATAATAGCCATTTCTGATCCTCTACGTTACTGTTATCCAAGTTGTCTGAATACCATTTCCAAATCAACAAGCTGAATTTGGAAATGGATGATTATGCATCACATTTGTAATATACACTGTTTATATGAAAAATGCAAGAAATTCACGACAATGAAGACTTAAAATTTCGCGTCAAGGACAACAACCGCAAGTTATTGAAGCAAAAGGAGTTTGAAGCCAATCTGGTGTGGAATGTTGCAAATGAATATTGTCGCCCTGCACAGGTTCCCAGTTTGGCTGGCTTCCTGCACACAGAATTAGTGAACTAAAGAAAGAACGCAAGTACAACAAGCAAGAACATGGGCTTTCTAATCATAGTACACAATTAAAAAACCCATGCTGAAATGGCGAACGTCTGGTGTTGTGCGCCTTAAATTATCGCATCTGTTGCCACTATACGGATAGGAATGTGCAGGAATTCTGCGGCTCTCACCGGTTTGATTGCTATATCAATGAACAGTTCATTACGATCAACCACATTGGGCGTATTATTACTTTCGTCACATATTGTGGCAAAATCAAATAATCCACGCCTAACGATTAAATCACCTAAGAAACTATCAACCACAGCTTTTAAGTTATCGCGTGTTAATTGGTCATTGGGTTCAAATACAAAACTCAATGTGTTTCTACGCAATTGGCGTTTAATATGCTTAATTAAACGTGATACATTAACACGGTCTAACGCACTTGCAGTTATTGTCGATGTTTTTTGTCCCCACACCAAAAATCCATTGCCTGGGAAAAATACAATTGGATTTATACCACCACTTGGTGAATAGGTATATAAGGCATCACGCTGTCCAAGATTCAGGGCAACTGGCACGAACGTAGTAGCAGCTCCTAATGTTCCAGATACATAGCCAATATCAGTGATACCGGTAATTCCACCGCGTCGAATACCGGCTGGTGCGAACCAAAGAAATGCCACTGTGTCGTTAAATGCATATGTACGCAACGCAACACCAGAAGCAGAACATACAACATTCTTGCCGTCTAAATTGGATGCAAGTGCGGCAGGATAGTAATACGCCACATTTGACGAGAAAATGCGGTTGGTGGTGGCCGCCCAGCCACTGGATGGATTTGTAATCCCGTCTGGTGCCAAGTCAAGAGGGGTATCGGCAATAATCAGTGCTTCCTCCTGCATATCAACAACCAGTGATAGTAGTTCGTCTACCGTTTCATGATAATTTGGACACAATACTAAATTGAAGTCAAAGTTTTCGGAACGAACATCGGTATTGCTATTGATTGTTGCCTGTAATGCTGTTACTATAGTAGCACGTCTGGCTGCATCATTTGCACCAAGAGAGGTGGCATTGAAAAATTCAAGCGTGTATTTCATGTCGTCCGCTATATCAATTAAAAACGCAGCGGCCTCGGCTGGTGTAAATTCTCCTGCGATTGTCGCTCCGCCCGCATATAACGGATATGACCCTAAATTAGATGAAATGTAATTAAAGCCATCATGAACCCCAACGGGGGCCATATTAAGTCCATTCGGGAATTTAGGAAGCCCGGACGGAACCAGTGCGTTTCCGAAAAAATCGGATTCAACGTTTATGAATGAAAATGAATTAAATAAATCAGTTGTTGCCGTTACCGCAAGGCTTTGCAGTTGGGTAGCACTTACAGTAGTTGCCAAAGCAAGCGGTGAGCCAACAACACCTTGTTGCAATAGAAATTCGGTAACCAAGCCGGACAAAGCGGTGGATGCTTCCAATACCTTGGCATCCCACGCTGCCGTAAGAGATGTAATATCATCATCCAGATTTACGTTAGCGCGCACAACATATGCCCTATTCCCCAGACCAAGATATTGATTTAGTGCAAAAAGACCATATTCATTACGTGCATCACCGTGGTGCGGTGCCCCATTACTTGGGTCTTCAATGAAATTAGGAACACCATATAGCTCAACGCTTTGGCGCAATGATGTTACGGTCCGAACCACATTGGATTCATATGTGCCCTGCGCTGGGCTTACACCATCCGCTTGTACTTTTTCATCATTCGTTGCAATGAAAAACAGTGGCACAGTTGGTGCCGCAGCTGGAATGAAAAATGATTCATCTGTAATGGTAACCGATACGCCTGGACTCACCAAATTTGGCATGGTACTATTCTCCTTAAACAATATGTACTTTGCTATTATTTATGGGGAATGCAGTAAAAAACATGAAAATATATTGTAATATAATGGTTTAAATGGTTGACAAAATAATATTCCGTCATATACTTGTGAAAACAATAAGGTAGCTCATATGAATTTTTTAACATGGTGGAAAGGTACTAAGGAATTATCACGCGATGATGCTGACGTACGTGCATGTATTACTGAAAAACTAAAGACATATTCACCATCACCGCAAGATAGACCAGCGATTTTTTGCAGTCGCGACCCTATTCCAGCGTCCACTACACCAGTGCGGAAGCCAGATGTTTGGTCAATACAATACGAAAGCAAAACATCACACGATATGGCGAATAAGCTGATTAATACATTAGCCGACATTGAACTTACTAAAGACTATTTGTAGGTTTTATTTAATATGCCGAAGGGATATACAGAAACCGACATAACGGTATTAAGTGACCGTGATCATGTCCGCTTGCGCGTAGGAATATACTTTGGTTCAAACCAACAGACTGACATTGAGGTATTATCATTAACCGAAGGGATTGAGTTCAAACAATATACCATCGTGCCCGCCGCGTTTAAGGCGGTTGGTGAAATTATTGATAATTCCATTGATGAATTCGCACAAGTTGATAAAAAACGTAAAAAATTGTCAATCATAGCCGACCCAACCGCTGGTAAATATACAATTTCGGACAATGGTAGGGGTGTTCCTATTGGTAAACACGAAACTGGAACATATACACCAGAGGTTGTTTTTGGTAGTTTACGTTCCGGTCGGAACTTTACGGATGATCGACAACAGGGGGTACAAGGTCAAAATGGCGTTGGTTCCAGTTGTGTTTGCTTTTCAAGTACAACATTTGATATTTCTATTAATCGTGATGGTAAAGAATATCAACAAAAATTCATGGGTGGTTGTAGCAATATAATGCCACCGAAAATAACTAAAAACAGTAAGAAGCAAACTGGCACACAGATATCATTTATGCTTGATCCTGATGTGTTTCTATCGACACAGCTTCCCGCCGAATTAATGCAACATCGCGCAATAGAAATTGCAATGATAAATCCGGGGATAGTGGTAAGTTACAATAACACCAAGTACCAGTTTAAAAAGGGGATAGAAGAATTAGTTGCGAAGCATACCGATCAATATTTTAAATTTCATTACGCAACGAAAACCGCAACACTTGAATTCTTTGTGATATTTAATCAACATAAGAATGATGACGAAAAAATATTTACTTATGTCAATACATCGCCATTATTTGATGGTGGGCTGTGTAACGTGCAATTCACTAATAGTTTTTATAGTAAAGTAACCTCACATTTAGCATCTAATGCAAAAAAGCAAAAGATTGAAGTATCAAAAGCCGATATTAAACATGGTATTGTTATTATTGGCAACATCAAAACAATAAATCCAGAATATAATTCGCAATCTAAAACCCGTTTTGTAGGCCCGTCACTTAAAAAAGAAATGGATGTTTTAATTGATGAAATGTGGTCATCCTTTGCGCGTAAGCATAAAGGATGGTTTGATGACGTGTTGGAACGGGCGCACCTTCGATATAATCATGTAACTAACAAAAATATAGAAAAGGAAATGCTAGGGAAACGTAGCAAAAAGGTTCCAAATTTAACTGATGCCAATAGTAAAAACCGCTTTGAATGTAAGCTATTGATAACCGAAGGTAAATCAGCGGCAAGTTCAATAATTGAAGTCCGAAATCCGAATGATACTGGATGTTTTCCATTGACGGGCAAGATAAACAATGTGTATAACATGAGTGCCTCCCAATTGTTAAAAGCCGGAAAAGTAACTGATTTACTATTGTCGATTGGATTAATACCCGGTAAAAAAGCATTGCGGAGTGATTTGCGGTTTGGAAAAATTATTATTGCCACGGATGCTGATGTTGATGGTGATGATATTTTCACGTTATTGATTAATTTATTTTACCAATTTTGGCCAGAATTATTTTCAACTGAATATAGTGAACCAATCGTGTATAGGTTAATGGCACCTAATGTGGTTGCTGTGAAAAACAAAAAACGAATACATTTTACAACGGCTGATGAATATGAAAAAGTAAAACACAAGTATAACAATCATACCATTAGTTATTTAAAGGGATTGGGGTCAATGATACAAGAAGACTTCAAGCAGATTTTATCAGGTGATGAATATTTGGTTCCAATAATAGATGATGGTAAATTAAAGAATACATTAGACTTATTATTTAGTCCTAATATTGCTGCCAGAAAGGAATGGTTGACGCATGGAAAATAAAAGCTCCGAATATATCGAAGAACAACGTCTACGGTATTCACAATATCTGTTGCAACATCGGGCATTGCCATCAATTATGGATGGACTAAAAGCGGCTGGCCGACGGGTACTCTGGTGTGCTAAGGATATGAAGAAATACAAGAGTGCAACATTAGGTGGTATGTGTATGCCATTGCACCCACATGCTTCACCTGAAACCACAATCAACACGTTAACGGGCCCATATACCAACAATATCCCACTACTGGATGGTGTAGGTGCATTTGGCACGTTATTAAATCCCACCGGTTATGGCGCAAGTCGATATACCAGTGTCAGTGTATCAAAATTCACACATGATGTTATTTTTAAAGATATTGAAATAATTCCACTAAAGGATAATTATGATGGTACGCTTTTGGAACCATTACACTTTTTACCATTGATTCCAATTGTTCTTTTGAATCCAACCGAAGGGATTGCCATTGGATTTGCTTGTAATATATTATCTAGGTCGTTAGATGATATTATAAAATCACAAATTAAATATTTACAACAACAACCAATAAAAGACAGTAGCCCAGTATTTAAAAATCATAGGTCAATTGGTAAAGATACTTCAGGGAAATGGTTGTTTGTTGGTGAGTTTGAACGAAAGAATAGTTCAATTGTAACGGTTACGTTAATTCCATACGGTATTTCTTTCACTAAATATATTAACATTTTGAATAAACTTATAGAAGATAATGTCATTGTTGACTATATTGATAAATCCGGTGCCACGATTTGTATTGATGTAATTCATAAACGTGGGGTATTGAACACACTGGATGACGATATGATACGTGAACGACTATTGTTAGTTAATGCTATTTCAGAAAATATGAATATGGTTAATCTTGATAGTAAAACGGTATTATCTACCAACTTTATTGAAACCATTGAAATATTTACTAATTGGCGACTTAAATGGTACGTTGCACGATATGAACGCCTAGTCACAATGATAACAATGGACATTCAAAAATATTTGGATGTATTAACCGCGATAAAATATAATATTGGTGGAATCGCTAATACAATGCACTCACGTGCTGAACTAAAAGAGTTTTTATCTGAAATTGATATTAAAAATATTGATTATATTGCTGATTTGCCAGTATATCGTTTTACCGAAAATGAAAAGAAGAAAGTAGAAGAGGCATTAGCCAACGCGAACGCTATATTGTTAGGATATAATGAATTATTAGCGGATGAATCAAAACGTCGTAAAGTGTATATTGTTGAATTAAAAGAAGTATTACGGAAATATGGAAAAAAAGTTACCTAATTATTGACTTTATCTATTGTATATGGTTGAATGTAATTTCTGGTGAAACTGTCAGTTTTTTCATTAACGCAAAGGGTACATATAACATGAAAACCGTAATCCGTATTATTCTGCTTCTAGTCATTAGTGGTCAAACGTTTGCTACCGAACTGTATATTGGTGGTATGTATGGTAGTTCAAACTTAAACTACAACACGGAAAGTCTTTTGTGGGAAGAAATAGCAACGAATCAAACTGCGGTAGGTATTAATGCTGCGTTTCAAATGTTGGGTGGTAGTATTTCGGTAAACAATTCTTCCAATTCAGCATTTTCTAAAATATTTATTGGACATCGATTTAATAGATATATTGGTATTGAATTTTTTTCGTTCAAAATGCAACCATATAAGGTCAACTCTACCATGTCCGCTAGTAGCGGCGGAAGATTAAGTAATATCGGTTCAAATGCTGGTGTGGTACTGCACGCAACAGGTGAGATTGTAGGTAATGCGGTAGCCACAGCAAACTTAAGTGGGTATGGTGTTCGCATCAATGGATACGTCCCATTAGGTAAACTGGATATCATTTCAGGTGTAGGTGTTGCCCGCGCGAAGTCGGTTGTTACGCTGGAATATGACATCAATGGAACCGTTGCATATGGTGGGTACGCAAACGTGAATTATGAAGGTTCCACGTATATTGTTGAACGTGAATATACCGATAGTTTCAACAACACAGCGGTATTTAACGACAACGGTTCGGATGTAAGTATTATTACCGGAATAGTCCCGGTCTTTTCGTTAGGAGCGCAATATCGATTGACTAAGTATTTTAGTTTGCGCGGCGAGGCTGAACTGGTTGGGCTTCCGGTAAATGGTTCAGCAATAACGACAATTTCAGGTGGGATGCAATATAGCTTCTAAAAGGTTGGGAACAGAGTGTCTAAAGTATCGGAACGTTGATAAACAATCAACGTTCCGCAAAATTGTTGTTGTTGATTGATTAAGCGATTAAGTAAAATATTCGGCTAGTTGTCTCAGTTCAATAAAAGTTGCATCCGATTTTAATTTATTTGCCCTCGCGCTAATCACATGTAAATTGGTAATGCAATAACCTTTAGACGAATCAATCCTATCGAAACTTATACTATTATCACGAGCCACGCCACGATGATATTCCAACGGGATGTGAAGTATGGGGCAAGATATTGGAATAGATATTTGCTGAATTTCTTCCATGGTAAGTGTAAATGGGATGCCACGTTTTTTCGCACTGGATCGTAATCCATTGTATATTTTTTTTATATCTTTTTCATGAACGTCAATCTTCATATTATTATATATTCATGCTCTTAACGAGCTTGACAAAATATTAAATTTTATCAAAAAATGAATAAAATATCAAAGACGTATGAAGACGAAGATACAGAAATGTTAATGAAAATAATTAAGTTACGAAAAGATTTATCCAAGTTGCCGGAATACCACTTCCATATTCAGCTTGCATATTTGGTGATAGTGGTCGCTTCAATGCGAAATCCGGTAGATAATCATTGACATTGTTGTCATAATATCATATTGTTATCTTTAGTACATAAACATAAGCATAATCACACCGCACAGGGGTTAACATGAGCATATTTGAAAAATACCACCAACGTTATGAAGTCAAGCAGGCCGAAGAAATGTCTATTCAAGATTATCTCGAAGGCTGCAAAACAGACAACCGGATGTATGCAAATGCGGCGGAGCGCATGTTGATTGCAATCGGTGAACCTAAAGTAGTGGACACACGGGACGACGAACGGTTAAGTCGAATTTTCACTAACCGAAAAATTAAATTGTATCCATCCTTTTCCGACTTTTATGGAATGGAAGATACAATTGAACAAATCGCTTCTTTTTTCCGACATGCCGCACAGGGACTGGAAGAGTCCAAACAAATTTTGTATTTACTTGGCCCGGTTGGTGGTGGTAAAAGTTCAATTTCCGAACGGTTAAAGGAACTCATGGAAGCGGTGCCTATCTATGTTCTTAAGGCGTACAACGCGGAAACAGAGCAATGGGAAATTTCACCCATTTACGAATCACCACTGAATATCTTTGATGCTAAAGTAGATGCAAAGCAATTAAGCGAAGAATATAATATTCCACCGCGTTATATCAAATATATAATGTCACCCTGGGCGGTGAAACGCTTGGAAGAAGCAGGTGGTGATATTTCTAAAATGAAAGTGGTTAAAGTGTGGCCTTCTATTTTGAAACAAACAGGTATTACCAAAGTAGAACCGGGCGATGAAAATAACCAAGATATCAGTTCATTGGTTGGTAAAGTTAATATTCGCGCACTTGAGGATCATGAGCAGCACGATCCAGATGCGTATAACTGGATGGGTGGACTAAATGTTGCAACGCAAGGCGTTATGGAATTTGTTGAAATGTTTAAAGCACCGATCAAGATGTTACACCCCTTGTTGACCGCAACACAAGAAGGACACTATAACGGTACCGAACAGTTTGGTGCTATTCCATTCCAAGGTATTATACTTGCCCATTCGAATGAGTCCGAATGGACTTCGTTTAGAAACGATAAAAATAATGAAGCCTTTCTTGATCGCGTTAATATTGTTAAGGTTCCATATTGCTTACGCATTACGGAAGAAGCTGAAATTTATAAAAAATTGATTTCATCATCCGAGTTGGCGGATGCACAATGTGCGCCCGGAACGATTGAAATGATGGCACAATTTTCGGTGTTGACCCGCTTGAAGGTTCCAGAAAATAGTAAATTATTTTCTAAAATGGAAATTTACGATGGTAAGAATTTAAAAGATCGCGATCCACAGGCAAAATCACTTGATGAATATCGTGAAATGGCAGGTGTATCTGAAGGAATGAGTGGTTCATCCACACGATTCGCCTTTAAAATACTATCTAAAGTGTATAATTACGACACTGACGAAGTTGCGGCCAGTCCAATCCATTTGATGTATATCTTATCTAAGCAAATTCAAGAAGAACAGTTGCCACTGGAACAGGAAGAAGAATGGTTGTTATATGTTAAGGGTGTATTAGCACCAAAGTATAATGAATTTCTTGGCGATGAACTACAAAAAGCATATTTGGAATCGTATCATGATTATGGTCAGAACTTATTTGAACGTTATATTCAATATGCGGACTTCTGGATTCAAGATAAGGACTATCGTGATCCCGATACTGGTAGTATGTTCAATCGGGAATCATTAAATGCAGAATTGGAAAAAATGGAGCAACCCGCAGGTATAACGAATGCAAAGGATTTCCGAAATGAAGTGGTTGGATTTGTATTACGCGCAAAGGCCAATAATAAAGGTATTGCACCGGACTGGAAATCTTATCAAAAGCTAAGGGAAGTAATTGAAAAGAAAATGTTTGCAAATACTGAAGACCTTCTTCCAGTAATTTCATTCACCGCGAAAAGTTCAGCGGATGAGGAAGAAAAGCATACGGAATTTGTAGAGCGAATGATGGCAAAGGGTTATACTAAAAAGCAAGTGCGTCGAGCAGTGGAATGGTGGATGCGGTATAACAAAAACCACTAAGTTAACATTGCCACGATATTTTAGAACGTAATATCGTGGCAATGTGCAACACACTTAAATGAATAATCTATTGTAGGAATTCAAATGGCTCACATCATAATTGACAGAAGATTAGCGGGTGGCGGGAAAAGCGCGAACAATCGTCAAAAGTTTATTAAGCGGGTAAAAAATCAAGTCCGGGAGGCAGTCCGGGAGGCGGTCCGCGATGGTAAAGTTGGTGATGTTATTACCGGAAAATCTAAAAAAATTAAAATTCCTGGAAAAGGATTAGAACAGCCAACATTTAATCATTCGAAAGACGGCGGTATTAAGGATTGGGTGGTACCCGGTAATAAGGAATTTAATCAAGGTGATCGTCATGATCGTCCGCCATCAGATGGTGGTGGCGCTGGTGGTCGGGAAGGTTCAAATGAAGACATGGATCAGGTTGACACCTTTGAATTTATCTTATCCAAAGAAGAATATTTAGATATCTTTTTTGAAGACCTTGAACTCCCGGACATGATTAAGAAAGATATTAGTAAAGTATACGAATTTGAAAATCGAAGAGCAGGATTTTCAGTAGATGGGAATCCAAGTAGGTTAAACATATTACAGTCGTTGAAGCATGCTAAAGGAAGACGGTTTGGGCTGCTTACCCCCAAGAAAAAGAAGTTAAAGCGCCTACTTGAAGAACTGGCCTCCATCACATTAACCGAAGACACACAAGAGCGCGTTAATGAATTGAATGATGAAATCAATGCACTAAAACGTAAGATACGGGCAATCCCGTTTTTAGACGACATGGATTTACGATATAATAGATGGGAAAAGGTGCCAATTCCAACAACACAGGCGGTCATGTTCGGAATAATGGATGTCAGTGGAAGCATGGGGGAATGGGAAAAAGAAATGGCAAAACGTTTCTTTATGATAATGTTATTATTTTTACATCATAATTATGAACTAGTGGATATTGTCTGGATTAGACATCATACACGCGCCTCGGAAGTTGATGAAGATACTTTTTTTCATTCAAAAGAAACAGGTGGTACATTGGTATCCTCCGCATTGGAACTGATGTCATCGGTGATCAAGGATAGATACCCATTAACGCAGTGGAATATATTTGGTTGTCAAATATCCGATGGTGATAATTGGTTTTCGGACAACCAAGTTGCGCAAGAAATATTACGTTCTGATATATTACCTAAATCGCAGTATTATGCTTACATCGAAGTAGATCGACATCGTTCAGGTGGTTTTAGTGATTTATGGCCTGCGTATGATGAAATAGCACACGATCATAAAAACTTTGAAATGGGAATAGTCCGGGATGTTACCGAAATATATCCAGTGTTTAGAACTTTATTTGAAAAACGGGGTGGAACATGAAAATATCGTCGGGTGAAGATTGGGATTTTGATAAAATTGACGAAGTGTATATGTTAATTAAGCAAATCGCTGATGAGAAATATGGTTTAGATTATTATCCAAATCAACTAGAAGTGATTTCCTCTGAACAAATGATTGATGCATATTCAAGTGCTGGGTTACCATTATATTATTCACATTGGTCGTTTGGGCAACAATTTGTGCGCGAGTTGGACGAGTATAAACGTGGGCGAATGGGATTGGCATATGAAATTGTGATCAACTCCGATCCGTGTATTGCTTATCTAATGGAAGAAAATACAATGTTGATGCAGACATTGGTCATGGCACATGCAAGTTTCGGACATAATCATTTCTTTAAAAATAATTATCTATTTAAACAGTGGACGCACCCGAACAGCATAATTAATTACTTAGACTTTGCCAAAAAGTTTATTCAAGAGTGTGAAGATATCCATGGCGTGGCAGCGGTTGAAGAAGTATTGGACGCTGCACATGCATTACAAGATTATGGTGTGGACAAATATAACCATCCCGCACCGCTGTCCCCCGCAAAGGAAGAAAAGTTACGGAAAGAACGCGATGATTATATTCATTCCCAACTAAATGTAATTTGGAACACGATCCCCAACGATCCCAAAATAGAACTAGATAATACGCCTACCTTCCCCAAGCAACCACAGGAAAATATATTACATTTCATCGAACAAAATGCACCAAGATTAGAAGACTGGAAACGTGAAGTCATTCGTATTGTACGAAATATCGCACAATATTTCTTCCCCCAAAAAAATACAAGCTTAATGAATGAAGGGTGCGCCACATTTTTTCACTATAAACTGGTACATGATTTATATGATCAAGGTGTTCTTGATGATGGCGCAATGTTAGAATTTTATACATCACATACCGGCGTTGTTAAGCAGCTAGGATTTAATGACAGGGGATTTAGTGGCATAAATGTATATGCACTTGGGTTTGCTATGTATAAAGATATTGAACGCATCTCAATGAATCCAACCGACGAAGACCGCGAATGGTTTGACGGTCAAGATTGGGTAGGAAACGGCAAATGGCTGGATAATATTAAATGGGCGATAACTAATTTTAAGGATGAAAGTTTTGTTAAACAATTTCTATCACCTGCAATCATACGTGAGTTTAGAATGTTTGCCATACATGACGATGCGCTCGATAGTAAATACCTTATCAGCGGAATACACAATAAACAAGGATATGTGCAGGTGCGCGATACGCTGTCTAAACAGTATAATATTGGTTATCGTGTTCCCGATATTCAAGTTGTAAATGTTGACCGCTGGGGGACGCGAGGAATCAAATTACAACACCGAATGGTTAATGGTCGCCCCTTAGACAAAGAATCAGCCGTTGATACCTTACGTTGTATTTCATTTCTTTGGGGATATTCGGTAGAGTTAGAATCGATAGATGATGAGGGGGTTGTGCAAGTTATTTTCAATATAACCGAAAACAATAATGTTGAAATACATATTATGGTGGATGATGAACTAGAATAGCGAAAATTGACAGAAACTATTATTTTTTACAATATTTTCAAGTAGTTAGTGAAAAGTTCAATAGTGGTATAAGTACTATTAGACCGCTTGAAAATATGAAACTGGAGAATATATCAATATGTCTAAAAAACGTCGCAATGGTTGTCAAGAGGAAATAGAAGTATTATCACAAGCCTTAATTCAAAATGGGAGAGCAATGGAAGAACACACGAAGAAGAAGCATTGGAGTGTTCATGATATTAAAAAAATACAACCGTTGAACGATGCACAGGATGATATGTTTCATTCTTGGTATAATAACCAACACATTTGCGCACATGGAAGCGCTGGTACGGGAAAGACATTCCTCGCGTTATCACTAGCTATCAATGAAGTACTGAATAAACATCAACAAAAAATTATAATTGTACGGTCCGCCGTTCCTACGCGGGAAATCGGCTTCTTGCCCGGAACACTTGAAGAAAAAACTGCACAATATGAGTTACCGTATCATGATATTATGTGGGAACTTGTTGGGCGTGCATCAACCTACCGTGATATGAAGGAAGCAGGTCTAATAAATTTCACAACTACTAGTTTTATTCGTGGACTGACTTGGGATAACGCAATAGTCGTAGTGGATGAAGGCGAAAACATGAACTTGCATGAAATTGATTCAATCATGACCAGAATAGGGAATAATTCACGTGTTTTATTTACAGGTGATATTCGTCAAACTGACTTAGATGGCAAGCGGAATGGCGTATCAGGAATGGCGGATGCACTTCAAATATTTAATAATATGCGCGAATTTGATTTAATTGAATTCACTAAACATGATATTGTTAGAAGTGAATTTGTAAAATCGTGGATCATCGCCTCCGAAGAAATATAGTTGCGATATTAGTCATTTTCACTTACTATAGTGTAGTAAGTGGAAGCAATAATGCAACTAAATATAAGGGGTATGCCTGTGTCTGACACAAAAACTTATTTGTTCGATTCTATCGAAATTGTCAAAACTGGTAGGCGAGCAGAACGAAAACTTCGGAGTGGCAAAATCGATAGTAAAATTGAGATCACACCAGCTGATACGAACACCAATGGTTCATGGACTAAGTGGGTTAAAGAATCCGAATTATATGGGATAACATCATAATGAAAGAATATATTGATTTATGCAAGCGCGTAATTGCGGATGGGGTTTGGGTAAAAAATACACGAACCGGAAAGCGCTGTTTAACCGTAATAGACGCTAATTTCACTTACGACCTCCGCGAAAGTAAGTTACCTATTTTAACAACCAAAAAGATATTTTGGAAACCAGCTATTGCAGAAATGTTGGGATATTTACGTGGATATACTAGCGCCTCGCAATTCCGCGATCTCGGTTGTAACACTTGGAATGCTAACGCAAACGACAACGCAGACTGGCTGAACAATCCTTATCGCAAAGGCGTTGATGATATGGGGGTTGCCTATGGTGTGCAAGGTAGGGGGTTTATGGACCGCGATGGTAAACCTTTCGATCAATTACGGAAAATAGTAGATGATCTAAGCGCAGGGCACGATGATCGTAGGGAAATATTAACATTTTGGAATCCTGCCGAAATTAATCGAATGTGTCTCCCAGCATGTATGCATACGCATACATTTAGTATTTTAGAAGAAACCTTATATTTAACAAGCACAATGCGCTCGGTTGATCTTTGTTTAGGAATGGGTTTCAACCAAGTACAGGTGGGTTGGCTGTTGATGGTCATGGCACAAATCACTGGACTTAAAGCAGGAAAGGCATTTCATAAAATAGTCAACGTGCATATTTATGAAGATCAACTTGAAATATTAAAAACTACTCAAATAAATAGAGAACCATATGCGCTGCCTACTTTAAAAATAAACCCAGACATTAAAACACTTGAAGATTTAGAAACATGGGTAACGCTTGATGATTTTGAATTAATCGGATATAATCATCATTCAGCTATAAAATATCCGTTTAGTGTTTAATCACAAAATATTTGTGATTGTGGTGTTAATATGGATCATGATTTTAATGCAGCAAATAATTTAAAAGAGTATGGTCACCATGCGTTGCAATGAGACCAAAAATACACAAAAGAGAGCCGTTAGTCCAAAGAACAACTTGGCAAGCCCGTTGACATTGTGAATAATCAGTAACAAAAAACACTTGTTGTATTTTGCTACTATTTTAACAACGGAAAAAGAAAATGAATGCACCTTATAAAATAACAACAAAAAATATTAACAGTAAGACATTATACAATTCTATAATATCTGAGATAGATCATATCATACATGCATTTAGTAATGAATTGTCCACCGACAGTACGGCACGTTCCATTATTATGGAACTTGCGGAAGAATCACTATTATCACATGCGGAAGAAAACAAACTCGAGCAATGGAATGTTATCTGCGATAAACGCAATAACAAAAGGGAAACACTTGCACTTGGCATAACGTACATAGATATTACATATGTACAGACCCATTGTTTAAATACTTCTTCTATACGATATACTATTAAAGGATAAACTGTGCCCACTAAAACAACAATGCCCTTGTTAAATATTATAGTTGCTGTTGATGCAGTAGGTGGATTTGGTAAAAATGGAAATATCCCATGGAATATACCAGAGGACATGCAACATTTTAAAACAATAACAACCAATAACATTTGTATAATGGGTCGAATTACGCATGAAAATATGTTGCAAATGCGGAAAAATAGAATACTCCCGACTGGTAGTCCGCCAAATATTCCCAGATTTGTTGATATATTGCCGAATAGGAAATCGTTTGTAGTGACTAGTGATAAGCACTATGATGCAGAGGGGGCAACAGTGGTTCCTTCAATTCGCGGAGCCATTGAAACGCTGGATATTAATGATACGAGATCGGTGTTTGTAATCGGCGGTGAACAAATGTTTATAGAGGCATTAACTTGGACTAAGTTCATTCATATGACTATCATAAAGGATAAGACATATGAATGTGACAAATATTTTCCAATTAATGTGATTAATAAATCGTTTTCTATTGTTAACTGCACCGAGACATCGGAATTATATTTCGTGACATATCAGCGCAAATAGCACGAATACCCAATAATCAACAAAAAAGTGGCCATTAATGTCCACTTTTGGTTTTAATATGTTATATTTCCGATGCGATAAATACAGTTATAATATATTACGTGAGGATTTATATGAATACGACCAACCGTGATGATGAAGTAATGTATCCTGTAGTACCCGCAGCACAGCAATGTCAACATTATGAACAGCCGTTGGTGCAAACGCAAATAATTAACCATTTTTATCTTTCTGGTGAAATAATAGAGGCTAATGCATATGTTGATATGATATATAAAATCCAAACAGCTAGTCAAGATGATGTTGTACATATTCATATAAATTCACCAGGTGGCGATCTAATATCTGGTATTCAAATAATCAATTCAATGAACATATCAGAAGCCCATATTATTTGTAGTTTAGAAGGCGAAGCCTGCTCAATGGGAGCCTTAATATTTCTGGCAGCAGATGAATTTATTACACATGACGATACCATTTTGATGTTGCACAATTATTCTGGGGAAACTTATGGTAAGGGAAATGAACAAGTATTAGCACTTACATCAACCAATAAATGGTATGAATCTATTGCACGGAAATATTGTGTGCCATTTTTGACGGAAGATGAACTGACACGGATGCTACGCGGTGAAGATTTTTGGTTTCAGACGAATGAAATCATGCGCCGCCTAATTAAAATGATTAAGATTAAGGAAAAGCAGGCAAAAAAAGCAGATAAATAATATTGTGCTATGGCAGCGCATATGATATTATGTTCTAATGTCAGAATGTTTAGAAGAAATAATTAAACAATATGTAAAAACCAGCCAGCCCTCTAGCAGTGGGTGGTGCGCTGTGCGCTGCGCCGTATGTAATGATCATACACGAAAGGGATTACGTGGTGCATTTTTATTTAAGGACGATACCGTAATCTATAAATGTTGGAATTGTAGTGCAAAGGGTGGTTATGAACCGACAAAAACGGCTATCATGTCAAAAAATATGGAAAGTATTTTAAATGCGTTTGGAATTCCGTCCGCCGCGTGGAAAGACTTGATATTAGATAATATAAGAAAGCTTGGTTCTATTGTTCCAAGCTCACCCCGCACATTACCTAAACAAAAAAATATTGAACCAATTGAACTTAAACAGCCAGATATTTTCTATAGATTAAGTGATGCACCACCCGATGATCAACTTGCTATTACTGCAACACGATATCTTATAGATGAACGCGGCATACAACCTGAAGACTATCCATTTTTGTTGGCACATAATTCAACAAATGTTTTGCTTAAAAAGTGGGGGAGACGACTAATTATCCCAATATTTAAAGATAATAAATTAATATTTTATACTGGACGGGCATTATATGATGCCCCTAAAAAATACGAGACACCAAGTACAGAGAAAAACCGCATTTTATATGGTTTTGATTTATTATTTGCACACACAACTGCACCGCTGCTTATCGTTGAAGGATGGTTCGACGCGATGTCAATAGATGGCATTGCTACATTTGGTAATATAATAACGGAGGCGCAAGCGCAATGGTTAAATAAGTCGTCACGTGAAAAAATATACATTCCTGATAAAACGGGGGATGGACATTTAGCGGCGCAACAAGCATTATCCCTTGGATGGAAAATATCCACCCCCAACATAGGCTCAAACTGTAAGGATATGAATGATGCTGTAATGAAATATGGTAAACTATATACAATAAAATCAATAATAGACAATGCGAAAGCAGGCATTGCGGCAGAATGTGCAATTAAGCTATATTGTAAATAATAATTAGAGGATATAAAAAATGAATAACTTGGCAGACGCACTGTACGAGCGTGATTCCAGCTATATTAAGCAAACATACGAAATATTGGACTCTATTGCACCAATAATGTTACATATAAGCAAATTTCTCAATACGGTTGATCCATTATGTCAAAATGGTACTATTGTATGGGATGAAATAAATATAATAGATGATTTAATTTACCTTTCCGGCATTGTATCACAAACGCTAGGTGCCAGACTTAAACACAACGGCGAAGATGTTGTGATAACGGAGGAGAACGCTAAATCCTTTCAAGCTGAAGTTTTCGTGCATTTACCGCTTTCGTTAATAGAAAAGGGCGACGTTGCTGAAATTGTTGATTTTTTATATAAGATATACAATGAAGCATACGGCCAGTCGGATGAACAGATGATAACACCTTCCGTTGCCTTAATGGATTTTGATTTATCCGAGTTAACGAATGAACAAAAACTCGCGCTTATGGATAATACAACAACTAAGAAGAATTAATAAAATGAGTAAGATCGCTAAACTTGGAACTGATTTTTGTAACTTACCCGATATATTAGAGGTGTATGCCGAAGCATTACTGGAAGCTAATGAAAGATTAAAAATTACGGGAAAGAAATTAGAAATATCAAACAGTGAAAATTCAGCATGGTTACATTATTATGATCAGCGTAAAGTAGAATTAAATGCACTTGTTAAATTTTTTAAATTAGAAGTAGAAAAAACAAAAGGATCGCTATTTAAGTCATATAAGGAAAATTATTCAAGACAACTTACCGAGCGTGATATTGGTAAGTATATTTGCAATGAGCCCTCCTACTTGTTGATAATGGGACTGTTAATAGAAGTGGAAGAAATGTATGAACAATACCAAAGCGTAGTTAATGCGTTTACCAGTCGAAATTATACACTTACCAATATTACAAAATTAAGGGTTGCTAGTATGGAATTTGTAGAAATATGACAATGCAGTGTAAGTTGATTATTTTAGATGAAGTCAATTGTGCGTTTGTAAATCTACAGTCCGAACATCTTATATATTTTTATGAAGAATACGGATTATTTGCCAAGGGGTATTTTTTTAATCCTAAATATCAAATAGGTTCATGGGATGGGAAAATCCGGTTTTTCCACAAAACCGGAAAAACGTTTATTGTATTATTATCTGATATTATACCACGTATAATTAATTTAGGTTATGATATCGAGGTTGTGGATAATAGAACTGCACGAACTGTTCAACCAGCGTTAGTTGATGAACATTTTTTTTCGCATGTAATAGACCCTGAAAGCGGAACACCATGGAAATTTCGTGATTATCAAGTCGAATCGATTAATAAACTTATAACGAATGCTAGTGGTATATTAATAGTAGGAACGGGTGGCGGAAAGGCACAGCCGCTATATTCCAACGTAGTAACACCTAGTGGTTGTGTCCGAATGGGGGACATTACAACGGGTTCTGTAGTATGTACCCCCAATAATAAGACGGCCACCGTTATTGCTACCTTTCCATTTTCTAAAAAGGAAATATTTAAAATAACATTTCATGATAATAGTTCAACGCACGCATGTGGGGAACATTTGTGGAAGGTTAATTATCCAATAACAGATAAACATAGTGAAATACGAATACTATCAACTACTGATATCCACAAATATTTGTTTCAGCAACACAACAACCCAATATTATTAAACAATATAACGATACCATTATGTGAACCAATAGAATATCACGTAACGCAAGACTTGCCTCTAAACCCATATCAATTAGGTCGCTTATTAGGAAGGGTAGGATGTCCGACTAACGGGGGTGCGGCGTGTGATAGTGATCTCAAACAACTAAAAACAATTAACTTGGATGGCAGACTATCTACACAACTCAGAATTCCACTAATGTACATGACTCACACGATAGATAATCGGATTGAACTACTGCGAGGGTTTTTATCAACTGGAGATGATAGTCTAACTATTAAGACAATAAGTGAATCACTATCAAATGATATTAAGACGATTGTGCAATCAATTGGTGGAATAAGTATCAACACGGTACACGATTCTGTATATACTTGTTCAATAAAACATCCAACACCCAATGTGATATTTGGTACCAATGAACACCAATTTACTGAAAATAAACACATTGCGTTGGCACGAACTATACAATCGGTTGAATTCATTGGATACGAAGATGCACAATGTATATTGTTAGATTCGCACGAACATTTATATCTCACTGACGAGTTCATTGTTACGCATAACACTTCAATGTGTGCAGCGATTGCTTCTTCATATGAAATTGCAGGAAACTTGCGCTCAATAATCATTGTCCCTGACACTACACTTACTGACCAAACAAAAGAAGAATATGCATTTTTTGGATTGGATGTGGGGGAATATAGTGGTAGTGCTAAAGATTTAGACCATCAGCATATAGTAGCAACATGGCAAACATTACAAAACAATCCAGTAGTGATGCAGCAATTTGATATGCTTATTTGTGATGAAGTTCAAGGCGCACGTGGTCCTGTTCTTAATAAACTATTAGTACAACATGGTAAGGATATACCCTACCGATTTGGTTGTACGGGAACATTGCCGGATGACGAGTCGGATGCAATGTCGGTCAGAACTGCAATAGGCGAAGTTCAACATGAAGTACCTGCTTCGTTTTTGATTGATCAAGGACATTTAGCAACAATTAATATTGATATCATACAAATGGAAGTAAATTTAAAACAACAACATTCGGAATATTTATCGGATGTACGCGATGTTGCGGATGCACCAAACTATACTTATGCAGAATTTAAAGCGGCATATTACCCGGACTTTGCTTCGGAAAAAGCATTCTTGCATACCGAGAAAACAAGATTAGCATGGATTGCTAATTATCTCGAAGGATTTAAACTGTTGGATAAGGGTAATTGTTTATGTCTAGTAAATGGCGTGGCATTTGGTAAAAAATTAGCTAAATCAATTCCTGATTCAGTTTTTTTACATGGAAAGGATAGCGTAGAAGTACGCAAGAAAATTTATCAATCATTTAATGATAATAATGATTTGATTGTCATTGCAACCGTTAACATTGCAGGAACAGGATTAAATATAAAGAGAATATTTAATTTGGTGATGGTTGATATGGGGAAAAGTTTTATTCGTGTAATTCAGTCATTGGGCCGTGGTCTGCGCAAAGCCAATGATAAAAATCATATATATGTAGCGGATATATGTTCAGATTTAAAGTATAGTAGAAAGCACTTATCCAAACGAAAACAATATTATGATGATGCTAAATATCCATATAATACAAGAACAATCACATATTGATTTTGAAGCGAACCCCACCAATTCAGCGATCTGAATTGGTGGAGGTATTTCGGCAACTTGGATAAAAAGTAGTTGACATTCAAACTATAATATAGGATAATTATTATAAAATAATAATAATAAAAAGAAGAAATAATAATAATAAAAAGAAGAAATAATAATAATAAAAAGAAGAAATAATAATGCTAATTCTCGATGAAAATAACTACGTTATAAAAATGGACGATATACATGGCCCAATGCTGTCAAAATACATGCATGTATTGGATTTGCAGTTGATGGATTATACATTGGCACCATTATTGGTTTTTGAAGAAGTAGTATGTCCAACTATTGTCATTAAAATAAATGGATTTAGATTTGAATTACCAGCAAGTTGGTATATTTTAGTAACGGACGAAGACACATTGCAATTAGATGTTGTTTTGGTGGAGGATTTACCCGGAAGAGAGTTTAGAGCAATGGTATATGGCATGGACATGGCTATGGTTGAATTGGGTAAAATAGTAGTTGATGACTATTATGTTGAACATAAAAATGTTGGTCCGTCTTTAAATAAGCACCAAATGTTATGTCATCCGATATCACCAAACAAATGGATAACTATCTCATCTTCGGATTGTTATAATAAATACTTAAAGAATAAAGCTGTTGGAAATATTATATAGGGGAATGTCATGGCGACTAAAAAACGTAAGCAAAAACAAACTTTAAGCGAATTCAAAGCATGGTTGGATGGTGTAGTTGAGTTACAAGATCAAAATTGGCATCCAAATGAAGCACAATGGAAACAGATTCGTGCCCGAATTAGTGGTATTATTGAAACACCAGCGACACCTGTCGCTGTGCCCCCGATAAGCCCTAATAATGAGATACCGGCACAGATCATTCCGAGTATTCCACCAGCACCACGCACGGGTGGAATACCAAACGGGAGCGCTTTGCCCACACCGGCAGCAATACAAGAATTAGGAATCGGAACCGAAAACGATGATGAGGTTGTCGATATGAATTCCCCCAGTGTCTTCATCTAATAATACTATTTTAAAGGATAGGATACTATGGTTCGATGGTGATAGTACCGTGGAATCTAGTAAAATTCTTAATATTATATTGAAGGGTGGAACGCTTAATCATTTGTTTGTAGATGAAATAACGAATGATATTAAACAATATAATCAATTTTGCGAACCAAATGAACGAATATTAATAAAGACGGATGTGGCGGAGCCATCGCTTGAATGGAATATACCATTGGAATATCAAAATATTGATATAATTCAATATATATCAGATAAATTAGTTGATTGCGATGGAGAACAACCTGATTTTGAATTACGGCAAGAACGGTGCGCTAGTGAATTAGCGTTATATAAGAAATTAGAGTTATTTGATACACTTAAAGTATTAATATATATAGTATCCACATTAAATAAAAACAATGTAGTATGGGGTGTTGGCCGAGGAAGTTCGGTTTCATCTTATGTATTGTACTTAATTGGAATACACGACATTGATAGTTTTTATTACAAATTAAATATAACAGACTTCTTACGAAGTGATTCAATGGAGGAACATAATGGGTAAAAAAGTCAGGAGTGCAAAGGGTGAAATGGTTGATTTTGACTTCTTAAAAATTAAAGAAGGGTTGGCTAGTGCGCCAACGTCAATAAACGTGCGCGAACGTCAAGATTTTATCGAAAGTCGTTCTAAACGAAGAATAAAAAAACTAACTACACCAATAGCAGAAATTCGGGTGACCACAGATCTACCGACACCTACCGAAGGTTCAGATGATATTGCACCAGAAAAAGAAGCCGAAATTGTAGATAAGTCTACCGAAGTAGCAGCACCAAAACAAAAAGCAAGAAAAAAGAAAACAATAGAAAATAAGGATACATAATGGCAACATTACGCGCAATAAAGGACCATGTTATTTTTCAATTTAATGATAGTATCATAAGTAGATCGGTAACTGGTGGAAACGGTTCCGCCAAACCCAGTAGATTTAGTGAAGTAACCGAGTGGGGGTTTGAAATATCAAATTATGATGATTCCACAAAAAAACCTAGATGGGGTATTGTTGTTTCCGCTGGACCAAAGGCATATGGTATTACCACTGGTGATTTGATTCTTATCGAAGCGCTAAAATGGACATCTTCCTGTCGCTTTAATTCTGAAGATTATTGGCGGACAAATATGGACAATATATTGCTGGTTGGCTAACAATAATTTAATATTTGCGATTTTGCTATATCGATTGCAATTTTCTGGGCGTTTCGTGTGTTATTATTGAAGGTTTTATAGACTGGGTTCGTTATATGTGAATGTGTTCGTATTCTTATGAATGGTGCAATATTGGTAAAAATGTATTTATCATCAAACCATTGTTTAAAATTTTCGGATGTTACTTCTGGCATATCATCAAATATATTGGCAAAATCATGCACAACACATGGAACGTTAATATTATTCTGTTGTGCAATTGTTAATCGACTACCACCAAAGGTGTGCGTATATAACATTTGATTGTTCTTGTTTGCATATTCAGGCGGAAATACATTTTCCGCACTTATACATTTGGATAACATTGCGTTACGGAAACAACCACTAACTACGCTTATTGGATGTTTAATGCCAGATATTGCCACTGATTTTTCCAATTCGGTAAAATGTCCTGTTATTTTATCAAATTCCGTGGTCCAAATTCTTCCAAATTTTTCACGTAACCCCACTGTCCGACTGTCCCACCATGTTGATTTCCAAGTAGGAAACGCATTCCAACACGTCACGTTCATTGGGTTTAGCCAATTAAATATACGTTTCGCCGGGAGTTCAATGTATCTTAATTTAACGGACATCGTGTATTATATTTAATTACTTAATTGTTATATTATTTGCTGAAAACACATTTTCATATTGGGCACCACTTGCATCTAAATCTGAAATAATATCAAAGGTATTCGTCAAGTCCCCACTAATATTTCCAATTCTAATATTAATTTCTTTTATGATGTTATTATGCACTTCAGCTGGTACGGCTAGATACACAGGAACACTAAATGCTAATCGTGTTTGTATAATTCTACGGTCGGTGCCCATGGGAACATTTTCACCAAATCCAATATCTGTTAATTCAATTTGGGTAAGGCGTGTCCAGTCAAATACGTCATCCGATGTTTGTATTTGTAAAATAGGATCAAACAATGTAAGTATTTGTTCCATTATTTGGTAATGTTGGTCTTGATTACTTGCCCAAATTGCTAGTTCAAATATAGCACGATAGGGAACTGGCATTCGTTGCTCAACTACTTTAATATCATCGGGAATCATTCCACCCGTTGGTATAAAGGAGGTTCGCCTACTGGTACCAACACCTTTTCTTAATTCTGGCGCAAGGTCTACATTAACTAGTTGAAACGATATTAATGGTAATCTAATTATTTTATTTTGTGTATTTTCACCCTTTACATGTGCGACAACTCGATCCATACTTGCATTTTTTATTGGTATACTGATTAATCGTGGTTCTACACCATCTAGTTTACCTATCTCAACTTTCATTCCCGCAAAAATAGCCGCAAATTGCACAATATAATTTCTTAGTTGGTGTGAATAATGATAATTATCTAGTTCGGAAGTCGGCATATTATATCCTATTACTGTTTAATAGTATTTATAGGATTTGAATTCTAGTGGAACCGAAATGACCATCCAATATCGTGCGGATGGTCATTTGTTGTTTTACTTACTATCGTTTAAATGCTTAGATTCACGTTTTTTCTTCATTGACGTTGTATTAGTGTCCGTATCAATATCCGCGTCAATTACTTCCGCATCTAAAAACGCATCACATTTTTCTTCACATAACTCCAGAATCCTTTCCTTATACATATCCCAACCATCTTTTAGTTGCCATCCCTTTTCAACATCGGGTAAATAATAATATGCACCACGTTGTTCCAATACGCCTAGTGACTTAGCCACATCGATTAATCCATTATAGGGGTCCATACCAGTTGCATACGGCACTTCAATGGTAACCGTTTGGAATGGTCGTGTAAATCGTGTTTTATATCCCTCAACCTTCATACGAATTCCCAGGATGTTTTTTGTATCTTTTTTATCCTTTAGTTTCAGCTTACTCAATAATGCGATATGAGATAATGAAAATTTTGCGGCATCATTTACTATCCACAATCCTTCGCCGTTTAGCAAATCTTGATTTTTATATACATCCGAACTTACTAAAATGGAAATGTTTAAATGTTTAATTGCTTGTACAAACTCACGTAACATTTGTTTTAATTGCTTAGACCGTTGTCCCATATCACCCTTAGATAGACCTTTGTCATAATTATCTGATTCACTATCAGTCATTAACATTCCAAGTGAGTCGATAACGATCAATATTTTTGGCCCGTCCACGGCGGTTCCGTATTCATCTTTATATCCAGTTGTAAACTTACTAACTACCTTTTTGCATTCGGTTATTGTATCAATATCAATATAAAAATAGTCGTCAGAATCTGGATTAACGCCAACGCTTTTTACAAAGTTATCATCTAATGCATGTTCCGAATCAAGAACAACACAAATAGCATTATCTTTTTGTGCTTCGCGTAATACATTACAAATCATGAAAGATTTTCCCGTGCCACTTGCGCCTACTAACCCAGTAACCCGCCCTTGTGGAATACCGTGCCGATAGCTGCCGCCGAGGATTTTATTAACTACATAATTTCCTGTTGAAAACCAATATCGAGGTGGGGCCGATTGCCCCACCTCAATTCCAGCTTTCCCTAGGTCTTTTGTTATACCCTTAAGAAAGTTTGCCACTATATTTCTCCTATTCCGCAGCCTTAGCTTTACGATTTCGAATCATTGCTAATATATCATTCGATTCATCGTTGAATTCTTCCGTTTTATCCACCACCACATCCGTGGCGGGCTTAGATACGTCAACTATTGGCGTGGAAGTCGTTGTTGAAGTCGTTGTTGGGGTATCACTCGTCGTATCCGAATTATCTACATATGCATTACCGGTTAACGAGGCTTCCAGCATACTACTGACAGTCTCAAATGTTGGTTTTTTAGGTAGTACTGTTGACAAATCAACACGATGCTGTTCAGCAACAGCAATTTGTTCTTCGGTCAGATCGGTTGAACGCCGTGCAAAATTAGAACCAACATCATATTTGGCATATCCACCGACCATAGATTTTTTGATAATAAAATTGCAACCACCCTTATATAATGTTGGCATCGCTTCCAGTTCACCGCTACTAAGTCCTTCCTTAAAAGCATTATATAGTTGAAACTTAAATTTAAGGAGCTTAACTTTTCCTTCGTCGTTTTCGCCAGTTTCAGGATTGGGGTCTAATGGGTCTTCTATAATAAGTGCTTGAAATATGTGTTCTTTCTTCGCCCAATATTTCTTACCATTGATTGAATCTTTACCCTCATCCGCGTAGTATGCACTGGATACATTACAGATTGGACAATCTTCTTTGAACATCTTATTGAGACAGGGAACCTGTTTGTAAGCCCCGTTAATTTCTAGTATATGTACATGGGTTTCAAGCGTAAGACCTAATGGATTTTCTTCATTTTTGTCAGGCAGAAAGCGAATAACGCAATGTTCACCTTCTTTCATGTTCCAAAAGGGATAAAAATTATTTGGTGTAGATTCGGTTGTATCTTTTTTTGTAAAAGCTGCTAATAGCTGATCAATAGACATTGGCATCAGATAAATCTCCTTTATTTTTATTATTATTTTTTTATATTGAAGCGACCACCACCAAATCAGCGAGCTGTGTTTGGTGGTGGATTCGCACAATGGTCACCCATTGTGTCTTCTGTGCTTCCACAGATTCCTGCTACCAGCGCTTGACTTCACAAGCGGAGAATGTTCGTTGCTGCATTGACATCGCGGTCATGCATTGTTCCACAACCGGAACATGTCCATTCCCTTATTCCAAGACCTGAACTACCTTTCGGACTCGTGTCAGTTATTTCCTGACACGACGAACAGGTCTGGGTGGTGTACGATTCGTTGACATCATCAAACATGATTCGCAACACTTTCAAACTATAATCGAGCATATCAACCGTTGACAACCTTGCGTTTGTTGTACTTGCCACGAATTTTTAAAGTCACCATGGCGTTATCGACCGGAATGAATGCTCTTTTCATATACGGATAATAACATAGTTAAATGTCAAGTCAAGAATTAAATTCACTTAATCATTGTGTATTTAATATGGTGCCTATCCATCCACCACCAAATTCAGCTTACTGATTTGGTGGTGGTATTCCGATAACTTGGATAATATCATTGTATTTAGTGAACGTCAACTATTTATTTTAAGTAATGCAATATAACAAAATATTAAAAAGCTGTTACTTTTTGATATTCAAAATCACAAAACCATTGCATCGTTATTCCACCTGCGGGTGCGGTAACACGAACTTGTATTGCGCCAGCGCCTGGATCAAAAATTTCAGCATCCATACCAACATTTGATTCATATAAAACTGTCTTTATCGTAGTACCCAAAATCATGCTATTGCCACGTAGCGTTCCTTGTAGGATATAACTAGCGTTTAATGTGCTATCCGTTCGAGCCATGCCTACTATCTTAGCGGTGAACATATATACCGAATCGGCATCAAACGTCATTTCGTTTATTGGATTATTCGTCGTGTTTTCCCCCCAGCGTAATACAAACGGGCTGGTAGAATTACTTTCGCCGCGTAAATAGTAATGACCGGTTGCTCTATCGCCGCTATTATCCGCGCTACCAATTGCATGTATTATTAGACCGGAATGTAAATTAGCAGTATTATTACCAAAAGTCAACGAATTTGGCGCAGCCGATAATGTATTTGGGCCAGCCGAATAACTATTGGCACCACTTGCGGTTGCACCCGTTGTAAAATTAGTTCCATTGTTTCCCTGGCTCCAATTGGCGGTGGATGCTGAAATCAATATGGCGTTTGATATATTATGTTCTATTAATATTCGCGTACCAATAGGGGCAGGTGTCAATAGTGTAATAGATGTGGGTGAAGTTTCGATATAATCTATTACAGGGGCTTGATGTACGCCACTTCGATAAACATGTACAGAATTTGTACCCACAATATAACTATTTGATAGATTAAACACTGTTTGTCCAGCGGTAGCAATAAACGATTCTGAATAATTGGTAGAAGCAGGACTCGGGGTTAATGACATTGTTTGCCACATATTGGTACCACTATCCCAACTTAATACATCATTATCATTCGGAGCCGATACCGATACATCTATTAAATCGTTTAACATACCTGTTGGTGAGAATCCACCTGATAAAACCGAATATTCAATTAATACGCGAGAACCAACTACGGCACCGGTTAGTAATGTTACTGTGGTTGGCGATGTTTCGATATAATCAAGAGTTAGTGCTTGGTGTACGCCTTCTAAATATAAATGAATAGCATTCTCACCCATAGTGTATGGTGTTGATAACGTAAATACGGTTTGTCCTGCCGTGGCAATAAACGATTCCGAATAGTTGGTTATTGTACCACCACCACCACTTGGAGGAGATGAGATCCACATATTCGTACCACTATCCCAGCTTAATACATCGCTGTCGTTAGGTGCTGGGACGGTTACATCTATTAATCCATCTAATGTACTAGGCACCGCCAATGTTGTAAGTTCAAGCAACGCATCTTGTACATTGAGTGAGGTTAATCCTCCGCCTGGAATAAAGGAAATAGCGGTGGAGGGGTGCGTGTGTGGTAATGGAGCACGAGCATCGGCTAAGCGAGGGTCGGTGTCCGATATGACAAGGGCTTGCAAAGCATCCGAGCTGGGCGTAACTAACGTAACCCCCCCGAGTACACTGGTGGTGGCGGGCGGAAAACCGGTGATGCTACCCGGTGGGCCTTGTGGTCCCACGCCCCCAAGTCCTTGTTCAAATATAACGGTGTCGGCGCTTAATACACGCGCAACGGGCACACGTTGTTCAGGATGTAGTAATGGTGCCGAAATAAATGGATCAATACCAACCAGCATTCCATTATCTACCCAAAGCGGATTGCCAACTTGGAGACCACCTGCACCTGTCCAGTCCCATGTAATTGGATTGGTTACTACTCCTTGTATAACAACCGCTCCAACTTGATTAGTTAGTGTATCTTCCGTAATGATACCAATAACCCGGTCACCTACCTCATCATATGTGGCGGAAGCTATAACACCATCCGATATCCAAGAAACTACATTATATTCACTAAGAGGTGTTGCAGCCTTCGCACGTGCGATATTGGATTCCAAACGAACGCCATCTACGCGCGATTGGTTAGTAAAAAATTGGTCTTCCGTTGTGACAAACGTACCATCGTCGCGCGTAATCGGTAACAATGCTTCAAAAAACATTGGTCTTCCTGAAAAAACGGGAGTGTTGTTTCCGATTTGGGTACCAGTAAACACATTAGCGGCAGACCCTATACTTACGCTGGTAAATACACCAGCGAGTGATACCCTTGCCGCAAATACGCGAATAACTTCAACCCAATTACCCGACTGGCGAACATAATGGATATTAGTCGCGGTATCATACCAATGCCTGCCTTCGATATCAAGCGGTATATTAAAGCTATCGGTAGTAAAAGATAATACACCATCAATCACACTACTTGGCACTGGTTCATTAACGCCAATTGTCGTTTCAGCAGTAATCATATCGTAGGTCACCGTACGAACGGTATACAAACCATCGTTATTAGGCGAACCCGTTGAATTAATAACATTAAACGTCCTACCAATCGGTAATACATATTGACCAGCGATTGTGAATTCGCCCATTGCTGGTGAACCCATTGCAGGTGTTACATTAATGATCGGTGCATTTCCAGCACCGGGTGCGATTGGCTGTGAAATTGGTTCAATATCGGTATGCCCAAAGGTGCGGTTAAATGTTAGTGGATTAAAGTCCCAATATAACCATGTATTAGTCGCGGTTATGCCAGACCATGCCGCATTTACCGTATTGTCTTCCGCATGTGTATAATTAGTTCCCCGGTGTGCAATCGAAACCGAAACCGGTCTGGTGTCTGCCAAAATATCAACGGTGTCCCCACCCACAAATTGCAAAAAGGGCATTTGTTGATGGCTTATTATACCTTGACGGAAATTGATTTTCATTCGGGTTCTCCATTATTCGTGTACCGTTGTTCTATTTATCACGTTGGCGGAAACCGAACTTGACAATGGTTGGTGCATAGTGTTATTATCCAAGTTGCCGGAATGCCACTTCCAAATTCAGCTTGCTGAATTTGGAAGTGGCAACGTTAGTGCGTCTAAATTAGCAAAGACTAAGATGGCTAAATCCGTATTAGACGCAGGTTGGCATCAGCTAAAGAACATGCTCGATTATAAATCGAAAGCGATGCGATGCATGTTTGTTGAAGTCAACGAGTCGTACACCACCCAAACTTGTTCGACGTGTCAGGAAATAACTGAAACGAGTCCGAAAGG
>Ga0256839_1000507_pt1 | contig 50560 bp, 50 predicted proteins | sample 354166metaG_FD_185968 | JGI IMG/M metagenome (GOLD analysis project Ga0256839, IMG submission 185968) | Hydrothermal vent microbial communities from Mid Atlantic Ridge, Atlantic Ocean - 354-166 | ecosystem: Environmental > Aquatic > Marine > Hydrothermal vents | place: Atlantic Ocean: Mid... | reverse complement strand
GGTGTTATCGGCCTCGCTATTGGCCGTGCTTTGGCTTTGGCGGGGCACGAAGTCCTCATCGTCGAAGCCGAAATCGGCATTGGCATGGTGACAAGCTCGCGCAATTCCGAGGTCATTCATGCGGGTATTTATTACCCCGAAAATTCCCTAAAAAGCCGCGCCTGTATTGCAGGCAAAGAATTACTCTACGCTTATTGCAATGAGCGCGGTATCGCCCACAAAAACTGCGGCAAGCTTATTGTGGCGACCGACGACGCACAAGTCGATACACTGCATAGGATAAAATCCCGCGCCGCGCGGTGCGGGGTTGATGATTTGGTGTTTTTGGACAAAGCAGCGACTCTTGCCCGAGAACCAGCGCTCAATGCCAAAGCCTCTCTCTACTCCCCATCCACAGGCATTATAGATAGCCATGCTTATATGTTGTCCTTGCAAGGTGATATGGAAAATGCAGGCGGGGCGCTCGTACTGCAAACCACCATTGCTAAGGGGAGGGTGATCGAAGACGGGTTTGAGCTTACTCTGTCAGATGGCTATCAATTCAGCTGTAAAACTCTGATAAATGCGGCTGGTCTTGGGGGGCATGATTTGTGTGCCAATCTAGACGGTTTCCCCAAAGACAAAATCCCCCCACTGTATTACGCCAAGGGGTGCTACTTCACCATGACCGGCAAAGCCCCGTTCTCACACTTAATATACCCGGTCCCAGTCCCCGGCGGGCTAGGTACGCATCTGACCTTAGACATGGGCGGGCAGGCTAGGTTTGGCCCCAATGTACGCTGGATTGACCAAATAGACTACGAAGTCGACCCGCGTGATGCGCGGGCATTCTACGGCGATATCCGCGATTACTGGCCCGGCCTAAAAGACGCCAGCCTACAACCGGGATACGCAGGCGTCCGTCCAAAACTCGTCCCCAAAGGCGAATCCGCCGCAGATTTCATGATACAAGGCCCCAAAGACCACGGCATACCAAACCTCGTCAATCTATTCGGCATAGAAAGCCCCGGCCTAACGGCCAGTTTGGCGCTTGCTGATATTGTCGCGGAGTTGGTTTAAATTTCCACTCCCTTGGGAGAGGACGCGTTTGCGAAGCAAACTGCGGGTGAGGGATATAATGATAGATATTTAGCTACCCGTAATATTTGAGTAAATATGAAGAATATTTCCCCTCACCCTCGCTTCGCTCGACCTCTCCCCTAGGAGAGGTGATGAAAACAAGTTTTCATTTGGTGTTACAAGATTGGTTTTACCCCAACCCATCCAAATGCCACCTCAAATGATCCTCTATAAACGTGGCGATGAAATAGTAGGAATGGTCATAGCCTTCTTGCATGCGCAAGGTTGTGGCTTGGCCGGATTTTTTGCAGGCATCCACAAATATTTCAGGGCGTAAATGTTCGGCTAGGAAATTATCATCTGTGCCTTGGTCGATTAGGATGTTGGCTTTGCTTGGCCTTCGCACTAGTTCAGTCGCATCATATTTCGCCCAATCGTTTTCGTTATCTCCCAGATAACCCTTGAACGCCTTTTTCCCCCACGGGACTTGGGACGGGGAGGTGATGGGGGCGAAGGCTGTGCAGGCTTTGTAGAGATCAGGGTTTTTGAGGTGTAGCGTAATCGCGCCGTGTCCGCCCATAGAATGGCCGCTAATGCCGATACGGTTTTTGTCTATGGGGAAGTTGGCGAGCATCCACACGGTTAACTCGTCCCGGATATAAGTCTGCATCTGATAATTATTCGCCCATGGTTCTTGCGTAGCGTCAAGATAAAACCCGGCACCCTTACCAAAATCATAGCTGTTCTTATCGTCAGGCACATCGTCCCCACGCGGAGAGGTATCCGGCGCAATCAAGATAATCCCAAGCTCCGACGCCACCCGCTGCGCCCCGGCCTTAACCGTAAAATTCTCTTCAGTACACGTAAGCCCAGACAACCAAACAACAGCTGGGCAAGGGGCAGGGTTATCGCCCAAAGCTTGCGGCGGCAAATATACAGCCACCCGCATATCGCAGTCATTGGCATCAGAACGGTGGGAGTAGACGGACTGTGTCCCGCCAAATATTTTATTTTGGGAGATTGGGGTCATGGTTTCTTTCTATTGAGCACGGTATGCTTATTTTGAATCTTTTTGAGGGTTTCATTCCCCGTCCCTTGGGGCGAAATTAAACATAAAATGGTTTGATACCTCGCCCCTTGGGGCGGGGTTGTTCATTTATATTTTGCGTAATCGTCATTGCAAGTTATAAAAAATCATTTTTACTAACAGTAGTAGATATGAATAGTGTATATTAGATTCGTAATGTAAATATGTGTAAGGACAATCAATGAGTATATATGCTATATGGAATAATAAAGGCGGGGTAGGGAAAAGTTATCTAACCTTTCAAATTGCATCAGAGTATGCTTGGAAAAACAAAGACAAAAAAGTTCTGGTTGTCGATTTGTGTCCGCAAGCTAATTCGTCCTCTATGTTGTTGGGCGGTATGGAACGCGGTGAAAATAACCTAGCCAAAATTCACGCCCCTTTGCCCGGAATGAGTCGCCAAACGATATCTGGCTATATTGATGAGCGCATAACGAGCCCATATGTATCCCCCAATTCTGGTGCAAAATATGCAACGCAAGTGATAACGTATAATAAGAAAATATCCGACAATCTATTTCTCATTGTTGGTGACGAAAGGTTAGAAATTCAGTCCTCCCGGGTAATGGGAGCAACATTTCCTGGCCCGCAAGATGCATGGCGAGCAGTTCATTTATGGATTAGAGATCTAATATATGATGTAGTAACCATGTGGAAGGACGAAGATGTCACTGTGTTTATTGACTGTAATCCTAGTTTTTCTATTTATACAGAGTTGGCACTTACTGCGGCTAAAAGGCTGTTAATTCCTTTTTCCGCAGATGGGTCTTCAAAACGATCGGCTAAAGCAGTATTGTCATTGGTATACGGGGTAGTAAGACATCCAGGGGATCAGCAATCCGAATTTTTTCTAAATTCGTCTCGTGAAAGAATGGCGTTACCTCAAATATATATGTATATAGGTAATAGGCTTACGCAAATGAATAATTCTTCCGCATCCGCTTTTAAAACAGTTGTCAATGAGATAGGAGATGAAATTTGGGGCATTTGGCAAAAATCACCGAATAATTTCTGCATCCATCCCTCTGGTGCAGCTACTCCTCGTTCACAACGCGAATTTAAACGTATGTTTCAATACGAAGTAAATGATGCAAACACAGCATCAGTGTTTTCAGGTGCGATGGGAATACCGATTAGTAGGTTAACCGCAGGCCAAAAAACTCTTTTTGGAAGGAAAGTAACTGTGAACCAGTCTCAGTTGGACAAACAAGTGCCAAATATTAGCCGACTCGTCGCAAACATTGAGTAGATACCACTAAAACTCCACCACCGACCTTATACTCTCGCCTTTGTGCATCAAATCAAACGCCGTGTTTATATCCTCCAGCGGCATTTTATGCGTAATCAGGTCGTCTATGTTGATGCGCCCGTCCATATACATGTCGACTATGCTGGGTACGTCGGTGCGGCCTCTGGCGCCGCCGAAGGCTGTGCCGCGCCAACTTCTGCCAGTGACCAGTTGGAACGGTCTCGTGGAGATTTCTTTGCCGGCGCCTGCTACGCCGATGATAATGCTTTCGCCCCAGCCTTTGTGGCAGGCTTCTAGGGCCGTGCGCATAACCTGAACATTACCTGTGGCGTCAAATGTATAGTCTGCGCCGCCGCCGGTCAGTTCGACCAGATACCCGACTAAGTCCCCCTTGATATCATTGGGGTTGACGAAATCTGTCATGCCGAATTTGCGAGCCATAGCTTCTCTGGCCGGATTAATATCAACCCCGATAACTTGCCTTGCCCCGATCATTTTAAGACCTTGCAACACATTGAGGCCAATGCCGCCAAGTCCGAAGACAATTGCTGTCGTGTCCGTCTCAACCTTGGCCGTATAAATCACTGCGCCCACACCCGTGGTGACGCCGCAACCAATATAGCAGGCCTTGTCAAACGGGGCGTCTTTGCGGATTTTAGCGAGGGAAACTTCCGGGAGAACCGTGTAGTTGGAAAATGTCGAACAGCCCATATAATGCAGTACCGGCTTACCCTTATAGCTAAAGCGTGAAGTGCCGTCAGGCATCACGCCTTGGCCTTGAGTGGCGCGCACGCTTTGGCATAGATTGGTTTTCGGGTGCAGGCAATAATCACATTCGCGGCATTCTGCTGTATAGAGCGGGATGACATGATCGCCGACTTTGAGGGAGGTTACACCTTTGCCGATTTCTTGCACAATGCCTGCACCCTCATGGCCGAGGATAGCCGGGAAAGCACCTTCCGGGTCGTCGCCCGATAGGGTGAACGCATCCGTATGACATATGCCTGTGGCTTTAATCTCGACCAAGACTTCGCCGTCACGCGGGCCGCTCACATCAACCTCGTCAATGATAAGCTTTGATCCGGCTTTGATGGCAATTGCTGCGCGTGATTTCATTTTGGCCTCCTAGACTGATTTGCGGTATGTGCGGATACATATAAACCCGCTGATTAAACTGACTAGGCCAAAACCGAGTGCTGGTAAAGCCTGACCGTACAAAACACTGCCCGTTGCGAACATCAATCCGTAGACTGCAAGACTGGCGGTTAGGGCGGCAATCAATCCGGCGCGTATATTGACGCCCTCGGTGATTTTTGTGCGTTCCTGGAATTTTTTGAGGGTGTTTGCATCGGTCGGCGGGGTCAGTAGAGTGACGACCATCCAGCCAAGCGTGGTGACGCCGACGCTGAGCGCGAATTTATGCCAGATTTGCATGTTCTCTGGCCCCAGATACTCAAACCCGAACGCCACAAGCAAGGACAACACCATTGCACTGATTTCGCTCCACGCATTGATGCGCGGCCAGAACCAGCGCAGGAAGAACAGTAATCCCGTACCCGCACCGACGGCTAGCAGTAGCCGGAAAGCTTGGGTTGCGCTCTCAAGCTGCAACGCCAGCAGTGCCGCGCCAATCATCAAGGCCACTGTCACCAATTGCCCAACGCGGACTTTGCGTTTCTCGGACGCTTCCTTGTTGACGAAACGCCCGTAAACATCATTGACCACATAGGACGCACCCAGATTAAGCATGGTCGACATAGTGGAAATATAGGCGGCTAGGATGGAGGCCACGACGAGGCCTAATATGCCCTTGGGCAAGAAGGTCAACATAGCCGGATAGGCAAGGTCATTGTCGATGAGGGATTTGTCAACATGGGGCAGGGCGGTGCCCATGCTTTCCAGATTTGGGAACACAATCAGCGAGGCCAGAGCCACTAATATCCAAGGCCACGGGCGCAGCGCATAATGGGCCACATTGAAAAACACGGCTGCGGCTGTGGCGTGTTTCTCGTCTTTGGCCGCCAACATGCGCTGGGCGATATAACCGCCGCCGCCGGGCTCAGAGCCGGGATACCAAGCGCTCCACCACTGGATGAGCAGGGGGATAAGCAGGATAGGTACATATTGGTTGGGGTCGGAGAAATCAGGAAAAAAGTTTTTCTTATCAGCTATTTCCGGCCTGTTCATCATCTCGGCTAGGCCGCCGACATCTATATGGTTGACCGCGAACCATGCGGCGCAAAGTGCGCCAATCATGGAGAGGATAAACAAGAAGAAATCCGTGACTAATACGCCGAGTAAACCGCCCGAAACGGATAGTGTAATGGTAACCAACCCGGCGACCAGCACGACGATTTCTGGTGAGACACCGAACAGGACATTGGCATATTTAATCAGCGCCAATGTCACATTGGCCATGACCATAATGTTGAAAAACACCCCGATATAGACGGCACGAAATCCGCGCAGGAAAGCTGCGGGCTTGCCGCTATAGCGCTGTTCGTAAAATTCGATATCGGTGACTACACCCAGCCTGCGCCAAAGCTTTGCATAGATAAATGCGCTGATCATGCCGGTGATCAAAAATGCCCACCACCCCCAATTACCCGCCACACCGTTTTCACGCACCAGACCTGTCACCAGGTTAGGCGTATCGGCGGCAAATGTGGTGGCGACCATGGACGTACCGAGCAACCACCACGGCATATTGCGGCCACCAAGGAAAAATGATGTGCTGCTTTGCGCGGCACGGCGGCTGACATAAAGGCCTACGCCAATGATGAGCGCCATGATGTAAGCGATTATTATCCAGTCAAGTGTGACGAGTTGCACAGTATTCCCCCATCTTGTGCCAGCTTTGATGCGGCATCTTAATCTAATATTTCCCTTAATGAACTATACAAGCGCTCATAACAACAAAACAAAGCCCAAAACAGGGCTTTAGCGTAAAGATGAGTGAGATTGGTTTTGGGTCAAATAGCCGCAAAACAGAGTAAGCCTGCCTATTTCGCCGCCCTTGACGGGTTTCGCGGGGTTTTGGCGTTGATGATTGCGGTTTACCACACAATGTGGATGAGCCATGCTAATTCGTCCGATTTGCTGACCAACGGCCCTGTGCTTGTGGATATATTCTTTGTGTTCTCTGGGTTTTTGATGTTCACGCTTTATGACGGGCGGCTCAATTCGGGGGCAGAGGGCAGGGCGTTTATTAAGCGGCGCTTCGCACGGATTTACCCGATACATTTTGTCATGCTCATCGTCGCGTTCTTATATGCATTCGCTAGGCTTGCCGCCCATTGGGTCGGGCTGGCGACGGTGACACCGGGCGAGGTATTGCCGTTCGAGCCGGGGGCGACCGAGACCTTACAGAGCTTTATCTCCAATCTAACCCTGACCCAATCTATGGGGTTTCATGAGCATTTATCCTATAATATGCCGAGCTGGACGGTCAGTGTCGAGTTTTGGACTTATTTTGTTTTCCTCGGCATGATGCTGTGGGCGCGGCCTAAAAAACCTTGGCATTTCATGGTGATAGCGGGGTTAGTGGGTGTGAATTATTTTGTCTTATCCCGTCTAAAACCAGATATGGACTTTCATTATGACCTTGGGTTTTGGCGCTGTCTCGGCGGCTTCTTTACTGGGGTATTGGTGGCTTATGTGTACCGTTTGGTGGTTCCCAAGTTCCAAAAACTAAGCTTGACCAATTGGCTAGCGACTTTAATCGAGCTTGTTTTACTTGCGGTTATGGTCGGGTTTGTGATATATTTTCCCGGCAAAGCCCAGTTTTTTATCGCCCCTATAGCTTTCATATTTGTGCTTGGATTTTCATTTGATATGGGGGGCGTATCAAGATTTATGGGGACGCGAGTTTTGCGCTATCTTGGCAAGATTTCCTACTCAATCTATATGGTGCATATCCTAATCTCTCTGTGTTTCTCTATTGCGGCAGAAATGGTCTTGCCAAGATTGTTCGGACCTTTGTGGAATGCCACGCAAATTCCGGGTTCGTTATTGCTCATTCCTTATCTAGCTCTGGTGATATTCACCTCACACTTTACTTTTAAATATGTAGAAATGCCGGGGCGCAAAGCTATTCTGGCCTATGATTTTGGTGCGAAATTAAAATGGTTTAAACGGATCCCCGCCAAGCAAGACGCTTGAAGCCTGCCGCAAATTAGGCTAGTCCGCGCCCATGACAGATACACCATATGATAAATTAGGCCAACTCGGAAGCCATACCGATACGCCGAAAACGCCGGACGAAGCTAAGCTGGAGCGGGTTGCGAACCCTGCTGATGTGCCTTATCTCATCCGTTTCACTTGCCCGGAATTCACGTCCCTATGCCCGGTAACAAACCAGCCGGATTTCGCCCATTTGGTCATAGACTATGCACCGGATAAATGGATAGTCGAGAGCAAGTCTCTCAAACTATTCCTGACATCGTTTCGCAATCACGGAGATTTTCATGAAGCCTGTACGGTCGGGATAGGTCAACGTATTATCAAAGAGATTAAGCCATTATGGCTGCGGATTGGCGGATATTGGTATCCGCGCGGCGGTATTCCTATTGATGTATTTTACCAGAACGGCCAAAAACCAGACGGGCTGTGGGTTCCGGATCAAGGCGTTGCTCCTTATCGGGGGCGTGGGTAACACAAATTTGTGATATGCGGGCGGCAAGCCTTGGTGTTATGCTTGGTCGTTCCTATTTAGGTATAAACAGGAGGGCACTATGTCCGTAATTGAATTTTCAGCCGCGCAGAATGTACGTGAACATGTCTGGACAACATTGAAAGAAGAAGCCAAAGAATTTGCCGCACAAGAGCGGGCATTGGCGTCATTGTTCTATGGGGCCATTTTAAATCAAGAGAGTTTCTGCCGGGCATTGGCGGGTTATCTGGCCGAGAAACTGGCTACGCCCGAAGTTTCGGCTCTACATTTACGCAAATTATTCCTCGATATTTACCGTGCAGACGGCGCGATTGTCGATGCGGCGGCGCAAGATTTAATCGCAGTTCGTGAACGCGACCCGGCTTGCACATCATATCTGCAATGCTTCTTGTATTTCAAAGGATTTACCGCTTTGCAAACCTACCGCATTGCCCACGGGTTCTGGCAGCAAGGGCGCAAAGTGATGGCTTATCATCTACAAAACCGTTCAACCGAATTGTTCAGCGTTGATATTCACCCGGCGGCAGTTTTTGGCGCAGGCATCATGCTTGACCATGCGGACGGGCTGGTGGCGGGCGAAACCAGTCGAGTTGGTAATGGCTGTTCTATTTTGCACGGGGTTACCCTCGGCGGAACGGGGAAAGACCACAAAGACAGGCACCCAAAAATTGGCGAAAATGTATTGATTGGGGCGGGCGCGAAAATTCTCGGCAATATCACTGTTGGTGATGGGGCGCGGATTGCTTCTGGTTCGGTTGTTCTCAAAGACGTCATGGCCAATTGCACCGTGGCCGGGGTTCCTGCTAAACCAGTAGGGGGGCCGTGCTGTGAAAACCCGGCGGCAGAAATGGACCAAATACTTGGTGATGAATAAAGTTTCAGTTTGATTTGCCGCACCAAGTCGGTAAACTTGCTTCAAATAACAGGAGCACATCATGACTGCAGAGCAAATCGCGCAGGTTCAAGCCTATCTAAAAAAACGTCTCGGAACAGAGAAACTAACCATTAGCCCGCGCAAAGTTGCGGACAGTGTCGAGGTTTATCTCGACGACGAAATTCTCGGTATTCTTTATATTGACGACGAGGATAAAGACGATATTTCCTACGACCTCAATATTTCGATCCTGCAGCAAGACCTGGACGAAATGTAGGCATGAGCCAAGTGTCTAATTTGTATACTCTTGATGGGGTTTCACCGACATTAGCTGGCGGCGTATGGATTGCCCCAAATGCTTCGGTGATTGGTGATGTGCATCTGGATGAGCATGCGAACATCTGGTTCGGCGTGGTTATTCGCTGTGATAATGAACGAATCATTATCGGTAAAGACACAAATATCCAAGACAACTCGGTTCTGCATTCCGACCCCGGCATGCCGCTGAGCATAGGCAAAGGCGTCACAGTCGGGCACAAAGCTATGCTACACGGCTGCACGGTAGGCGATAATTCCCTCATCGGTATTGGTGCAACCGTTCTCAACGGCGCGGTGATAGGCAAAAACTGCATAGTCGGTGCTCATGCGCTGATAACCGAAGGCAAAGTAATCCCCGATAATTCACTGGTGGTAGGTTCGCCCGGACGTGTCATGAAAACTCTCGGCGATGCACAAGTGCAAATGCTCAAAATGAGTGCGCTGCATTATGTGGAGAACGCACGGCGGTTTAGGGATGGGTTGGAAAAAATTTAGTCTAAACTTATTTGTCATCCCGGCCAAGCCGCTCTTGCGGTGCAGAGCCGGGACCTCATACTTTAGACAAACCGACGAGGTCCCGGGTCAAGCCCGGGATGACAAATAAGGGAAATGGATGGGTGAGGGCAATTTAACGCCGATCAAATTTATCTTCGCGCCTTACCCCGAATAATAATTTCGTTTCTAGCTTCCCGCGCAGAGCTGCGTAATAGGCGTTTAGAAACTCTCGCCTTGCTGCGTTGGTATTTTCAGTTTTTTCAGGGTTAGGCCACTCTATTTTGCCCATGATACGCCCCGTGACTTCTTCGACGGTTTTAGGGTCGTTTTTGCGCAATACGTTTTCAAGGACATGCAGTTCTTTTACCCCGTAAGCATCAATTTGGCTTTGGCTGAAACGGTAACGTCCATCGGGCTTCTGCGTTTCTGCCAAATCTTTGGACAAAAATGGCTTGGGAGATTGAACCACCCAGGTTCCGGCAATGAGATCACCCGCCCGCAGGCGGTCTTTGTTGAACAGCGGGAACAGCAAAAAGATAAAACTCCAAATCAGGCCAAGCAGTGTCAACCAGCCGTCTACGCCCTGGTTCATCATGAATAGGGCAGACAAGAAAAACGATAGCGGCAAGAAAAACTCCAATTCCCGCATGGCGTTGCGGGCAAAGACCGCATTGGCTTTGAGATGACCACCGCGCCGGTTGGCAACCCTGATTTTCATGGCCATCTTGCCGGGGGTTGCCGCCTTTGGCCCCATCTCGAAAAACATGAAGTAGAAATTGCGCAGGAAGAATGCGAATAACATCCACACGGCAACCACGACTTCTTCGCCGCTATCTCCCATGCCTATTGTCGTGAATGATAATGCATATGTCACAGCGATAAGGGTGACAATCATTATGGTCAAATCGAGGGTGAATGCACCGACTCGTGCGCCGCCGTCTGCGATCCGCAAGCGTAAATCTATGCCCTCGGGGGTGACTAATGTGCGGACATTTTTATCGGCATTATAGGTTGAATTTGTGCGCGGTTTTGTTTTGGCTTGGCTCATGATGTCCCTGCCGTATCATCCAATTCGAGGGTGTCGAAATTTCTAGGCATATAAAAATAAGCCAACCACAGGCCGAGTGTTGTCAGGCCAATGGCATAGCGGACATAATCATTGGTGATAAGCTGGCGGCCAAAGCCCTCAAGCAGCCCGGCCAAGAACAGCATAATAACCACACCACCAAGTACAGAGGCGGCTTCTGCGCCCGCCTTGCCAACCGCTTCCATACGGGACATTTTACCGGGGAAAGCCACTGTCCAGCCGATTTTCATGCCCGCCGCACCCGCCAGCACAATAGCAAATAGTTCTGTAGCGCCGTGTATGATGAGCCAGCCTCCCAGTTCAAAACCCAGTCCTTTATCGACGAACAGAGCCACGAAAGCCCCGAGTGTACAACCATTATACAACACCAATGCAGCAGACGGTATGGCGAAAGCAAAACCAAGCGCGAAGGCTAATATCGCCACGCGGGAATTATGGGAGAACAAATAGCTGGCAAATTCGGTCAAGCCACTTTTGTCCCCGTCGTGGTAGAGAGTGTCGCGCAGTTCCAGCGCCGTACTGGCTGGGGTACGCGCACCCATCAGGCTTTCCGGCATGAACGAGAAATACCAGTCCATATTATTGCGCACCAAGACATAGGCCAGCAATGCGCCGAGAAACATAATCAGCGCCGATGCTATGGTTTCGCGGGTGATATTTTGCACGGCTTGCGGCCAGCCAATAATAAAGAAATGCCGTAAGCGGGTGCTCATACGGGTTTGGTTCCCGTAAATGGCAAAATAAGATCGGGTGCTCAAGCTTTCCAAATAAGCAATGACATCTTGGTCGAGAGAAGTAGCACGCGCAACGCTGAGGGACGACAGTGTGGCGCGGTAAAGCGCGGGCAGGGCAATCATTTCCGCATCGGTGAGCGAGCGGATAGAGCGGTTTTCCAAACGCCCCAAGAGCAGTTCCAGCTTCTTCCAGTCGTCCTCGCGGTCGAGGCGAAATTTATGGCTTTTGAGAGAAATACCGCTCATATCATTTCTCTCCTTTTTAGTTCCAAAAACCGGTTCAGAACCGCCGTGCTCATATGCTCTATATCGGTACGGACGATTTGTACGCCCATACGTTCCAGCCGCGCCAGCACGATGTCGCGCTCTTTATTCATGGACGCAGCGATGACGGCTTTGGTGACATCTTCCGGTTTTTTGGGTTCTGCCGCAATTAGATTTTCGATCTCCACGTCTTTGAAGGTCACAAACAAAACGATATGGGATTTTATCAGGCGGCTAACATTCTCAATCATCAATTCCGCATTGGTCGTATCGACGAACTCGGTAAACACAATGATGAGAGAGCGTCTGCGTAGGGACTTTGACAGGGACGATAGGCTCAGGGTGAAATTGGTTTCGTTGGTGGAGTATTCCAGCTGTGCGGTTAGGCTTTGCAAATGGGGGAAGCTATTGGTTCCGGACACAGGTTTGGTGAACAAATATGGCCGTTTGTCAAAGCCAAAATAGCCAATTCGGTCACCGTATTTTAGAGACACATAAGAAATTAAAAGCGATGCGTTAATCGACCAGTCAAGCCTGGTGATACCCTTAAGTGGTTCGCACATTAAATAGCCCGTATCGATGGCAAAAACGATATTATGGTTGCGCTCCGTGCGAAATTCCTTGGCATGTAATTTACGGTGCCGGGCGGAGTGTTTCCAGTCTATGGCGCGTTTGTCCATGCCGGGCATAAACTCGCGCAAGCTATCAAATTCCGTGCCCTGGCCACGCTCGATTTGCATTTTTTGGCCGTGGGCGGCATCGCGGGAAAAAATCTCTATGGCCTTTTGTTTGACCAGTCTTGTATCCGGGACGACGGCTATGGTTTTACCCAGTGGTTGTTTTAGCTGTCGCCACATAAGACCGAGCGGCCCGACCCAGCGCGTCCATATATTCTCCACAACACCCTCGCCGCGCCTAAGAGCCGTAACCCTAAACCCGCCGAGAATTTTGCCGTCTTCCCCACTTTTCCCATGCTCAAAGGGTGGGTGCCAGACATCTGGCCGTGCTTGCAAGCGCTTTCCCAGCGTCAATTTCATCTCTATTGTACTGGGTTTGCGCCGCCCGCCCACGGTATAGATAAAGGCAATATCTGTCTGCGCCCCTACATAAAGCGAGGCTGGAATTTTGGTTTTAAGTTCAAGTTGATTAGGGGCGGGCGACATTATCACATCATACGTAATCAACCCAAACACCAAAGCAATCCAGGCAGCGCCCACCGCCCACAAATTGGGATTAAGCACGGTCAACAGCAAAGTCACAGGAAAACCTGCGCCCATGAGAAGTACGGCTCTTTGGGTTGGGTAGAACATTAAAATGACCTAACGTGGGGCTTCCCACACGCACCGTTCATACCCGACCCAGATCGGGTATCCAGCGAGTAAAGAGTGCGCATAGCGCACACATATTTGACTAAGAGACTGGATACCCAGTCAAGCTGGGTATGAGCGGGTTTGTTGGGTTTGAATTTGGTCATCTCTTGTCTCAACATCAATCCAACCTCTCTACCTCGGGGCTTCGGTTTGTTCGATTATGTCGCGGATAAGTTCGTCGGCGCTGCGGCCTTCAATTTCGGCGACGGGTGACAGGATAACCCTATGCCGCAAAGCGGGCAGGGCGATAGATTTCACATCATCTGGTATGACGAAATCCCGACCGTCCAATGTGGCTTTAGCCCGTGCAGCGGCGGCCAGCATGGCCGCGGCGCGCGGGCTGGCTCCGGTCTCGAACAACGGGTTTTCGCGGGTGGCACGCACCAAATCGACCACATATAAAATCACGTCTTCGGTCAAGCGTACATTGCTGGTGACAGCAATCGCAGCGTTTAAGTCTTTAGCACTAACCACTGATTTTATGCCTAAACTTTTGGCGGTTTGTGAGCCGGTTTTAGTGCCGTGCCTCGTGACGATTTCAATCTCCTCGTCCCGGTTTGGATAGCCCAAATTATGCTTGAAAAGAAATCTGTCAAGCTGGGCTTCGGGTAGGGGATATGTGCCTTGTTGCTCGATGGGGTTCTGGGTGGCGATAACCGTGAAACGGGCACCAAGATTGAAAGATTTTCCGTCAATGGTAATTTGCCGCTCTTGCATGGCTTCCAACAAAGCGGCTTGGGTTTTCGGCGGCGTGCGGTTAATCTCGTCGGCCAATAAAAGATCGCAAAACACCGGGCCTTTGATCAGGGAAAATTCATTGGTTTGAAAGTTAAACAAATTCGTACCCAGCAAATCGCCAGGCATGAGATCCGGTGTGAACTGGATGCGGCCAAATTTAAGCGAAGTGGCACTGGCAAAACATTGGGCTAAATAGGTTTTTGCTGTCCCCGGTGGTCCTTCTAATAATATATGCCCGCCCGCAAATAGGGACACCAACATTAAATCAATTGTGTCTTTCTGGCCGATAATTGCTTTGGCTATTTGAGCGCGAATATGCTCTGCTAAATTTTGTACATCAGTTACGTTCATGGGTTATGTCTCCTCGCCATTTATATAATTTTCGTGCGTTCTTCATAAGGTCGTTCGCGTTTTTAGAACTGGTTTTTTCGGCCTCTAAGTCCGTCCAATTACTTTCGGCGCCAGCATGTTTGCTATAGGCGTCCAGCCGTTTGGTTTTGTCTTTTTCAGGTAAGGCGGACGGGATATGTAATTTGTCCAGCGCGACTTTGCGGGTTAAGTCGGCGTAGTCCGCCGCCATTTTATATTCGCGCCCGGCCAGTTTAATAAAGCCAGCAGCATTCATAATCAGGCTTAATTTGCCCATAGCGAGGTTGCCCGAAGCCTGTGCTGGGTCGCCGAAACGAAATTTCGCCTGCCAAGCGATCAATAAGCCCATAGCCAGCAAGCACAAAGTTGCAGCCAAAAACGGCGGGGTAATTGCCAATTTTATCAGGTTTTGCGAGCGTACAAACCCGTGCAAAGACAGGTCAAATACATAGCCAGTTGTGCCAGTTTCTTCTTCGATCATCTGTAGAATGTCATAGGCAAATTCGGCGCGGTCAGGATGGGATAAGCCAAGCGTATTCATGAAATCCGGGTCAGAGAGAATATAAATCTCCGTGTCTGGTATTTGTGCCAATATTGTGCCCTTATCGCTGACAATAACCGAGACGACACCGTCGCCCATAATGGTTTGCAAATGTTCGAAATTATAAAAACTAGTGTCTTCGTCAGTGCCCAGATTAACCGAAGCAAATATAGAAACTTTGACACTGTCTTCTTCGCTGCGGCTAAATTCTATATCCTCGACAACGGGCTTCAGTATCGACGCTAATTTATCTAACTTAATCATGTCCGGGTTGGGCTTGTTGAGCCTCTGCACCCAGCCTTTTTGCTTGGGGTGGTTGCGGGTGCGCCATTTCGGCATGATGATTAAGGTCGGTGTATCTAGCGCCATTTCGTCAAGGTCATTAGAAAACCAACCACCTGTTAGCGATACAATCCTAACCGCATATCTATCGTCATCACGTACTACATAGGAGCGCGACAAATTCACCGTATTGTCGTTTTGCTTAAGCAAATGCAACAACCCGCCATAGCCGACAGCAGATTTTGACAGGGCATGGGCACCGCCATTATTACCGCTTTTCAGGTCTCCCGAAAACCCGCTTAAGGTAAAGAATGCACCAAATGAAAACACTCCGAGGATGACCAAGAGTATGATAGTGCGTGGGTTGAAAATAGCCTGTACAGCGCCGCCGTTTTTGCGGCCTTCCAGTGTATTTTTTATTGCATTACTCATCGGCGCGACCTCGCCGAGCGCACCGATTTAGCGGCGGCTACATTTTCGAACGCAAAGGCTTTGTAGGCGGCCTTGGAAAGCTCGTAATCTTTTGCGCCGAGCGGCTTGCCGCCAAAGAAACTATTTTCCACCAACTGACCGATTTGCGAAAACACATCACGGGCTTTCGGGCTGAGGATAGAAAGCCCGGCAATTTCGCGGCTGGTCAGAGAGCGTTTGACATGGTGTGGGCGCTTGTCTTCAATATCTTGAATACTGCGAAACAGGAGAATATGTACGGCTTCGGCAAAATTACCCTGCGCCGCTAAACTATCTGCATCGTCCATCAAAACCCGCGCAGTTTCTGCGTCGGGTTGATAGACGGGTATATCGGGTATGTCTTCGATCTTGTCCGCTTTTACATGGCTGCGCTTGGCGATGATTACGGCAGCCAGTATTAGGTATAGAATATAGGCAACGGCGAGTGCGAGTAGCCCGTAGAATATAATTTGGAATAAGGGCCCTAAAAATTCAAGACTAAACCAAGGGTCATTTCGCTTTTTGGGTTTAGGAGCCAGCCGGGCTTTGTCCTGGGGCAGTTCGGTTTGGTATTCCGGCGGCATTTCAAATGTGAATTCAGGATAAGAAAGATTGATCGTTTCGTCGAGTATCAGATCTAATTCAACTTCTTGGGCATGTGCTGACAGAGACCATACCAAACCGAGAGCAAATATAATAAGAACAAAAAATTGTTTCACACCAAACATAAAGCGTACTTTAGGTGCGGATAAGGGTTTTGCAATGGAAAAAGCTTCTGCTTTTTACTTCCCCCGTGAAAAACGAAGGAAGGGGAGATACTATATCGCAGCTTTAATAATATCATAGACTTCGGGGATGTTGTCCTTGATTTCTTCGCGGCTTAGGCCTTCGATTGAATAAGGGAAGTTGAGCCATTTATCCGTTGTGTAGAGATAATATTCCGGCTCGCGGTCGGTTTGGTTGGCTTCGGGCTTGTAATAGGGGACAGCGACGCGAATATCATGGGGCGCGTTTTTCCGGGCGCGTTCTTTAAGCTGGTCAATAACCGCTTTGATTGTGTTGCCCGTATCAAATACATCATCGACAATCAGCACGGAATCTTTGTGGCCGAGATTTTTCAACAAGTATGACATGCCGTAAATATCAACGGTGTTCCGGCGCTCGGCTATGCCGTGGTATGAGGATGTGCGAATAGCGATATTGTCGGATTTGCAATTGCCGTAATAATCGAGAAATTCTTGCACCGCGATACCAATGGGCGTGCCGCCGCGCCACAAAGCGATAATGAATTTCGGGCGAAACCCGCTCTCCAAAACCTTTGCGCCGAGACGATAGCTATCGTCTAGCAGTTCTTGGGAATCGAGATAAACTTTTTCAACCATGGTTTCCGCCGTTTTAAATGTGTGTTGGTTTCTTAGAGCAGATTTTTTTATGCATCAAGGCTTTACATTCAAGGGCTGGAAAATGTAAGTGTGTTTCAGGAGAGGGACTTATGGAAAAACGATTTATTGGTTCGCAGGAGCATCTTGAAGATAGCTTCCGCTTGGCTGTGAAAATATATGAGAGCGGGTTTCGCCCGGATTATATAGTCGGCATCTGGCGCGGGGGTACACCTGTCGGGATTATTGTCCATGATTTTCTGGCCTATGTGGGCGTCAAGGCTAATCACATTTCCGTGCGCACCTCATATAAAGGTATGGAATTTTATAACCCCAAAGGCCCAAAACAACAAACCCGCGTTCATAATACGCGGTTTTTGGTCGACCGTGTCAATGCAGGCGATTCGCTCCTGATAGTCGACGATGTCTATTCGTCGGGCCGTAGCGTCGAGGCAGTTATCAAGCGTTTGAAACGCAAATTACGGCGCAATATGGCCAGTGACGTGCGCATTGCCGTGCCGTGGTACAAACCAAGTCATAACCGTACAGGCAGGGTACCGGATTATGTCTTGCACGAGAGCGATGATTGGCTGGTTATGCCCCACGAATTGAACGGCCTTAGCCCAGACGAGATTAAAGCGCACCGCCCAGTGGTTGATGAGTTGGCGCGCAAAGCACTAGGATCTGGGTAAAGGAGTTGGGTAAGCGCGGATCTGGCGACTGGAAAAATTAGAGCATTTTCCTTTTAATTGAGTTGTTCATTACTCCTTCCTCCGTTTTTCCCCAAGGGGGACTTCCCCCGTGGAAAACGGAGGAAGGAAGAGGGGGGCCCACTTCAAAGAAAAATACTCTAAACGAAGTTTGATAAAAACTCAAAAATAAATTGGTTTTCGTGCATTTCCTCTTGCGTTGCGCATGTGGTGGTGTATTAGCGTGTTAATACAGTGATTGATGGATTATTTAAAATATGCCTATACAAAAGCAAAATTTACGCCACCGCAAGCGTTTGTCCGAAGCGCTTTTCTCCGCCAAAGATGCGGCAGAGCTTGAACGATTTTTAGTTGATTTATGTACACCCGCAGAACTGCGGGCCCTGTCCGAGCGTTGGCATGTGGCTATATTGCTCGATAAGGGCGAATTGTCCTACCGGGACATTAATGCACAAACGGGTGTTAGCACCACCACGATTGGCCGGGTGGCGCGGTTTTTAAATGAAGAGCCGCACCAGGGCTACCGCGCTATTCTTGATAGAACGCAGGAGGCGTAAATGAACGATAGATTACGCATTGCTGTGCAGAAAAAGGGCCGGCTGGCTGATGAAAGCTTTGCCATGCTCAAAAAGTGCGGGCTGAAATTTTCCGTGCGCGGCGACGGGCTTCTGGCGCGGGTCAAGAACTTGCCTATAGATTTATTGCTCGTCCGCGATGATGACATTCCCAACTTTGTCGCCAATGGTGCCAGCGATATTGGCCTTGTTGGTGAGAATGTTTTTGCGGAAGAAAAGCTAACCGCTAATATTGCAGGGGTTGAAATTATCCGCCGCCTAGGGTTTTCGCGCTGTAACCTTTGTTTAGCCGCAGATGAAAGCGGCCCTATTCAGACCCTCAAAGATCTAAATGACCGGAAAATAGCCACGAGCTATCCGGGGATTTTAACCGCCTATTTAAAAGACAATAACATCGACGCCCAGTGTACGGAAATGAAAGGCGCGGTAGAGCTAGCGCCGCGCATCAATATCGCCGATGCTATTTGCGACCTGGTTTCGTCTGGCGCTACATTAGAGGCCAATGGTTTGAAAGCTTTCGAGACTATATTGGAAAGCGAAGCGGTCTTGATTAAATCCAGCGCGGACTTAGGGCGTGAAAAACAAGACATATATGACCGACTTTTGAGCCGTATTGACGGGGTAATCCGCTCGCAAGGCTCCAAATATATTATGCTCAATGCGCCGCGCAGCCAGATTGCGGCTATCTCTAAAATCTTGCCGGGTTCGGACGCGCCGACCATCATCCCCCTCGGTACGGACAACGATTTGGTGGCCATGCAGGCCGTGTGTACCGAAGCCGTATTTTGGGAAACTTTGGAGGCATTAAAAGAAAACGGCGCACGCTCTATTCTTGTTTTGCCTATTGAAAAAATGATGAGTTGATGATGCGGATTGTTATATGGGATAATCTGGACACTAAGAGCCAGCAATCGGTCTTGACCCGGCCAAGCGCAGTTGCCAACGATCGGCTCATACACAGCGTTGATAGCATTTTAAAAGCAGTGCGCGCGGACGGGGACGCGGCTCTGCGTGCCTATACCAAACGGTTTGACGGCGTGGATATAACGGATTTAAAAGTCCCACAGGCGGCCATGAAGGCGGCGTGGGACGCGTTAGCTGCGCCTGATAAAGCTGCACTACAAACCGCCAAGGCCAATATCGAGGTTTTTCACAAGGCCCAACTCCCCAAAGCTTTTGAAGTCGAGACTATGCCAGGCGTGATGTGCCGCCGCGAACCGCGCCCTATTGATAGTGCGGGTCTATATATTCCGGGCGGGAGCGCACCCTTGGTCTCCACTTTGCTGATGTTGGCGATACCCGCAAAAATCGCTGGCGTGCCAAAGCGTATCGCCATCACACCGCCGGGCAGGGACGGCAAGGTGAATAGGTATATTTTAGCTGCGGCCTATTTGTGCGGCATCGAGGATTTATATATTGGCGGCGGGGCGCAGGCGATTGCTGCGCTTGGTTACGGCACCCAGACCATCCCCAAATGCGCCAAAATCTTTGGCCCCGGCAATGCCTATGTGGCGCAGGCCAAGGCGCAAATATCCACGGAAATGGGAGGCCCCGCGATCGATCTACCCGCAGGCCCTAGCGAAGCTATGGTGTTAGCGGACGATCAGGCTAATCCAGTTTTCGTCGCGTCCGACTTACTCAGCCAAGCCGAACATGACCCGTTGGCGCAAGTGATGTGTGTGTGCGCGTCACAAGAATTTGCCCGTGCGTTGGCGTTAGAAATAGCAAGCCAGCTTGAAAGTTTGCCGCGCAAAGACATTGCGGCGCAGGCGCTTGCAAATGGATATATTTTGATTGCCCCTGAGCGCGGTACAATGATTGAGATTGCTAATGATTATGCGCCGGAGCATTTAATCGTGCAGGTGCAAAACCCCCAAGATATATTACCAGAAGTCCGTAATGCGGGTTCGGTTTTCCTCGGGCCGTGGACACCCGAAGCGGTGGGCGATTATGCTAGCGGCACCAACCACACTTTGCCAACTTACGGCGCGGCGCGCAGCTTTAGCGGTGTCGGCACCGAGAGCTTTATGAAGTTCATTAGCGTGCAAACGTTGACCCGCAAAGGGCTGGAAAACATTGGCCCGTGCGTTGAGAGGTTGGCCAGCATGGAAGGGCTTGAAGCCCATAGACGGGCTATTAGCCTGCGTTTAAAGAGCGGAGCCAGCACATGAGCAAGACATGGCCAGATAATATTGCCCGCAAGGCGGTGCTTGGGTTCAAGCCCTATAGTGCGCGGGGCGGGGCGACTAATGCTCTGCATCTTGATGCCAACGAATCTCCGTGGGCGCCGCCGCCTGTAACACAGACGGGCGGATTTAACCGCTATCCAGAGCAACAGCCCGCCGCCCTGATTGCGCGCCTTGCTGATTTATACGGCGTAAAGCCTGCGCAAATTATGGCGGGGCGGGGGGCTGACGAAGCGATCGAGGTATTGTTGCGCACATTTTGCGAGGCAGGCCAAGATAGTATCCTGACCTGCCCGCCGACCTTTGGCTATTTTGAAACGTGCGCCGCCATTCAAGGTGCGCAAACACTTCTGGCACCTCTGCGCGCAGATTTTTCCTATGATGGTGATTTGATTGCGGCGGAAATACGCAGTGCGGGCAGGGGGCTAAAAATTGTATTCCTATGCTCGCCCAATAATCCGACCGGGCATGTTATTGAGCCTAATATCGTTACTGATTTATGCCAAGAATTTCCAGAAATCTTGATTGTGATAGATGAAGCTTACGCAGAGTTCTCCAGCGCGGATAGTTTCGCTTGCCAGATTAATCAATACCCGAACCTGGTCGTCTTGCGCACATTGTCCAAAGCCTATTCACTGGCGGGCGCAAGGATGGGCGTAGCCATTGCCGACCCGCGTGTTATCAATCTTATGCTGAAAGTCCTGCCGCCTTACCCGATTGCGCGGCCTGTGGAACAAGCGGTAATGGCGGCGCTTACCCCTGCGGCCATGCCTGTTCATGAGGCTAGGCTTAAGCTATGGAAGAGCGAACGGACACGTATGGCCAAGGCTTTGAGCGCATCGTCCTATGTCACAAAGATTTATCCGTCCGAGGCTAATTTCCTGTTGCTGGATATTGTTGAGGACGAAGCCTTGTTGCGCGCGCTCGGCAAATACCAAGTCAAGATACGCGATTTTCGCCAAACTCTGCCCGGTAAAATGCGTGTCAGTATTGGCAGCCCGCAGGAAAACGATATTGCGTTGTCGGCCTTTGGTGTTGAGGTCAAAGTGGTGCGCCCCGCCCGCACCGCTGAAGCCCACCGCAAAACCAAAGAAACCGACATAGCCGTGCGGGTTAATCTGGACGATGCGGCAGGAACAAAGATTGATACGGGTATCGGGTTTTATGACCATATGCTCGAAGCTCTGGCAAAACACGGTGGCTTTGGCTTGGTGTTGTCCTGCCAAGGGGATTTGGAAATCGACGCTCACCACACCATAGAAGACTGCGCACTTGCGCTCGGTACGGCGCTATCCCGCGCTCTTGGCGACAAGGCGGGCGCGGGACGGTTTGGCTTTACTATGCCGCTTCTGAAGCCCCTGCTTATGCCTATGGACGAAACCCAAGCGCAGGTCGCTATTGATTTATCGGGGCGCCCCTCCATGACGTTTAAGGGCGCATTCCCGACCGACCACGCTGGTGATTTTCCCGCTGAAATGTGTCCGCATTTCTTTGAAAGCCTGTCCCAGACCTTGGGGGCATCTATTCAAATTGATGTGGAGGGCGACAATACCCACCACATGATAGAGGCCTGTTTCAAAGGGGTCGGTCGTGCGTTAGCTCCTGCGTTTAAGCGCGAGGGCACGGACATCGCCTCCACCAAAGGCGTGCTGTAATGTTGGCGGTTGTTGATACGGGCTGCGCCAATCTGGCCTCGGTTGGCTTTGCCTTTGAGCGGCTAGGTGCGCGCAGTATCATCACAAAAGACGCAGATATTATCCGCAGTGCCGACCATGTGATACTGCCCGGCGTTGGCGCTATGCCCTATGCTATGCAAGCCTTGCGCACGCGCGGCCTTGTGGAGGTTTTGCAAAACTTGACCCAGCCGCTTATGGGCATATGTCTTGGTATGCAGATGTTGTTTTCAGGTTCAGAAGAAGGGGGCGCCAAGGGCTTAGGCTTGCTTAAAGGGCGTATAGAACAAATGGATACAGGCGACCTACCAAGCCCTCATATGGGGTGGAACACGCTCGAAAATATATCTGATGATGACCCGTTAATGGCCGGTATAAACCAAGGCGATTATGTGTATTTTGTCCATTCTTACGCCGCCGAAATTAGCGAGAACACATTGGCGTCTAGCACATATGGCCATCCTTTTAGCGCTATTGTCCGCCGAGACAATATATATGGCTGCCAATTTCACCCTGAACGCTCTGGCAAGGTCGGGGCGCAAATACTGGCTAATTTTTTAAAGGTAAAACCATGATTTTCCCAGCGATAGATTTAATGGACGGTGGTTGTGTGCGTTTGTTGAAAGGTGATTTTGACCAGCGGACAGATTATGCCGCCGATCCGCTGGAGGTCGCGCAGGGCTTTGCGAAAGCGGGCGCGGAATACCTGCATATTGTTGATCTTGACGGCGCTAAAAACCAGATGGCTGAACAGTCGGGTTTAATCATCGAAATAGCCCGCGCCGTTAATATGAAGGTGCAAACGGGCGGCGGCTTGCGCACACTTGAGCAGATAAAAACTTTACTAGACGGCGGCATAGAACGCGTCGTCATTGGTTCCCTCGCTGTGAACGACCCGGCTTTGGTCAAAAGCTGGATGGAAGAACTTGGCCCTGAGAAAATCGTTCTCGCCATTGATGTCATAGTAGATTTAGACGGCACACCCCGCCCCGCCACCCACGGCTGGACGCAGACCTCTGACCAGTCCTTATGGCAAGTGATTGAAGACTTTAAAGATGCTAGCCTGAAAACTATTCTGGTCACAGACATCGCCAAAGACGGCGGGCTTAGGGGCGCGAATATTGGCCTATATAAAGACATTATGCAACGTTATCAACGTCTTAATCTCATTACTTCAGGCGGTGTTGGTAGCCTTGAGGATATAACAAATTTGAAAGCCTTGAACCCCGCAGGTATCATCGTTGGTAAAGCGCTTTACGAAAACAAATTTACGCTGGAACAGGCCATGGTATGTTAGCGCGGCGCATTATTCCTTGCCTTGATGTGCGCGAGGGCCGAGTTGTCAAAGGCGTGCAATTTCGCGGCCACGAAGATGTTGGCGGTATCACCGAACTTGCGCAAAAATACAGGGACGCGGGTGCAGATGAATTGGTTTTTTACGACATAACCGCCAGCGTCGATGACCGCACTATTGGCCTTGACTGGATACGTAGAGTTTCGGCCTTGCTCGATATTCCGTTTTGTGTTGCGGGCGGTATTAAGTCCGTCGCGCAAGCGCGGGCGCGGCTGGAAGCGGGGGCTGATAAGATTTCCGTTAATTCGCCTGCGCTGATACGGCCTGATTTAATAAATGAACTTTCTGCCGCCTTTGGTCGCCAATGTATTGTGGTCGGCATAGACAGTTTTGATGATGGCGGCACCTATAAGGTAAAATCCCACACAGGGGCGGCCAATGCAACACGCGATACGGGCCGCGCTACACTAGACTGGGTCGAGGAAGTCATAGAGCGCGGTGCGGGCGAAATTGTGCTGAATTGCATGAACAAAGACGGGGTACGCACGGGTTATGATATAAAACAGCTCCAAACGGTGCGGGCTATTTGCAATGTGCCGCTGATTGCGTCGGGCGGCGCAGGCACGGCGGCGCATTTTGAGGATGTGTTTAAGCAGGCCAATGTTGACGGTGCGCTGGCGGCGAGTGTGTTTCACAAAAATATCCTGCCTATTCCAAAACTTAAAGCAGATTTAAAATCCAAAGGCATAGAGATACGCATATGAAAATAGACTTTGAAAAAGGTGGCGGGCTTGTGCCGGCTATCATCCAAAACGCGGATACGCAGCAAGTTTTGATGCTCGGCTATATGAACGAAGACGCTGTGCAAGCCACTCAAGACAGCGGCTTTGTGACATTTTATAGCCGCTCGCGCCAATGCCTGTGGCGCAAGGGCGAGACATCTGGTAATACGCTGGCTCTGGTGGATATGGCCGTAGATTGTGATAATGATACCGTGCTGGTGCGCGCCCACCCTGCCGGCCCCACATGCCACACTGGCACACTATCATGCTTTGGTGATCATGGCCGCCAAGGTCTTGGCTGGCTTGCCGAGCTTGCAAAATTAATCGAAAGCCGCAAATCCGCAGACCCAAAAACATCATACACCGCCGAACTTCTACAAGGCCCTCTAACAAGATGCGCCCAAAAAGTCGGTGAAGAAGGCGTGGAAACCGTCATCGCGGCCTTGGCAGAAACCGACGAAGCCCTGACGGCTGAAGCCGCCGATTTACTTTATCACCTTATGGTATTGCTCGCGGCAAAAAACCTCACTCTTGTCGATGTGATCAACACACTTAAAGCCCGTTCTTAAATAAGAGCGGGCTTAAATAATTTCGAGAATGGCGTGTTCACACATCTTTCTCACTTGACATCGGGCTTCACATCGCGAACTTGTGCCCCATGGAAATTGCTAGTTTTAATGTTAATTCTATTCGCGCGCGCTTGCATGCTGTACCTCTTTGGTTGCGTGAGGCCAAGCCGGATATTGTTTGTTTGCAAGAGCTGAAAACTGTCGATGCGGATTTTCCTATCGAACTGTTTGAAGAGCTTGGCTATAATGTGGCTCTGCACGGCCAGAAAAGCTATAATGGGGTGGCGGTCTTATCAAAATTGCCGTTTGAAGAGATTAATATGCGGCTGCCTCTCATAAATTCCAGCGACGCCGAGGACGAACAGGCGCGCTATTTGGAAGTCGTGGTCGCGGGTAAAGACGGCCCGGTGCGGGTGTCTAGTATTTATTTGCCCAACGGTAACCCTGTGATGGACGACGGAGCCATTAGTACAAAGTATAAATATAAATTAGACTGGATGGCACGGTTAAAAACCCATGCGCAGAAACTCCTGACTTATGAAGAGCCGCTAATTCTTTGCGGTGATTATAATGTCATCCCGACTGCGGATGATGTGCATGATGCGTCCCTTTGGGTTGATGATGCCTTGTATTTGCCCCAAACTCACGCGGCATTTCGGGCGATTACTAATCTCGGCCTGACGTCCGCCTATGAACAAATCGACGGACGGCCCCACCAATATACCTATTGGGGCTATCAGGGCGGCGCGCGCCCCAAGAACCACGGCATTCGCATTGATCATCTTTTGTGTTCGGCGCAGGCCATAGATCAGCTTAAATCGGTGCGCATAGATGACCATGTTCGTGACCGCGAAAAACCTTCGGACCATGTGCCTATTATTGGTGTGTTTGATTTATGAGGTTTAGGAAAAAGTTACTACTTTTTCTATTGGCACTTGTTGTCGGCATAATAGCATTTGGCCAATATCTTAATCTTGAATACCGTACCGTTATCGCCTCGACCCAAAGGGGTGATGCTTTGTTTTCGCGTGCTGTATTGGACGAATACGGAGCGCAGATAATCGCACATCTGAACGCAAGTAATGTTGAAATGGCAATTGTTTCACGCTCCGGACAGCCGCGCAAAAAACTCCCAGAGGGCATTAGCTTTACCCATAGTGCTTTTTGGCTCAGAAATGGGGATAGTTATGATGTGTACAATCTGTATCACGGGGAAGATAACCGTCTAATCTCGTCATTGGTCACCGACACGGCAGCCGATTTTTTGCGCCTAACTCGTGAACATGACGTGGGTATTTTACTGCCGAAACCAAGCGTGCAAATTGCCCTTGCTGACCATATAAAATCTGTAAATTACGCGCGTGTTCATCAGGCCAATTATTCACTAATCTCTAACCCGCTGGACACCCGTTTTCAAAACTGCAATGAGTTTATGCTTGATGTTTTGGCGGCATTCGCTTGGGGAGAATATGATGCCGATGCCATAAAATTCCGCTTGGCAACAAGCTTCAAACCAACGGAAATTAAAGCCGGATTTATCCACATAAATATCGCGCCTTTCATAGATGAGCGCCTGGTCATGGCCGATCACGGCAAGCAAATATTCACCACGACACGGCTCGACTTGCAAGAGTTCCTTGAGAGCGAAGATATGCTGGATATGGCTTATGTTTTGCCGCTAAGTAGCGTAAATAAATAGATTTAACGCTTGCGACGTTTGTCTTCACCAACACCTTTGATAACATCAAAGACAGCACTAATTTCGCCCATGATTTTGTGGGTGCGCTCCGTATCTGTTAGGGGCTTGTACATGGAACCAGCTTCGAATTGATTGGGGGCTTCTACCGCAATATGTAATTTGTCCTCCAGGAAACCAAACCGGATTTTCTTGCCCGACACACTAGTTTCCAAGTCGACTAATTTTTGCATAAACACCGGGGTTAGCAAATACCGCGATTCGACTTGATCCGTGCTATAGGCTTCAAAAATTTTCTCGAATTTTGGATCAACTAAACCGACTTTTTTCATGCCCGCCTTTTTCTTGAAATTGAAAATTCCGGCGTCGCGCAGGACGACTGTCCGACCCAAAAAGTCGCGGTGGAAACCAACTTCCATTAATATGCCGCGAAATACGGTTGTCCATGTTGTGTCGCCGTCACTGTCGCGGCTTTCCCGTTCCATATGCGCTTCGCAAAATGTAAATTCAACACCATCGACAGTGCCGCTCATCCGGTCTTCAAAGTTTACTCTGTCCCAGCTTGGTAGCAATTTATTGGTTTTATAAAGTGCTAAATTTGGCGGATCAAATTTATCAACTTGAAAATCCCAGCCTAAAAACTCGCAAATATTCCCCATGAGAAATTGCTTGGTTTCGCCCTTTAATTTGGTGAGCATCGCATAACTCACACCCCAGCCAGCCAATATGCCGACCGCACCGACAAACAGGGAAACCAGAAAAATGCCGAATCTGAGTGCCAAAACTAATGCTACAGTAATAATGAGGCCTGCCGTTATGGCACCGTATTTTTTACCCTTGGCAACCCGCGTAATCCGGTCTTGCTCTTTATCCACTAAATAGGGATGAATGGTTTTCTTATAAAATTTATCAAAACCTTTAAATTCAGCCCGGGTTTCAAAAGTTGTGTTTTGGTCAGTCATATTTTCCTTGTAATTATTTCGAGGGCTTTGTCTATTTATTTTCATAGTGTTTGGTGCGTGCAAAAACTGCATCGTCAACATTACCGCCAGATAGTATGACGACGATGTTTGATTTGGACGGGATGTCTTTGGGGCGGGAAAGCGCCGCCGCCAGTGCTATTGCGCCGCCGGGTTCTAAGGTAATGTCCAAAGTTTCTTTTGCGAGAGCCATAGCGCGCAAACAATCCTCATCGGTCATAGGAAATATTCCGTTTAAGAGTCTTTGATTGATCGGGAAGGTAATTTCCCCAGGTGTGGGTGACATGAGAGCATCACATAGGGAAAGCGGGGCAGGTGGGTTGGTCACACGTTTGCCCGCCAGCAAAGATTTCGCATGGTCATCATAGTTTACGGGTTCACCGCCGTATATTTTTGTGTGCGGGCTGAGTTGTTCAAAAACCAAATTAATACCCGCACATAGACCGCCGCCGCCAACAGGCGTGATCAGGGCGTCGGGTGCTATGTTAAGTTCTGCGCATTGCTCAAGCAGTTCAATGCCGCATGTACCTTGGCCTGCGATTACATATTTATCATCAAAGGGCGGCACCAGTATCCGGCCATGTTTTCGCGCAATCTCTACGCCAATTTTTTCGCGGTCCGTAGTCGCCGGGTCATATTCGACGATCTTGGCACCGTGGGATAATGTACCTTGTTTCTTCTTGAGGGGTGCAGTGTTCGGCATGACGATGGTTGCGGATATGCCGAGTTCTTTGGCCGCCAAGGCAACACCTTGGGCATGATTGCCGGACGAAAATGCAACGATGCCGGCTTTGCGTTCGGCTTTGTTTAATAGTGACAACCGCGAATATGCGCCCCTGTACTTGAAAGCCCCGGATTTTTGTACGGTTTCGTTTTTTAAAAATAGATTTGCGCCGCTTAATTCATCGAGCAAGTCGTGCCGCAACAAGGGCGTGACATGAGCATGGCCTTTTAATCTTGCTCTTGCTGCGACCACGTCTAGGTAGGTTGGAATTTTTAATACCATATAATAACCTCATAATTATAACTTAACGATATTGACCTGTAGGGCTAGAGCGTTAAAACTATATGCAACAATGAGCATAGAAAAAGTGGAGGAACATATGCAAGGCTTAATGATGCATCAGCAATTGATGATAAGCGATTTAATCGAACACGCGTCCCTAAATCACGGGAGCAGAGAAATATTCTCCCGCGAGACCGACGGGAGTGATTTCACCTATACATGGGCAGACTGCGCTAAGCGGGTCAAAAAATTGGCCAATGCGCTGCTTGCAGCAGGCGTTAAACCCGGTGACCGGGTGGCGACAATTGCGTGGAATAATTATCGCCATATTGAAATATATTATGCCGTGTCCGGCATTGGTGCCATTGTTCATACGATCAATCCGCGCCTTGACCCCAAGCAAATTGCCTGGATGATTGGCCATGCTGAAGATAGCTATATGTTCTTTGATACTACATTCGCGCCCATTGTTCACGGTATTGGCGGCTTTTGCCCGAACGTCAAAGGCTGGATTTCCATGTGCGACGAAGACCATGTGCCCCACGGCAATACCGATGTGATTTGCTATGAAAGCTTTATTGCGGATCATGCGGACACAATCGAATGGCCGCGTTTTGATGAGAACACGGCTTGTACGCTTTGCTATACTTCGGGCACTACGGGTGACCCAAAAGGTGTTTTATATTCCCACCGTTCGACAATCCTGCATGCGTGGGCAAGTTGCGCCAAAGACGTAGTTGGTATTTCCGCCGTAGATAGTGTGCTGGCTGTGGTGCCTATGTTCCACATCAGCGCATGGGGACTGGTCTATTCTTGCGCCATGATGGGCGCCAAAATGGTCATGCCAGGGCCTGGGCTGGACGGGAAGAGCCTGATCAATATGATTCGCCAAGAAGAGGTGACCTATATGCTCGGTGTACCGACGATTTGGATGGGTATCCTCAATGAGTTAAAAGCCGAAGGCGGAGAATTGATGGGCAAACTCCCCACTGTTAAAGCCGCACTGGTCGGCGGATCTGCTCTACCAGAAGTGTTACTGCGTGCCTATGAAGACGAGCTTGGTATTCCTATGCAACAAGGTTGGGGCATGACAGAAACCAGCCCGCTCGGCGTAACCAATTCGCCCTTGCCAGGTCATGAAAAATTGTCTCACGAAGAACGTATCGACATTAAGCTTCTCGCTGGTCGGGCAATATTCGGCATAGAAATGCGTATTGTTGACGATGAGGGTAAGTTGCTGCCGCGCGACGGCGAGGCAAATGGGCATTTGCATGTACGCGGCCCTTGGGTTGCCAATCAATATTACAAAAAAGAAGACCGTAGCGATTTCACAGATGACGGCTGGTTTATGACCGGCGATGTGGCAGCTTTGCACCCAAGCGGGCATTTGGAAATTACCGACCGCTCCAAAGATGTGATTAAATCCGGCGGTGAGTGGATCAGTTCTATCGAGGTCGAAAACGCCGCTATGGATCACCCAGGTGTGGCCATGGCAGCCTGTATCGGGGCGCATCACGAAAAATGGCAAGAGCGGCCAATCCTCATCGTGCAAGCTATGCCCGGCACCAGTCCGGACAAGGACGAGATTAAAGCAGCCATCGTAGCCAAATGCGCAAAATGGTGGCTCCCCGACGAAATTTTCTTCAAAGATGCTCTACCAATCGGCGCGACGGGTAAAGTGCTGAAGAAAGATTTGAAAGAGGAATATAAGGACTTTTCTCTGACTGATTAAGGAGTGGATTAGGGCAAAACCCTTATAATTGTCATCGGGGCAAACCTGATGGGCATTCCTTTTTAAGACATCGTCCGGCGCATAAACTTACCTGTGTCCACAGGTAGGGTTCTGGCCTTGGGAAAAGCTTTGGAAAAATTCAAAAAGCCGTGGGGCATGGCTTTTTCGTGGATGTATTCTACCGGAACGCCATTGTCCTCTAGATATTCTTTGTACAGACGCCCCTCTGCGCGTAGGGGGTCAAGGCCGCAGGTCAGGATATAGGCGGGCGGTAGGCCTTTGAGATCTTTCTCGAACAGAGGCGAAATCCTTGTGGACTGAACATCCGCGTCGACCACATAATATTTCAATACAAATTTCAGCGCCACTACACCCAATTGCAGCATGTCCTGCGGGCCAGGTTTTTGCGGTTTTATTTCGGCCATTTGCATGAGCGGGTAGAGCAGGACTTGCGCGCGCAAATCTGCACGGTATTTTTGCGCCAAATAAGCCGACATCGTCCCCCCGGCACTATCGCCGCCAATTCCGATCCGCTTCGGGTCGATACCGTGTTCCAGTCCTTTACCTGCCAAAGCCCAGTTCAGCACATGCTCGCAATCATCAGGTCCAGCTGGGAACGGGTATTGGGGTGCCAATCTGTAATCTACCGACAGCACCCGCATTTTGGAACTGTCCGCCATACGCAAGCACAAACCTTCATGGGAGTCCATAGAACAAGTGACAAAACCGCCGCCGTGCAAATAGACCAAAGTCGGCCCGGCCCCGCGCGATGCGCCCTTGGGCACATAAAGTCGTACCGGCACCGGAAATTTTTCGTGGTGGACATCAAAGTCCAAGACATCGCGCATGTCCGGCCCCGGCATATCGAAATTATTGGTCAGGGTGCGGATTTTATTATGAATTGTGTAGACCTGATCCGGCTTCATCTTCATCTTTGCGAGCTGGACTTTCCACTCCTCGGCCAGATTGAGCGGCTCTTCGCCCAGCTTCAGCTTACCGTTTTCGAGCTTTAATTTTCTCTTTGAAGGCTTTCTTTTTCTCTCTTTAAGGCTCATTAGTTTTCCTTTAAATTCGCATAAGGGGGATCCGGGTCATATTGCATGGCACTTTGAACCGATCGCGCCATAGTCGGCGAAAACATTTGTCCAGTGAGCCAAAGCGCCATATCAATGCCGGCAGAAACACCTGCAGCCGTTATAAGGTTTCCATCGCATACATACCGCACACCCGAGACAAGCTCTCCAGGTAATTCGCGTTGTCTAAATTCTTCAAAATTTAAATGATGCGTAGTAATTTTTTTACCTGCCGTCAAACCTGCCTTTGCAAGTACCATAGATCCGGTGCAAACACTCGTGATCCATTTCGCACTTTTCGCTTGTGATTGCAGCCATTTAATGACTGGCTCATTATCCAACAATGGCCTTGTTCCTTCGCCGCCTGGCATAAGGATAACATCCCAATCTATTGTGTCAGATATAGCGCCATCAGTTAACACACGCATCTTTTTAGCGCAGGTCACTTGTTTGCCATCTTGTGATATTAACCGTACATCTACGCCGTCTGGTTCACCCTGATAGTTACAAACTTCGTTGATCATAGTAAAAACTTCGTAAGGCCCAACAAAATCAAGCTCTTCTACTCCGTCAAATATGAAAATGCCTATATGTATCACGGTGCATAACCTCCTTGTGCTAAAAACTCTTTCTCGGCATTTGTACTGTCGCGTCCCAAAATTTCGTTACGGTGGGGGAAACGGCCAAATTCTGCTACCAACTTTCTGTGGGATTTGGCGTGAAATAAACTGCTTTCGCTGTCGAGCCGCATGTCCATGAGACGCACGCATTCGTCCTGCACGGCCAAGTCTTCGGAATGCATATAGGGCATATAGAAAAACGCCCGTCTGTCTTGTCCGGTTTTTAAATCATGGCCTTGGGCGACCGCATTTTGGGCGCAAGCCAGCCCGTAAGCGTCCCATGCGAATGCGCCTTTATTATCCCTATACATATTACGGGGAAATTGGTCGAGAGCAATGATCAGGGCTAATGCCGTATCGGGGTTTTCTTGCCAATTATGTTCGCCGGTACGTTTAATTTTTGCAGCCGCATCTACAGAAAAATTTTCGAATTTTGTGCGAATATCTGCATCAAAGGAATCGGATTTGGCATACCATTTCGTAGGCCCGGCTTGTTCAAACCAGAAATCAAGTATGTCCTTTGCCAAAACCATCATACACCATTAAAATTTGAACTTGCCTAAAACCTAAACTTGCCTGCGCCGATTTGCTTGAAAATATCCGTATCAAGCCGCACATATTTCTTTTCGTCTGGGTGGGCCATATAGAGATCGTCTTTGATTTTACCAGGGTCGAAGCCGTCTTTAACCAAATCGGTTTTTTTATATTTAAACGTACCCGTAGTCTCGGATTCGGAGGTTATACGCAAGAAAACAGGACGGCCATAGGGCGGCAAGGTGTTCTCAACATGCTTGTAAAGTGCATCCAAATCCACATCCGCATCCGCAACCATGGAGGCCATGCCCGCCTTACCGTCATAGCCCGGTATGGGTATGCCGTAGACATTGGCCTGGCTAACGCCGTCAAAGCTAGTTAGTGCAGCGGCGACTTCGTTCGTGGCTACGTTCTCAGCCTTCCAGCGGAAAGTATCGCCAATCCGGTCGGCGAAATAATAATAACCTTCCTTGTCGCGCCACAGTAAATCGCCAGTGTGAAACCAGCGGTCACCTTTTTTAAAAACATCGGTGATGATTTTCTTGGCACTGGCTTTCTTGTCTTCATAGCCCTCATATTTAAACCGGGTTTCGCCCTCGCGGATTTCGCCAATAAGTTCACCGATTTCGCCAACATCTGTGCGCTGACAAAAGCCGTCCTCATCACGGGGGTAGGTATTTGTTTCCACATCAAATTTAATCAAATCACCGTTGGATTTATCGCGCATATATTCCGGGATACGACCAACAGCGCCGACTTTACCCATAAAATTTATCAGGGAAATATTGCCCTCGGTGGCACCGTAAAACTCGACTACGTTCGGAATATTGAACCGCTCGACGAATTTAGACCAAACCTCCGGACGCAAACCGTTGCCGACAATGCAGCGCATAGTGTGGGCGCGCTCTAGCGGATGTTCCTCAGCATTCAGCAAAAATCTACACAGTTCGCCAACATACATAAACATGGTGGCTTTATAGCGCACTGCATCATCCCAAAATGTCGACGCAGAGAATTTTGGCCGTACAATAACCGCGCCGCCAGTGGTTAGTGCCAGCCCTACGCCGCAAAGGCCGCCCGTCCCGTGATACATAGGCAGAACCATCATCACCCGGTCAGAGGATTTTGCCCCCGAAGCAACGACAAAACCACGCAGATAATATTGCCCGCGAGTGTGGGTCATTTTGGCGGCTTTGGGCATGCCGGTTGTGCCAGAGGTAAACATCTTCATAAAGATATCGCCCGCCACTATACCGGTGCGGATATTGCGGCTCGGTCGCGTGCTGGATTGCTCGGCGATCGCTTGATCAAAGCTTGGCAGGTTTTTAGATTTAGCCTTGGTTTTTCCGAATGCGCAAAATGCCAGCAACCCATCGGGTAAATTATCTTTCGCGCTCTCCCAAGCATCCATTAATTCATGGTCAACGACCGCTAATTTTGCATGGGATATGGTGACACAATGTGCCAAAGGTGCAGCGCGTAACTGATAATTAATCAGTGCCGGGATCATGCCGATTTTGGTAAGCCCGTACCAGACGGCTACATATTCAATACGGTTACGGGCAAAAAATGCGACGGTATCGCCGCGTTTGCCACCCTCGGTCAAAGCCCAGTTAGCAACCCGGTTGGCGTAATCATCAAATTCGCGATATGTCCACTCTTGGTCGTCGTCGAGGAAAGCTATGTTGTCAGGGTAAGTATCGACAACGCGTTCAATGTCGTCGGGCACTAAATTGTTTGAAGCGGAATCGACATCCTCTACCGCTGCCAACATCCGCTTCATTTTGCGGATAAATTTTACTTCTTGGATAATTTTTGTAATTAAATTCATAGACTATACATAGGCAAGTCACGTTACGGGTCAAGGCTTTCTAACCAATTTTGAAATAGCAAAAAAAAGCCCTTGTGCGAACACAAGGGTTTTAGGTGTGGGTGGCTAGACTTCGCGGGGAAATCTTGACCATGATCTGTGGGAGCAGTTCATTCCCTCTTACCTTTGCAACACCCGTGCCAGTTTTAATTGGGGAAACCTGTATAATAATCGCCAATAAAGGACATTTACGGTGGGTATTTGTATCATTGCGGGACAAATGTACCGCTTCGGCACAAAACTTTGCCCTTAAATCTTGGTAACAATATGCCCATAAGGCTTGAAGCGGGGCACGAGAAGATTACATTCTGCGCAAACAAATTAGCTCTATTGGAGATAACTATGAGAAAATCTATTTTTCTAACCACCGTCCTAGCTACGTCAATGCTGGTAACACCGCTTGCAACTGCCCAAACAAAATGGCCTATATTTAACGGAAAAGCCACCAGCACCCAAGGTCTGACAATTGACCCGGCGCGCGGCGTCTTGACCTTGGCACCACTTCTGGAACGCACCACGCCTGCCGTTGTCAATATTTCCGTGTCCTCAAAAGTGAAAATACCAAATAATCCATTTGGTGGCAATCAGATGAGTGATGAATTTATGGAGCGGTTTTTCGGGGATCGTGCCAACCCGTTCAAAAGAGACAATAATGATGATGGCCGACAAGACGAGCGGACTATGCGTTCGGCTGGCTCTGGCGTTATTATTGATGCGGGCAAAGGATATATATTGACGAACTCCCATGTTGTCGACGGGGCGGACGAGATCACCATCACCCTGACCGACCGCCGCACCGCTGATGCGACCGTAGTCGGTTCTGACCCGAAAACGGATATTGCGCTTTTGAAAATAGATTTAAGTGGTCTGACCGATATTAATTTGGCCAATTCTGACAAAGTTAAGGTCGGCGATTATGTTATCGCTATCGGCAATGCTTTTGGTATCGGACAGACCGTCACCACGGGTATTGTTTCGGCGCTTGGTCGCTCCAGCGCCGCTCAGGGAGAGTATCAAGATTTCATTCAGACCGACGCCGCCATTAACAAAGGCAATTCCGGTGGCGCTCTGATCAATTCCAAAGGTGATCTTATTGGGATTAACTCGCGGATTTTATCCCGCTCTGGCGGTTCCAACGGCATTGGCTTTGCTATTCCTGCCAATATGATTAGCGGGATTATGGATCAACTCGTCTCTTACGGAGAGGTTAGGCGCGGGCGTATTGGCGTCGGCATACAGGATATTACCCCCGAATTACAAGAAGCTATGGGTCTTGCATCGCGCGATGGTGCATTGGTGCGCCAGGTTGAGGCTGATAGTCCGGCTGAGAAAGCGGGGCTTAAGGTCGGCGATGTTATTGTCGGGTTTAACGGTGAGGAAATCCTTGATAGCAATGATATTCGCAATGCGGTCGGCGCCGTAGAACTTGGTAAGCGGGCGCGCATTTCCTACATGCGCGACGGCAAAAAACATTCAACCAAAATTGGTATTGAAAAGGCTCCTGACGACGAAGAAGCATCAGCCGTAGAAAGCGACAACGATAATGACGCCCTACCGTCCAGCTTTGATGCTCTCGACGGAGCCACTTTCACAGACATCCCAGCAGACTTGGAACCACGCGGCGGTGACAAAGGCGTTGTCGTAACCCGTGTCCGTAGAGGCTCGGATGCTTTCGAAGCAGGCCTGCGTAAAGGCGACATCATCCGCGCTGTCAACAACAAGGACGTAAGCGACCTAGCCAGTTTCAAAAAACAAATAGCCAAGAAAAAAGGCGCAATGTTCCTCAGTGTACAACGTGGCAGAAACAGCGTGTTTGTGGCCGTTCGCTAGAGGGGGCAAAGCAGGGCCATCGCATATGGATTTGGGATAGTCCTGCCATAAATGAGGTGAGAATAATATTCTGAGTATAATGTTGGGTGCCGCATTCCTTACACTATTTTTCGTAATGTTATTAGCAAAGTGGTTTAAAAATGTAGGCCAATGTTTTATATTAGGGTGGTTTGTGTTCCAACTTCACCGTAACATTTTCCATTGTTGATTTTTCCGGTTCGAACGGCTCTCTTGGCGGAGAGTGTGGTTGGATTGTGCTCGCTTCTTTCGGTTTTACTTTACCTTGGTTTTTTGCGCCTTGCAGCACACCCTTTGCGGCCTCTGGTGCCAATTCATCGAGGGTGAAGTTTACGGGTTTTGCGGTGCGCTTGTTGCGCGGTGTTTCGCTTTTATTTTTGTAACGAATATCCACACCCCAAAGCTTTAGATAGGCGGCGCGGCTTTGTTCCAGCTCTGGATCAGGCCGCGCCCGCCCGTATAAAAACCGCTCGACATTGACTATTTTGACGAGGGCGAAGGGCTTCCAATTATAGGTGTGGGGTGTAGGTTTTACCGCAGGCTTGCGGCTTTTCTCTTGTGGAGCTTCACCAAACCCACCCCGAAATTTCCGTTTCCAGTCACCGAAATGTTTTGTTAGCGCATAATCCGCCAAACGGTTTTTGCGCCAGCGCCTAATGGCCGCCTCGCCGATAACGCGGCGCACAAAGGCAATCCGTTCCGGGCTTTGCATTACCCAAGCCTTGATGCGCATATTGAGGTTTTCTCTAGCCTTGATGCGCAAGTCCCGCGATTGGCGCGCCAACATGCGCTCACAAAACCGTGCCATCTGCGCGCCGCCAATCCGCGCTTCAATAACACTCAACAGGGTCGTGATCAACGCCGACAGTGCCGCCAAATCCCAAAGTCCGGGTGGGGTTAATTTGTTTATTGCTATAAGATCAAGTTTCATAATTTGGAGAATACCCCAGCCCAAGAAACCATGGATAAGTTTTTTCTCTGGAGAGAAATAGAGGTGTAAAAGCTGTTATATCAAGAGTTTAGACGCAAGTAATAGTCCGAAAGTCGCTACAATTTAGCGGACTTGCTATATTTGGTAAGTTTTTTTACGCCAAAATTTGATATGGCCAATACGGCGTATCCGGCTATGCGTTCTCGTTGCACCGGGCCAATTATCGCCCCTGGTGTTGAGTTCGGATTGTCGCCTGCAAAATAATAGCGCCCGTCTTCAATCCGCTCCAGCCGTTTTACAATCTGGCCTAAATCGGAATGGTTGACCACATAAATAAACCCCGGCTGCAAGAGCCGGGGTTTTATCGTGACAATATAATCGCCGCCGCTAAGCGTTGGCGACATGCTGTCACCGACGACTTTGACAAGTCGGATCATTTACAGGTCTGGATAAACCACTTCTAGGCCGGGCGCGTATGGTGCCGTAACCCGTTTGGTTTTTACATCTTTCATCTTCCAGAACATTTCCGCGAAATCATTGACTAGTTCGACCAGAGCCAGTCCGTCTTCGCGGTGCAGGTCTTGTTTGCATTTACTGGCTTTCATCATGATATTATGGGCAAGTTCGCTGGCTTGATCCTTTAAGATGTCGCCTTTAATGAAATCGCCCCAGATGATGCGAACCTCGGCCTTAACCTTTTCCGCCTGCTTTTCTTTTTCCGCCGTATTACGGGCAATCTGCATGGCCGTTGTGACATTCATGTCCTTGGTATCAATGGCTAACAAGATGTCCATTTGGCGGACAACAGACAGTGCATGGTAGAGCGCGGGCTGGGGGTCGTAAATACCGCACGGAATATCGCAATGGGCAGAAGCCGTGTCGATCTTGTCGTCAAATTTTGAGATTAATGTGTGTAACATATAAAAACCTATGTGCGTTTTAATTTAACAATGAGCGCAATAATGGCTACACTGCCAACAACTGCCAATGCAGCATGGGTTGGGCTAGTGAGCCAATGCAGAACCGTTGTCAAGAACGAAGCCTCATGCGGCCCCGCATGGGCGAATGCTGGCACGGCACCAAAAATTGCGGTTGTTGCGGTAATGATAGATGCTTTAAAAAGTTTCATGTAGAGTTCTCCTATTTGGTTGTTTGTTATAGTATAGGCGCAGATTTACGGCAAAGACAAATATAATCGCCTACTTGTCGCCACAAATGTCCATAGAGTAGTCTATTATGGCATAGCGAATCGCATGGAGGCACATATGAGCAAGCTAAAACAGTGGGTTGAGAGCATAGTCCCGGATGCGCAGGCGGTATTTAGGCGGTTTCCGCTCGCTATAGTGTTGGTTGCAGCACTAACAGGAGTGATTCTCACTGAGACCAATTTTGGTGGCTTATCTAATGAAATGATGATGCGCCTCCTCGGCGGCATTGTCTTGGCTGGTTATGTATCTGTGATTTTAACTTTGTACGGTGAGGGCAGGGGCAAGACGGTGCCGATTGCTCTTAAAGTCGTTGCGGTATTGTTGTGCTTGTTATTGGGATATTTTTTCAGGCAGATGGCATTTATCACGCCAGCCGCCATTGGTGCTAGCATATTATTCCTGGGCAATGCACCATTTTGGCGAAGGAAAAGGGACGATGTAGCGGTTTGGGACTTCACCCATAAATTATGGACTGCCGTACTGTTTACGGTGGCAGGGTCTATTATATACGTTCTCGGGATATTCGCCATCACCGGGGCGCTTCGCTCATTGTTTGGCGTTGATATTCGCGGTCTTGTCCAAGATTGGATGTTGCCAATCGGCTTGGGTTTCCTAGCGCCTATGGCGTGGTTATCCATGTTGCCGCGCCACGACGACGAAGATAATGACAGCCTGCGCAATCCGGGCTTTATCTCCAAAGCAGTCGGGTTTCTCGGCGCGTGGATTTTGGCACCTTTGACGCTTATTTACGCCGCTATATTGCTGGCTTACGGTGTTAAAATAGTGCTGACGCAATCCGTACCCGACGGGGAGATTGCCGCATTGGTGACGCCGTTTCTTATCATTGGGGCGCTGACTTGGCTCATCCTTGACCCGCCATTTATCCAGAGAAAGCGGCTGGCACGCTGGTATACCAAGCTTTGGTTCCCGCTCAGTATTCCTGCGGCGCTGTTGTTGGTCTATGCGGTCTTTGTGCGGATTGGCGAATATGGCTGGACTATTGAGCGTTATTTGCTGGTGCTGGCAGCCGTCTGGGCGCTCGGTATCGCCTGCTGGTTCATATTTCGAAGCGAAGCCAAGCGCGATATTCGCATCATTCCGGGATTTGCGGCCTTGCTTCTTGCGCTTGGCTCAATAGGGCCGTGGGGTGCGGATAGTGTGTCGACCTTTAGCCAAGCAAGTCGGCTTAAATCTGCGCTCGTCTCCAATGAAATGTTGAATGATGCAGGGCAATTAAAGCCGTTATCTAACCTAAATATCACGGATGATGCGCAAGCACTAAAGGCCAAGGGGGCTTTACAGTATTTAGTGCGCCATAAAAAGCAAAGGCCGATAATGAAATTCGTGCCCGACGCCGAAAAAGCTGAGTTTCGAACGGAAATGAACAAAGGAAATTATTGGAATAATAGCTTTGTCAACAAACGGTTCGGCTTGAAGGGCGTGTCGAGTGCAAACGCCTATGATCGTGATGACCGATTTGAATATAACCCATTTGCCCAACTACGACCGATTAAGGTGTCTGACTATGAATATGTCTCGCTACAGCTGTCTCACAACATTTACCGGAAAAGCGCGCGGCAAAGCAAAGATTATAAAATGGGTGATTATAGAGTGGAAACCACTAATGATACTGTGAAAGTATATAATGAAAACAATATTGTTGTTGCTGAGCAAGATATTTGGAAGTGGCTGCGGGAACAACCCGTCAATAGCGATGATAATACGATTAATCTCGACCCGTATTTGGTTTTATATGATGAAATCGAGGTCAAAATCACACTGTATATCACCTACGCGTCCTATGAAAAAAAATCAGATAGTATTGATTTCAGATATGTGATTCTCGCAAAAGGAATTGAAGTTGATTCATAAAATCAGGTAGTGTACGCCACTTTATTTTAACACCCCGCTAACCATAACCCGCTAGATTGCCACCATGTCGCGTGTCCTAAAAAGAATCAGATTGTCTTGGCCATTTATGGTTTTGTTGATTGCCTATGGTTATTTAGGGTATCATACATTGGGCGGCAGTCTTGGTGTTTTGAAATGGGCAGATTACTCAGAACGCAGCGAGAGTCTGAATGCTGAAATTACACGCTTGCAGGCCAAACGTGAAACCCTTGAACTACGGGCTTCGCAATTGCGGGCGTCTAATCTTGACTTAGACAGGTTAGACGAAGAAGCACGTCGCACGTTAAATGTTTCGGGTGCGAACGATATAGTTATTTGGCTTGACGAAACCCCCTAAAATATCGTTTATTGTGAGGGTGAAGTTAACTCGTGCTTTATTGTATTTCGTATGTAAACTAAAGAGGTTTGATACTATGGCCACAAAACCCAAAACCAGTAAAAAAGAACTGCTACATTTATACCGCGAAATGCTTCTAATCCGCCGTTTCGAAGAAAAGGCCGGGCAGCTTTACGGCATGGGTTTGATTGCGGGCTTCTGCCATCTTTACATAGGCCAAGAAGCCGTGGTGACGGGGGTCAATGCGGCTATCAAAGAGGGTGACCAAATGATTACATCCTACCGCGATCACGGCCATATGCTGACCTTGGGCATGAGTGCCAGCGGGGTTATGGCAGAACTGACCGGGCGTTCGGGCGGATATTCACGCGGCAAGGGTGGTTCTATGCACATGTTTAGCGTCGAGAAGAATTTTTACGGCGGCCACGGTATTGTTGGTGCGCAAGTGCCCATTGGTGCTGGGCTTGGTTTGGCCAATAAATATCTCGACAACGGTAAAATAAGCACCGTGTTTTTCGGAGATGGTGCGGCTAATCAGGGGCAAGTTTACGAAGCCCTCAACATGGCGCAACTTTGGAAATTGCCGACATTGTTCATTATCGAAAACAACCAATACGCTATGGGCACCAGTATTTCCCGCTCCACTGCGCAAAAAGATCTGTATAAACGCGGGCTAAGTTTCGGGGTCAAGGGGGTTCAAGTGGACGGCATGGACGTTCTGGCCGTGCGCGACGCTACCAAAAAGGCCGCCGCCCATGCTCGCTCCGGCAAAGGCCCCATGATATTAGAGATGATGACCTATCGTTACCGGGGGCATTCTATGTCCGACCCGGCCAAATACCGCACCCGCGAAGAAGTCTCCGAGATGCGCGAGGAACACGACCCGATCGACATGGCCAAAAACCGCCTGCTCAAAGAAAACTGGGCTGATTTGGACGCGCTCAAAGCCATAGACAAAGACATTAAAGCCATCGTTGCAGACGCCGTAGAATTCGCCAAATCCTCCCCGGAGCCAGACCCGTCCGAGCTTTATACGGATGTGCTTTTGGAGGTGGAAGCATGAGTATAGATATTCAAATGCCGGCGCTTAGCCCGACAATGGAAGAGGGGACTTTGACAAAATGGCTGGTCAAAGAAGGCGATGCGGTTAAGTCAGGTGATATGTTGGCCGAGATTGAAACCGATAAGGCCACCATGGAGGTTGAGGCCATTGACGAGGGCGTGGTCGGCAAAATATTGGTGGCTGAGGGGTCGCAGAATGTCGCCGTCGGCACGGTGATTTTGCAATTGCTAGAGGACGGGGAGGGGGTTGAGGCTCTTTCAACCCCGCTCACCCCGGCGGAAACAGAAGCGCCTCAGCTAGACGAGAAAGGTCCACGCCTTCGCACCCCAGGGGCACTTCCTGCGGGGCGCGGGGATGAGCGGAGTGTTGTGGATACTGCACCAATTGTACTGACTGAAATGGATGTTCCCCCCGGCACAGAATTGGTTGAAACTAGCGTGCGCGACGCGCTCCGCGATGCTATGGCTGAGGAAATGCGCCGGGACGACCGGGTGTTTATCATGGGCGAGGAAGTGGCTGAATACCAAGGCGCTTATAAAGTCACCCGCGAGTTATTACAAGAATTTGGCGCGAAACGGGTGATAGATACCCCGATTACCGAGCACGGCTTTGCTGGCATCGGGGTCGGGGCGGCTATGGGCGGGCTTAGGCCAATTGTCGAGTTTATGACTTGGAACTTTGCCATGCAAGCCATTGATCATATTATCAATTCTGCCGCCAAAACCCTGTATATGTCCGGCGGTCAAATGCGCTGCCCCATAGTATTTCGCGGCCCTAACGGCGCGGCCAGCCGGGTTGGTGCGCAGCATTCCCATGATTATTCCAGCTGGTACGCCAATGTACCCGGCCTGAAAGTAGTGGCGCCTTATGATGCGGCGGACGCCAAAGGCTTGCTGAAATCCGCTATCCGCGACCCGAACCCGATCGTGTTTTTGGAACACGAAATGATGTACGGCGAGATTATGGATGTACCGGATATGGACGATTATCTGGTGCCAATCGGTAAGGCTCTGGTGCGGCGTGTCGGTTCCGATGTCACCATCACCGCGCACTCAAGAATGGTAGGCCGGGCGTTAGAGGCTGCCGATATTCTGGCGGGCGAGGGTATCTCCGCCGAAGTCATAGACCTACGCACAATCCGCCCGCTCGACAGCGATACGATTATCAAGTCCGTCAAAAAAACCAACCGCATAGTCTGCGCCGAAGAAGGCTGGGGACAATCCGGCATAGGCGCAGAAATCGCAACCCGTGTGGTCGAACAAGCCTTTGATTATCTCGACGCCCCGCCGACTCGCGTGTTCCAAAAAGACGTGCCGCTGCCCTATGCGGGGAATTTGGAAGCGCTGAGTTTGCCGAATGCGCAGGATGTTGTGGTTGCGGCTAAGGGGGTTTGTTATGTCGATTGAAACCCTCACAGTTATTCTTTTATACCCGCTCACCCCGTTGAAAAACGGGGCCCAGCGCATAAAAGTGCGAGCAAGGCTCGCTCATTATTCTAGAAACTGGATACCGACTTCCGTCGGTATGAGCGGAGAGCGGGGGCGTGGCATGAGCGAGTTTGGGAGAGATATAAATGCCAATTGAAATCCTGATGCCTGAGGATTTAGCCACTACCCCAACACCCCGCTCACCCCTGCGGATGCAGGGGTCTATCGCCGGGCTATCGGTGTGCGCATTAGCTGCGTCGATGGATACCTGCATGCGCAGGTATGAGCGGATTGTGGGGGAATGGAAAGAGCGGGTTTATATAAATAATATTGGGGGACTCATCTAATGCACAACATTTTTATTCAAGCTGTTGTAGGGTGGATTAGCCGTAGGTGTAATCCACCATGCGGTGTGAGCCAATGGTGGATTACGGCTAAGAAGCCTAATTCACCCTACGATTTTTGCGTATTTGTTGGAGCAAATCATGCCAATTGAAATCTTGATGCCTGCTTTATCCCCGACCATGGAAGAGGGGAATTTGACCAAGTGGTTAGTTGCCGAGGGGGACGAAGTTTCCTCTGGCGATGTGTTAGCTGAGATTGAGACCGACAAAGCCACTATGGAGATCGAAGCCGTGGAAGAGGGGGTTTTGGTCAAGATATTAGTGGCTGAGGGCTCTACGGGTGTGAAAGTCAACGCGCCGATTGCTGTGCTTTTGGAGGACGGTGAAGATGTTTCTGTGATGGACGGCTATGTTGTTGGTGGGAGTGTTTCAGCTGCGGTTCCCGAGCCTGTTGTCACGCCGCCTGAACCAGCACGGCAAGACGAGAAAGGTCCCCGCCTACGCACCCCAGGGGCACTTCCTGCGGGGCGCGGGGATGAGCGGAGTGTTGTGGATACTGCACCTGCGGGTGATAGAATAAAAGCATCGCCCCTCGCGAAACGCATAGCCAAAGACAAGGGTTTGGATTTATCTGCTATTGCTGGTTCTGGCCCGAGTGGCCGCATCATTAAAGTTGATGTTGAGAATGCGCAAGTTGCTCCTGTTCAAACTCAAGCGCCTGTCGCGGCTCCTACCTCAACCCCCGAAGCCACAACAACAGAACTCGGCCCCTTGCGCGGCGGGGGTGCGGATTATCTTGAAAAAATGGGCATCCCGGTGGGTAGTTACGACTTGGAGCCGCTGGACGGTATGCGCCGTATCATTGCTAAACGCCTGACCGAGAGTGCGCGGGATATTCCCCACTTTCCGCTCAATATAGACTGCGAGATTGATGCCCTGTTGGCAATGCGCAAGGAACTGAACGCGCAAGCGCCCGAGGGCGTGAAAATATCTGTTAATGATATGCTGATCCGCGCCTGCGCCATTGCGCTGAAGCAAGTGCCTGATGCCAATGCCAGCTTCACACCGGACGGTATCGCCTATCATCACCACGCAGATGTAGCGGTCGCCGTGGCCATAGACGGCGGGCTGATAACACCCATCGTGAGGGAGGCCGAGAATAAAGGGCTGGCGATTATCTCCACCGAAATGAAAGACTTGGCCGCCCGCGCCCGCGACCGCAAATTAAAACCGCAAGAATTTCAAGGCGGTACCTTCTCCATATCAAATATGGGCATGATGGGGATTAAATCCTTTAGCTCTATCATCAACCCGCCCCAAGGCATGATAATGTCGGTCGGGGCAGGGGCACCGCGCCCAATCGTGCGGGACGGCGAACTTGCCATTGCCACCGTAATGACTGTGACGGTGACCTGTGACCACCGGGTCGTGGACGGTGCTATCGGCGCGCAGTGGTTGGCCGTGTTTAAGCGCTTGGTGGAAAAGCCCGTTACCATGATGCTCTGATAATTCACCGTTTACGGGCGTGTTTTTCCCGTGTGCGGCGAATCACAACCCGTTTTCGTCCGCGACTGCTGTCTTGGCTTGCCTCTTATTTGCCTTATTCTATGATTAGGTTATGTTGAGATTATGAGTACTGCTATGTTTGTTAAATCTGCGCTTGCTATGTTGATCACCATCGGGTTTGCCGGTGGGGCGGTTTATTATGGCACCAATAGTGTTGCGCCTGCTGATAATGAAGTGGAATTGCGCGCCCCGAAGAAGGTTGAACGGACAGAAGCCGTGTCTGAAAAAGCATTTGTTTTGCCCACTCAGAAAGCTACCGAGAAACTTGTAGAGGTTTCAACCGTAGAGGAAATGACAAAACCAGAGCGAAAATCAGAACCGGAGACGGTGATTGATACTGGATTAAATTTGGTAGAGATTATGCCGCTTTTAATGAAGCAGACGGAAAAAATCTCTGCGGTCGGGATAAAAGACCAAGCTTATCTGGATATTGTCAGTTTCTCGGTGAGCCAGCGGCAGTTTAAATTTGCCGATGCCGCCATGCTGGAAATCGACCAGACAGAACTGCGCGATACGGCGCGGAGTCAAATCGCCATAGGCCTCGCTCTGGACGGTCGCGCCGATGATGCTTTTGAGGTCATAGACGCTGTAGAAATAGATACATTACGTGATGTCATGCGCTTGCAGGTCATCGAAGCATTGATATTGCCGGAAAAACTTCCGCCAGGCCTGGGACGGCGGTAGGATAATATTTTCCATTATCCGCCGTGCGGTGTGTGCCAATGGTGGATTACGCCAAGAGGCTAATCCACCCTACAAAATTCCCGACTTCTAATCGGATACCCAAAGTAATTTGCTGTTTATATGTAGTGCGCAATACTGTAAGTAAAACTCAAACCAGAGCGAGTATAGCCATGTCTACAAATTTCGATGTCATTATAATTGGATCCGGGCCGGGCGGCTATGTTACTGCTATCCGGGCGGCGCAATTGGGACTTAAGACTGCTGTGGTCGAGAAATCCGAAATTGGCGGCGTCTGCCTGAATTGGGGCTGTATCCCGACCAAAGCCTTGCTGCGGTCCGCCGAAGTTTACACTAATATGCGACATGCTGCTGAATATGGGCTGTCGGCGCAAGCTGGGTTTGATCTGGCGGCTATAGTCAAACGCTCGCGCTCTATCGCCGGGCAATTATCGGGCGGCGTTAAGTTTTTGATGAAGAAAAACAAGGTTACATTGATAGACGGATTTGCCAAATTAGAGAAAGGCAAAATCGCCCCGAATGTTGTGGTCAACGATAAAACCTATACCGCCAAGCATGTTATTCTGGCCACCGGAGCAAGGGCGCGTACCGTGCCCGCTGCGGGGCTAGAACCAGATGGAAAATATATCTGGACAGCCAAAGAAGCCATGATTCCAGACACCATGCCGAAGAAACTCTTAGTGGTTGGCTCCGGCGCTATCGGCATGGAATTCGCGTCGTTTTACAACACATTTGGCAGTGATGTAACCGTGGTCGAGATGCTCGGTCGGATATTACCTGCCGAGGACGCGGAAATCTCCGCTCTCGCAGAAAAAGCCTTTAAAAAGAAAGGTATGCGCATATTAACTAAGGCACAAGTGTCGAATGTGAAGCCTGGTTCAGGTGCGGTTAATGCCGAAATTAACGGCAAGGTGGAAAGCTTTGACCGGATTATCCTGGCTATTGGTATTGTCGGGAATGTGGAGAATATGGGGCTAGAGGAACTGGGCGTCGAGATTGACCGCACCCATATCACTGTAGACGAGTTTTCGCGCACCAAAATTCCCGGCCTCTATGCCATAGGCGATGTAACCACACCGCCTTGGCTGGCTCACAAAGCATCCCATGAGGGGATTATTTGTATCGAGAAAATAAACGGTGGCAACCCGCATCCGCTCAACGCAAGCCGCATTCCGGGCTGTACTTATTGCCAGCCGCAAATTGCCAGTGTCGGCATGACTGAACAGGCGGCGAAAGATGCGGGGCATGCAGTCCGCATTGGCCGCTTCCCATTTATCGGCAACGGCAAAGCCATAGCGCTCGGCGAGCCTGAGGGGCTAATCAAGACGGTATTTGATGCCAAAACAGGAGAGCTTCTCGGCGCCCATATGATCGGCACCGAAGTCACAGAGCTTATCCAAGGTTACACGATTGCACAGACATTGGAGACCACCGAAGCCGAATTGATGGAAACCGTATTCCCGCACCCGACATTATCTGAGATGATGCACGAAAGTGTGCTGGCCGCTTATGATAAGGCGTTACACATTTAGAGGTTTGACTTTCTTGAAGCTTAGTTTTTGTGCAAATTTACCCTTATAGTCCAAGGCAGGCTTTTCCACATATTTCCACGACAACATGGACAGGACTATGGTAATCGGTGTTGCTAGGACTATGAGCGGCATAATTTGTATTTCCGGGATATAATGCTTGATGCCTTGCAGCGTTGCCCAGTGGTAAATGTACACGCCGTAGGAAATATCAGCATATTTCTTGAGAAAGTCCAGTTTTGGAATAATCACATAGGCGGCCCAAAACAGCATATATCCAGCCGTTATAATGCCCACGACTTCGAATATTACCGTATTGTTGAATAGCGACGTTAAAAGAACCAATGGCGGAATCATCAGAACATGGAGTTTTATTTTATCCCGGTAAGCGTAAATCGCCGCACCAAGCCCGTAGCAAAGCCCAAAGCGCAGTAAAGATTGCAAGGTCGCGGGCAACTTCTCGTAAATACCAAGCTGGTAGGCTAGGGGCACTGCAATAACAAAGATAAGAAATTGTGCCAATATCATCCAGCGTTTTTTCATCAAACCTAGCGAAAACGCAATGAATGTCCCGATATAAGCCAGCACCTCATAGCGCAATGTCCATAGGGTCGCGGATGCAATAGGTTCGTGGTTATTGGGTAATATACCCGGCAACGCCATTTCGGTGTCCAAAAAAGACAAGGCTATAAATGGTTGTTTGAGTGTATCGGGGTGGGTGAGATAGTCTATAAAGGGCAGAGCCGTAGTCATCAGGCCAAAGACAAACATCATAATAAACACATGTGCGACTAGGGCCGGAAATATACGTAATATCCGCGCCGATGCGAAACTCGCCATGTTTTTACGGTACATCATAGAGCCAGTGACCAAAAAACCAGACGCGATAAAGAACAAATTCACCGCCATATAGCTAAAGGTCAACTTGTAAAATATGTGTGGCTCGTCGGAGCTACCCCCAAGCACCACAACAAATGCATGGCCGATTAGCACCATATAGGCGAAAATAAACCGCAGCGGCGTGAAAAAATTGTCGTGCCCGTCTCTAATTGTTACTGTCTTAAACATAGATATACCCACTCATTCCCACAAAATTCTTATTTATGGCTGGTAAGCTAGCATAAAATGATTAAATAAGTTTTGCGCTAAAACTACTTGTTTTCCACTTGTTTTAAAGGGGCTAAAAACCCATATTCATGCCTATGACAGTACTCATTGATAAGAAGAAAAACCGCAAACCGCGACCATCCCATGCTTTGCGCCACCCCGAAAAAGCCCATAAGCCGGACACGGAAGTCCTGCGCAAACCTGCGTGGATACGGGTCAAAGCCCCAACATCTAAGGGCTTTGCCAGAACCAACAAAATCGTCCGCGACAAGGGTCTGGTCACCGTTTGCCAAGAGGCGGCTTGCCCCAATATCGGGGAGTGCTGGGAAAAGGCCCATGCGACTTTCATGATTTTAGGTGATACCTGCACACGCGCCTGTGCTTTTTGCAATATCAAGACCGGATTGCCGGGTCCGGTGAACCACGCCGAAGCCGCCGAAATCGGGAATGCCGTTGTCGAGATGGGTTTGAAACATGTGGTGATAACTTCGGTTGACCGTGATGATTTAGCGGACGGTGGCGCAGAGCATTTTGTTAATGTTATCAACCAAATAAGAGATAAATCTCCTGCAACTACAATCGAAATTCTCACGCCGGATTTCTTGCGTAAAGAGGGCGCGGCGGAAATGGTCATCGACGCTAAGCCGGACGTATTTAATCACAATTTAGAGACAGTGCCGCGCAATTATCTCAAAATCCGTCCCGGTGCGCGCTATTATCATTCTCTACGCCTGCTAGAGCGGGTCAAAGAGCGCGACCCGGAGCAATTCACCAAGTCCGGTCTTATGGTCGGCCTCGGCGAGAGCAAGCAAGAGATCATGCAGGTCATGGACGATATGCGCGTAGCAGGTGTGGATTTCCTGACCATTGGCCAATATTTGCAACCAACCCGCAAACATGCGGCGGTTGAGCGTTTTGTGACCCCGGTCGAGTTCAAAGCCTACGAAACTATCGCCCGTGCCAAGGGTTTCTTGATGGTCTCGGCCACACCGCTGACCCGTTCTAGCTATCATGCCGATGCGGACTTTGCAGAGTTGCGCGCGGCTCGTCTCGCTAAAAAAGGTCACTAAATGCGCATTCACCGCCAGAAGAGATTATTCCACAAACCAGAAGACCTGCTAGAAATGGTTATCGACGTGGAAAACTACCCGAAATTCATCAATTTCATTTCGTCCGTGCGGATATTAAAACGCACAAACCCAACCCCAACCACCGAAGCCCTAACGGTAGATGTAGCCGTGCAATATAAATTCGTCAGCGAAACATTCCGCTCGCTCGCCACAGCCGACAGAGAAAACCTGCGCATCACCATAGAAAAATCTGGCCACGGCGGTGCCGTCCGCACCCTGACAAACACATGGATATTCCACCAACTATCAGACGGCTCAACCCAACTGGATTTCTCCCTAGACGTAAACCTAAAACTAGCCCCCCTACAATTCCTGGCCAGAGGAAAAATAGACGGCGCCGCCAAATCAATCATGAACGCGTTTGAGCGCCGGGCGAAGCAAATATGCGACGAGGCAGGGGATAGGGACGTGGATTTACGGATGGTTTAGGGCCTAGTAAAACGCATCACTTCATCCTCACCCCATTTATGGGGGAGGTGGGTGCCTCTTGGCACTCGGAGGGGGTAGCAATTGTCGGTGCTATCCGGTGGTGAAGTTGATAAGAAACACTTTGATCTGGCAACACTTCAGCAAGTCCGGACTTGCTAAGCCTTGCTTCCCCCTCCGCCCCTAAGAAGGGGCACCTCCCCCATGAATGGGGTGAGGATGTTCGTGAGGATAGTTATATCAGTGTAAATGGATTGGCTATTCACCAACTATCCCGATAATATTTTTGTCGCCTTAGGGCCTGTGGACATTTAGGATGCAGACCCTAAAGTATTTAATAGCAACTCAAGTGCCGCAACAATCGTCGCACCACGCACATTTTCTCGCCCGTCATCCGCGAACAAAAAATGTTGTGCTGTGGCATCTTGGCCTTTTACCGCTAGTCCGATCCAGACTGTGCCGACGGGTTTGTCTTTGGTTCCGCCTGTGGGGCCGGCTATGCCTGTTACTGAGACGGCTATGTCTGTGTTCATGCCTTCGCGGACGTTTTTGGCCATCAGGCGGGCGACGTGGCGGCTTACCGCGCCGTATTTGTGGATCATGCCAGGCGGGACGCCCAGATGTGTGCCTTTGACGGCATTGCTATAGGATATTACGCCGCCCTCAAATACGCTGGAGGAGCCGGAAATCGCTGTGAGTGCCGCGCCGATACCGCCGCCTGTGCAGCTTTCTGCTGTGGCTATGGTTAGGTGCTTTTCGCTGG
>Ga0256839_1000506_pt1 | contig 50582 bp, 34 predicted proteins | sample 354166metaG_FD_185968 | JGI IMG/M metagenome (GOLD analysis project Ga0256839, IMG submission 185968) | Hydrothermal vent microbial communities from Mid Atlantic Ridge, Atlantic Ocean - 354-166 | ecosystem: Environmental > Aquatic > Marine > Hydrothermal vents | place: Atlantic Ocean: Mid... | reverse complement strand
GGCGGCTTCTCCACCGGCTTCTTGGCCGCCGGCGACGGCTCGATCTTCGGCGGCGGGTAAAGAAGCTCGCCGTCGTGCGTGACCACGGCGCCGCGCAGGACCTCGTTGTCGAGGTCGATGTTCCAGCCCTCTGCGCCGCCCAGTTCGTCCAGGAAGTGGACCAGGTTCATGCCGTAGAACTGGCTCGCGACACTCGCCATGCGCGACGGCAGGTCCGTGTAGCCGAGGATCACCACGCCCTCGTGCTCGGCGCGCTCGCCCGGTTTCGTCACCTCGCAGTTGCCGCCCTGCTCCGCCGCCAGATCCACGATCACCGAGCCGCGCTTCATGGACTCGACCATGTCGCGGGTCACGAGCACGGGAGCCTTCTTGCCCGGGATCAGCGCGGTCGTGACGATGATGTCCACCTCCTCGGCCTGCTTGCGAAACAGCGCCATCTCGGCCTCGATGAAGGCCTTGGACATCACCTTGGCGTAGCCGCCCTCCCCGGTGCCGTCCTCTTCGAAGTCGAGTTCGAGGAACTCGGCCCCCATGGACTCGACCTGCTCCTTGACCACCGGGCGCGTGTCGAAGGCGCGGACCACCGCGCCCAGGCCCCGGGCGGCGCCGATGGCGGCCAGGCCGGCCACGCCGGCGCCGATGACGAGGACCTTCGCCGGCGGCACCTTGCCGGCCGCGGTGATCTGGCCGGTGAAGAAGCGGGGAAAGGCGTGGGCGGCCTCGATCACCGCCCGGTAGCCGGCGATGTTCGCCATGGAGGAAAGGGCGTCCATCTTCTGGGCGCGGGTGATCCGCGGCACCTGATCCATCGCGAAGGCGATGATCTTCTTGGCGCGCAGCCGCTCGACGAGGGCCTCGTTCTGCGCCGGCCACAGGAAGCACACGAGCGTGGCGCCGGAACGCATCATGTCCACCTCGTGGGCCCCGAGGGCGTCGGGGTTCGGGCCCGGGGGCCGCACCTTGAGCACGACGTCGCAGGTGCCGAACACGTCCTTCGGGGTGGGGACGATCTCGCAGCCCGCGGCCTCGTAGGCCGCGTCCGCGTAGCCCGCCGCCGCGCCCGCGCCCGCCTGCACCCGCACGGAAAAACCCAGCTTCGCAAGCCGCGTGGCCGTCTCGGGCGTGGCGGCCACGCGCCGCTCGCCCGGGGTGACCTCCTTGGGGACGCCGATGATCATGGGGGTTCGCTCCTTGCGGGCGGTCGTCCGCCCGGTGCCGCGGGCAGGCATATCACGGCCGGAAAAGGCGCGGAAAGGGCAGCGGCGGACTTTTCCGGTGCGGCCCGCGTGGCGCCGCGGCCGTGCTAGCCTCGCCCCGTGCGCGACCGCGACGCCTGGACCCATCTCGACGAGCAGGGGCGGATGCGGATGGTGGACGTGGCGGACAAACCCGTCACCCGGCGGTTCGCCCGGGCGCGGGCGCGGGTGCGGATGCAGGCCGAGACGGTCGCCCGCATCGCCCGCAACGAGGTCGCCAAGGGGGACGTGTGCGCCGCCGCCCGCCTCGCGGGGATCGGCGCCGCGAAGGCCACCCCCGCCCTGGTGCCCCTGTGCCACCCGATCGCCGTGGTGCGCGTGGAGGTGGCGGTCCGCCCCGACGAGGCCGGTCCCTGGGTGGACATCGAGGCGTCCGTGGCGGCCGTGGACCGGACGGGGCCCGAGATGGAGGCCCTGTGCGCCGCCGCCGGCGCGGCCCTTTGCGTGGTGGACATGTGCAAGGCCCTCGACCGGTCGCTCGCCATCGAGTCCGTCGAGCTGGTCGAAAAGGGCGGCGGGCGATCGGGCCACCTGGTGCGGCGCGGGGGCCGGCTCGAGCCCGCTTCCTGAAGGCCCGGGCGCGAGCCCATCCCGTCGCGGGCGGGGGCGGCCGCCCCTTGCCCCCGTCGGCCCCCGCAGGGAATGCGCCCTTGCCCGCCGGCCCTCTGCGGGCCGGGCGCCGGGCAGAGGGGCGCACCGCCGGGGCGGGGGCGCGGGACGACCGCGCAGACGCGTCTACTCCACCGTGACGGACTTGGCGAGGTTGCGCGGCTGGTCCACGTCCGTGCCCTTGGCGTCGGCCACGTGGTAGGCGAAAAGCTGCAGCGGCACCGTGGCCACGATGGGGGCGACGGCCTCGTGGACCTCGGGGACGGGGATCACGTGGTCGGCCAGGGCGGCCACGGCCTCGTCGCCGGCGGCCGACAGGGCGACGATCCGCCCGCCCCGGGCGCGGACCTCCTCGAGGTTCGACAGGACCTTCTCGTAGCCCGGGCCGGGGGTGGCGATGGCGACCACGGGCAAGGTGGCGTCCACCAGGGCGATGGGGCCGTGCTTCATCTCGCCGCTGGGGTAGCCCTCGGCGTGGATGTAGGAGATCTCCTTGAGCTTGAGGGCGCCTTCGAGGGCGACCGGGTAGCCCAGGCCGCGCCCCAGGTACAGCATGTTGCGCGCGTCCACGTAGCGCCGGGCGATGGCGCGGATCGCCTCCTCGCCGGCCAGGACGCGGCCGATCGCCTCGGGGGCGGCGCGCAGGGCCTCGAGGATCGAAAGCGCCCGCGCCGGGTCCAGGGTGCCGCGCCGCCGGCCGAGCGCCACGGCCAGGAGCAACAGCGCCGTAAGCTGCGTGGTGAAGGCCTTGGTCGAGGCGACGCTGATCTCGGGGCCGGCGTGGGTGTAGACCACGGCGTCGGCCGTGCGGGCCAGGGAGCTACCGACGACGTTGCAGACGGCGGCCACGGTTCGACCGCGGCGCCTGGCCTCGGCGACGGCCGCGAGGGTGTCGGCCGTCTCGCCCGACTGGGAGATCGCCAGCACCACGTCGCCGTCGAGCAGCACGGGGTCGCGGTAGCGGAACTCGCTGGCGACCTCGCAGCGTACGGGGATCCGAACGAGGGACTCGGCCAGGTACTGCAGGGCCAGGCCGGCGTGGTAGGAGGTGCCGCAGGCCACCACGACGATCCGCCGGGCGGCGAAGACGGCGTCGGGCAGCTCGTCGAGGGCGGCATCCGCGTCCGAAAGGCGCACGCGACCGAGCAGCGTGTCGGCGATGGCCTGCGGCTGCTCGTGGATCTCCTTGCGCATGAAGTGCTTGAAGCCCTGCTTCTCGGCCGCCAGCGGGCTCCAGGGAACCGTGCGGGCGGGGCGCTCGACGACCGTGCCGGTGGCATCGACGATCGTGGCACCGTCGGGCGCAAGGGACACCACGTCACCGTCTTCGAGGTCCACGACCCGGCGCGTGTACGGCAGCAGGGCGGCCACGTCGGAGGCTACGAAGATCTCCGGCTCGCCGTCGTCCTCGGGCAGGCCCACGATGAGCGGGGCCCCGTGACGGGCCGCCACGACCCGGCCGGGATGGTCGTCGTGCAGCACGCAAAGCGCCCAGGTGCCCCGCACGGCGCCGAGGGCCTCGCGCACGGATTCGGCCAGGGGGCGGCCCGGGGCCGTGCGTACCGCGCGGTCGATGAGGTGGGCGAACACCTCGGTGTCGGTCTCGGAGTCGAACGTGTGCCCCGCGTCGCGCAGCGTCTGCTTGAGCGCACGATGGTTCTCGATGATCCCGTTGTGCACCACGCACACCTTGCCGAAGCGGTGGGGGTGGGCGTTTCGCTCCGTGGGGGGGCCGTGGGTGGCCCACCGGGTGTGCCCGATGCCGGTGCTGCCGTCCGGCGCCTCGTCCCGCAGGCGGGCTTCGAGGCGGTGGAGCTTTCCTTCTGCGCGGACGATGGTCGGAGCGCCCGACGGGGCCTGCACCGCCACGCCCGCCGAGTCGTACCCCCGGTACTCCAGGCGGCGCAGCCCCTCGACGAGGATCGGGTAGGCGGCGCGCGCGCCCGTGTAGGCGATGATCCCGCACATGGAGGCAAGGAACTATACGCCACGGCCGACCGATCCGCCCGCGGCCCGGCGAGGGCGGCGGGGTTACACTCCCACCCGTGACCGCCGCCGACCGCGATCTCTCGCCGCCGTGCGCCGTGGCGGCCCGCGCCGCGCGTGAGCCGCTGTTCGGCACGGCTCCGGAGGCCACCGAGAACCTGTTGGTGCTGCCCCAGCCCGGACCGTGGCCGGCGACCATCCCCGAGGAGGTCGCCTGGCCCCGCGCCCTCGCGCCGCTGGCGGACTGGGCGCGCGCCGAGCCGTCCGTGCGCGTGCAGCTTTCTCGCGCCGTCGGGGCGGCACCGCCCACGGATGGGCCCCCCCGCGCCCTGCTCGCGCGCACGGGCGGGCCCACGCCGCAGATGGCCTCGGCGGACCCGGTCGCGCTGACCCCCGAGGCCTGCGCCGCATTCTTCGCCGGCGGTCCCGCGGCCCCGCCGCTTCGGCGCGAGTCGGCCCCCGTGGTGCTGGTGTGCGTGCACGGCCGCCGCGACGCCTGCTGCGCCCGGTTCGGCGTGCGCTTCGCGGCGGCGCTGTCGCGCCATGGCGGCGTCTGCGTGCTGGGCACGAGCCACCTGGGCGGCCACCGCTTCGCGGCCACGGCGATCGTGCTGCCGCGGGGGGAGATCTTCGGCTGGCTCGAACCGAAGGACGCGCCGCGCCTGGCCGCCTTCGCGCGCGGGGACGAAGGCGCCCTCGCGGATCGCTACCGCGGCCGGATCGGCCGGCCGGCGGCCGTGCAGGTTGCGATCGCCTGGTGGCTGGCGCGCGCGGGGCGGCTGCTGCCCGACGAAACTGTGGCCGTCGAGCAGGACGGCGCCGACCGCACCATCGTGCGACTTTCGACCGGCGACGGCCCCGTGCGCCTGGTGGTGCGCAGCCGCCCGACGAGCCTCGTGCGTCCCAAGAGCTGCGGGGATCCTCCGAGCCCGGTGCCCGCGCGCAGCGTCGAGCCGCTGCCATAGGGGCCCGGGCCCCGTCCGGCGTGCCCCTCGACGCAAACGCGCCCGGCCTCGTGTAGGAGACCGGGCGCGCCGGGTGGGCACCGTCGGGGGCTACCCCTTCTTGGCGCCGTCGATGCGTTCGAGGTCCGTGTTGTACTTGACGATCTTCGCCGTGGGCAGGGCCTTCTTGATCTGTTTTTCGATCTTCTTGGCCTTGCCCACGATGACGATGTGCGGCACCGCGTGGATGTACTTGCGGGCCACGGTGCGCACGTCCTCGGGGGTGACCGCCGCCACGTTGTCACGGTACGTGCGGTAGTAGTCCTTCGGCAGGTTGTACTCGAGGATCGTCCGCACCTTGCCGGCGACCTGATCGGCCGTCTCGATCTCCAGGGGGAACTTCCCCGTCAGCTTGCGCTGCACCGTGGAAAACTCCTCCTCGGTGGGCTTCTCGTCGCGGATCTTGTCGATGTGCTCGAAAATGGCGGTCATCATGTCCGCCGTCTTCTTGGTCTTCGTGCGCGTGGAGATGACGAAGGTGCCGGGGGCCTGGCCGGACGCGACGTGCGAGTAGATCCCGTACGTTAGGCCCCGCTCCTCGCGGATGTCCATGAACAGACGGCCGTTCGACCCCTCGCCCAGGATGGCGTTGGCCACCTCGAGCTTGATCCAGTCGGGATGGTTGCGTGCCAGCGCCAGGTTCCCGACGCGGATCTCCGCCTGGGCGGACCCCGGTCGATCCACCAGGTGGACGACGAGGTCCTGGGGCAGGTCGTATTTCGTGAACTTGTTGAGCGGGTTCGGCGGAAGGTCCTTGGGATCGACCGGCTTCCACTTGCCGAGCGTGCGCTTGAGCAGGGGCTGGGCGTCCTCCTTCGTGATGTCGCCCGACAGGATGAGATAGGCGTTGTTCGAGCGGTAGAAGGTCGCGTGGAACTTCTTGAGGTCATCCACGGTGACCTTGTCGATGTCCTCGGGCTTGGGGAAGGGGCGGCCGTAGGGGTGCCCCTCCGGATAGGCCACCATGTCGAACAGGGTGGAGGCGAGGGTGCCGGGGTCCGCCTTGGCCGAGTCGAGGGAGGTCTTGGCCTGCTTCTTGAGCTTTTCGAGGCTGTCGGCGGGGAAGGCCGGGTTCATGATCTCGTCGGCCATCAAGGTCAGCGCCAGCTTGAGGTCCTTCTTGAGGGCGCGGGCGCTGACCGTGGTGGCGTGGACCCCGGCGCCGGCCCACAGGCTGCCGCCGACGAACTCGATGGCCTCGTCGATCTTGGCCTTCGAGCGGCTCTTGGTGCCCTCGCCGAGCATGTCCGCGGTAAACTCCGCCACGTGCTCGTCGTCCATGGTGCCGGCCTTGATCACGAGGCGGGCCGAGACCACGGGCACCTCGTGGTTTTCCACCACGTAGACCTTCAGCCCGTTGTCCATGCGAAACTCCTGGACCTCGGGGAAGTTGACCGGCTTGGGATCGGACGGGGGCGGGGGATCGGGATACTCGCGCTCGGGGGCCTTGGCCTGCTCCGGGGCGGGTTGTTCGGCCGGGGGCGGCGCGGCGGGTTCCGGGGTCGCGGTGTCCGCCTGCTTCTTGCAGCCGGTGGCGAGCAAGGCTGCGGCCAGGATCCAGCGGCCGCTTCGGACGAGGTGCGGGGCGTCGGAGAGGGCGGAGATCGTCATGGCGTGTTTCCTTCGTGGGTTGGTGGAGGGGGGCGGAGGGCTACTTGTCCTTCTTCGGCATCACGGCCACCGTGACCCACTTGTCGGTCAGGTACTTGTTGGCGACGCGCTTGAGGTCCTTGACCTTGACGGCGCGGTACTCTTCGAGGTCGGTGAGGATGTGCTTGGGATCGTCGTAGAACAGCTCGTGCTGGGCCGTCATGATGCAGCGGCCCAGGTTCGTGGCGAGCTGCTCGACGGTGTCCACCGTAAGCTGGTTGATCGCCTTCTGCAGCTCCTTCTTCGACACGCCGCGCTTCTTGACCTTCTCGACCTCGGCGACCACGACCTTCTTGATCTCGTCGAACGAGGCGCCCTCGACCGGGATGAAGGCCGCGCTGGCCATCCCGGCGTCGCGCCCGCCGCCGAGGCTGCCGATGGGCAATGAGGCGATGACGAGCTTCTTCTCGTCCTTGAGGATGCGGGTGATCCGCGACGAGTCGCCACGCAGCAGGATGTTGACCAGCAACTCGAGCGGCTTGGCATCCGGGTGGTACTCGGGGACGGTCTTCCAGCCGATGAGATACAACGGCTGCCGGGCGAGCTTGTCCTCGCGCTCGATCTCGACCTTCTCCTGCACGTGCTCGACGGGCTCGAACTTCTCGCGGTCGGGCCCGCGCGGGATGTCCCCGAAGTATTGCTGGACCTTCTGCTTGACCTCCTCCAGCTCCACGTCGCCCACGATGGACATCACGGCGTTGTTGGGCACGTAGTAGCGGTCGAAGAAGGCCTGCACGTCCTTCGTCTCGGCCGCGTTCAGGTCTTCGAGGCTTCCGATGGTCGGGTGACCGTAGCCGGTGCCCTTCCACAGGTCCGCAAACACGTCCAGGATGACCCCGATGTATGGCGCGTTGTCCACGCGCATGGCCTTTTCTTCCTTGACGGCCGCCCGCTGGTTCTCGAAGTTCTCCTCGGTCACCTCGAGCGAGCGCATCCGGTCGGACTCGAGCCACAGCACCATGTCCAGATAGTGGCTCGGGACCACGTCATAGTACTGGGTGACGTCCGCACTCGTAAAGGCGTTCATCTCGCCGCCCACCCCCAGGATGTACTTGAAGTGCCCGCCGTCCGGGACGTTCTTCGAGCCCTTGAACATCATGTGCTCGAACAGGTGGGCGAAGCCCGTGCGCCCCTCTTGCTCGTCGCGCGATCCGACGTTGTAGGCGATCGACAGGGCGAAGGCCGGGGTGGAGTGGTCCTCGAGCACGATCACGCGAAGGCCGTTGTCCAGCGTGAAGGTCTCGACGGGCAGATCGATCTCCAGGTCGCCCTTCTTGCGCTTCTTCTTGGCCTTCGGCTTTTCGGCCTTGACCTTCTTCGGGGCCGCCTTGTCCTTCGAGGGCGCGGCCGACGCGGATGGGGCGACGAACGTGCCGGCGAGGGCGAGCGTCGCGAGGGTGCGAACGACGGGAGCGAGCGGTCGGATCATGGTTCGGTCCACTTTCGTGACGGTGGGGGTCCTACGAAACGCGGCGGACCCTAGCACAAATCGGCCATGCGCAACCCGCCGGGGAACCGGCGCCGCGCGCGCTGCGCAACCGGCCGCCCGGCCCGTCCTGGGGAGGGGGGGGAGCCGGTCCCTTGCGGTGAGACGCCGGCGCGCTGGCGAGGGGGTACGGCCCGGCGCCTTCGACGGATCGCGCGCCCGGCGGCCCTCGCTCGCGCTCACCAGGAGCGCGCGGGCCGCCCGGCCCCGAGAACCGTCCGCCCCTTACGCAAGGGTTGCGGGGCAGCGGCGGCCGCCCGGCGCCCGCGCGCGGGCCCGAAGGCCCGTCCGCAGGCCGCGCGTCGAGCGTCGAACGCCATCGCATCGTCCGCTCGGCGCCCCCGCGCGCGCCCGCAGGCCGCGCGTCGAGCGTCGAGCGCCATCGCATCGTCCGCTCGGCGCCCCGGCGCGGGCCCGAAGGCCCGTCCGCAGGCCGCGGGGCGAGCGTCGAGCGCCGTCGCACCGTTCGCCCGGCACGCCACGGGCCCGAAGGCCCGTCCGCCGGCCGCGCGTCGAGCGTCGAGCGCCATCGCATCGTCCGCTGGGCACGTCACGGGCCGCCCCTCCGCCCCCTGCCCGCGCCTGCGGCCACCTTGGGCTCGAAGCGTCCAAACGTCGCCTCGATTCGGTCCGTCACCGCCCCGGAGCGGGCCAGCGCCCGCTGGCCACGCGCAAGGCCGCGGCGGCCCGGTGGGCGTCCGTCACGGCGTCCACCTCCAGGCGCTTTGCGTCGGCGGCGGCCAGCTCGCGCAGGTTCACCACGACCAGGTCGCTCGCGCCCTCGGCGAGGCGCCGGCGCTCCCCCTCGGCCAGGATGCGGGCCGCTCGCACCTGCGCCCGGGCCAGGTCCACGCGGCGCAGCGCCGCCCGCAGCGCCGCCGCCGCGGCGCGCACCTCGGCCCCGATGCCGTCTTGCAGCCCGCGCAACTCCGCGTCCACCGCCCGTACCCGCGCCTGGGCCGCCTGGCGCCGTCCCCGGGCCGTGCGCAGGGGCAGGGCCATCTCGAACGTCGCCCCGACCCAAAGCTCCGTGGGGGCCAGCCACGCGGGCCCCTGGCCGAAGTCCCGCGACACGAACCCCGCCAGGCGGAGTTCGGGGGCCAGGCGATTGCGGGCCAGACGCGCATCGACCTGTCGGGCCCGTCGTTGCGCGACCATGGCGTGGACCTCGGGCCGATCGCGCTGCGCCCGCCGCACGAGCGCGTCGAGGTCCCGCGGCGGGGGCGGGGGCGCGGGCAGGCGGGCCGGGAGGCGGGCCGGATCCGGCACCACCGGCCGGCCGTTTTCGTCCCGGTAGTACAGGGAGAGCGCCACGGCCGCCTGCTCGAAGGCGCGCCGGGCGGCGACGACCTTCGCCTCGCGTTCGAGCACCTGTCGCTCGTTGTCGGTCAGCCGGATCGCCGGGATCGCCCCCGCCTCCGCCTGGGCGGCGAGCCCCGCCGCGCGCCGCCGGGCCAGATCCAAGAGGTCGCGGGCGATCCGCAGGCGCAGCCCGGCCGCCACCCACGTCCAGTAGGCGTCCGCCGCCTTGCCGGCCAGCTCCAGGGCCTTCGCGCGTGCCTTCGCCTCCGCCTCGTCGAGCTTGCGGGCCGCCCGGGCCACCTTCGCCCGGCGGTCGTCGATGGGCCCGTCGCGCCAGACGGGCACGGACAGCCCGGCCCGCACCTCGCCCGCCGACAGGGTTTGCAGATCGCCCTTGTACACCGCATAGGTCCCGAGCCCCAGCCGGTACCCCGCCTCCAGATCGAGCCCCCAAAGGGGCGTGGGCTGGCGCAGGGCCACGTCGAGTTGACCGTTCCGATAGTAGCCCACGGGCATCCACCGGCCGCGCACCGAAAGGCGCGGGTCGAACCCGCCGCGCGCGGCCAGGGCGTCGCCCTCGGCGGCGGCCACCCGGTGCCCGGCGGCGGCCGCGGCGGGGTGGCGCCCGCGCACCGTGTCGAGCACTTCCGCCAGGGTGAGCGCCCGCCGACCGGGCGCCGCGACGGTGGTACCGGGCAGCATCAGGAGCGCGAGCGCGACGAGGCGCGCGAGCCGTCGCCCCAGCCCACCCGGCCTGCCCGGCCGGCTCACGGCTCGCCCTCCTTGCGCTTGCCGCCGCCGTCGCCCGGGGCCTGGATCGCCGGCGGGAACCCGTTGAACTGGCGCCACAGCTCGAAGCCGAGGGGGACCCGGTTGAGCAGGATCCAGCCGTTGGCCCGCACGCCCTGGCGCAGGTAGCGGGGATCGGGCCACGGCTCGTTCGCGTCGGGCACCACCACCACGCGAAAGCGCCCGTTGCCGTCGTCGGTGGCGTCCACGAAGGCCACGGTCCCGCCGAAGGTCCCCACCGCCACCGAGGGCCACCCCACGAACTGCACCGCCGGCCAGCCCTCGAACTGCACCCGCACGTGGCGCCCCGGGGTGATGAGCGGGGCGTCGTTGCCGTCCACCCAAAGGGCCACGGCGCGGTCTTCGGTGTCCGGTACCAGGACGGCCAGCGGGTCGCCCTGCTTGACGATCTCCCCGCCTTGCCGCGCCACGACGCGAAAGATCGTGCCCCCCCGCGGGGCCGGGACGCGCATGGTTCGCTGTCGGGCCAGCGCCACCTCGATCTTCGTGCGCTCGGCCTCGGCCTTGGCCCGGTCCGACCGCGCCTTCTGCAGGGATCGGCGGGCCTCTTCGAGCTTCGCCCCGAGGCTCGCGGCCTTCTCGTCGCGAGCCGCCGCACGGGCGGCCACCTCGCGCTCGGCGGCGTCGAGGGCGGCCAGCGCCTGGTCCAGCTCCGCGCGGGCCGTCTCGACCTTCAACTCGGCCAGTTCCCGCGCCCGCGTGGACGCCAGGCCGGCCTCGTGCAGGCGTCGCTGGCGGCCCCGGTTGAGCTCGGCCGTGCGCAGGGCCGCCCGGGCCGCGTCCACCTTGCGTCGCGCGCCGGCCAGCCGGTCCTCGGCGATCTCGCGGCGCAAGGTGGCCCCCGAAACCGCCGCCGCCCGGGCGCTTTCGAGGGCCGCGATCTTGGCCTCGGCCACCGCCACGGCCAGCGTCGCCGCGTCGATCTGGGCCTCGACGGCCTCGAGCTGGCGTTCGAGCCGCTCGACGAGCGCCGGGTCGTTGTCCGAAAGCTCCACCAGGACGTCGCCCGCCTCCACGCGCTGGCCCTCCTGCACGTACCAGCGCACCACCCGGGCCGTCATGGGGGCCTCGATCGGCTGGCGGCGCTCGACGGGGGCGTACGCGATGACCCGACCGCGGCCGGGCACGTTTTGCTGCCAGGGCACGAACACGAGGGCCAGCACGGCCAGGATCGTGCCCGCGACCAGGCTACGGGCCAGCACCCGTGCCGCGTCGAGCGAACCGGCCGCCGAGAGCGCCGAGGCGACGGGCGTACCCGACACCCGAACGTTCACGACGCGACCCCCTCCTGCAACCGGCCGCCGCGCAGGAAGGCCCGGCGGTCACAGTGGGCCGCGACCCTCGGATCGTCCGTGATCACCACCGCCGTCCAGGGCGCGCCCGGCCCCAGCACCGCCCGCAAGACGCCCTCGAAGGTCGTTTCGGGCAGCCCCAGGCCGTCGAGGGCTCCGTCGAGGAGGAGCAGGCGAGGTCGCCCGGCCAGCGCGCGGGCGAGGGCCAGGCGCCGGGCCTGGCTGGCCGAAAGCGGCGCCCCCGAGGGCTGGATCGGCGTGTCGAGCCCCTCCGGCAGCCCGTCCACCGCGGCCTCCAGCCCCACCGTCCGCAGCAGGGCCCGGGCGTCGGGCTCGCGCAGGGGCTCGGGGGCGGCGAGGGCCAGGTTGTCCAGGAGGCTCCCGGCGAGGAACGGGTCGCCGCCGCGGACCAGGGCGATGCCGTCCCGCAGGGCCCCCAGGTCGGCGCGGGCCACGTCGAGTCCGTCGAAGCGTACCGAGCCCGCGTCGGGCGGGCGCAACGCGGCCAGCAGTTCCAGCACCGTGCTCAGGCCCGCCCCCGGCGGTCCGGCCAGCCGCAGGCGCGCCCCCGCGGGGACCGTGAGATCGGCGTCCCGCAGCACCGGGTGCCCCCCGCGCGACAGGGACACCTTGCGCAGGGCCAGGCGCATGGGGCCGCCGTCCGCGGGGGGCTCGCCGCCCGCGCGCTCGACGGGGAGGTTCGCCACGCGGCCGAGCTTGAGCACGCCCACGTCCAGGTCGTAGAGCTTCTCCAGGTTCTTGCCCAGCTTGGCGAACCCGGCGGCCATGGCCGTGGCGACGATCTCGGCCGCCACGAGCTGCCCCAGGGTGAGCTGGCGGACGATGACGAGCCATCCGCCGACACCGAGCAGGGCCACGAGGGCGAGGATCTGCAGTGCGACGCCGCCCGCGATCTGCCGCAGCAGCAGCCGGAAGTGGCGGGCGCGGGCGTCGAGCCAGTCGCGGCAAAGACCCGCGGTCACGGCGTCGGCGCGGCCGCGGGCGCGGTCGCCCCGCACCAGGTGGGCGGCTCGGGCCAGGTCGGAGATCCAGGCGGCGGCACGGTACTTGGCCTCGGATTCGGCCAGCGCCGTCGCCAGCGCGCCGCGCCCGAGCAGCAGCACGCCGGCGAGCAGGGACACCAAGACCGCGTCGAAGGCCAGCAGCAGCGGGTGATAGAACGCCAGCAGCAGCATCCCCACTCCGGTCTGGAGCACGAGCGCCAGACCGTCGAGCAGCAGGGACGCCAGGGTCTTTTGCACGGTCACCACGTCGAAGAAGCGGTGCACCAGTTCCGGGGCGTGGTGACCGTCGAGGGCGTCGGCGCGGGCCAGGGGCAGGCGCCGGCCGAAGTCCTCGACCACGCGGACGAAGATCCGGCGCTGGAGGATCTCCACGACATACGTCTCGAACACGGACAGGACGCCCTGCAGGCCCAGGACTCCGAGCAGCAAGAAGCTCAACACGGCCAGCGGCTGGAGCACCGAGCCCAGGGCCACCGTGTTGACCAGGGCCTGGATCGCCACGGGCGTGGCCAGGGACAGGGCGCCGACCACCACGGCGTAGATCGCCACGACCCCCAGGTCGCGGCGGTCGAGCGCCAGGAGGGTCAGAAGCCGCAGCCACGGCCGTTGCGCCAGCTCGGGGCGCAGGGTGCAGGAGATCGCATCGAGGGGCAGGCGGGGCGCCAGGACGGTCCAGCGGGCCCCTCGGGCCGCACGGGCGAGCGCGGAAGGGCGCATGGGGAGGACCCGATGTCCGTGGTCATGAATGCGTGCGACGCGCAGGCGTCGGCCGAAGCGCCCCAGGACCACCAGGACGCCGCCATCGGGCAGTGCGGCCAGCGCGCAGGTCCCGTCCATGGGGGTCGCGTCCGGCCCTTCGAGGGGCCAGGCCACCAGCCCCGCCGCGCGGGCCGCCCGGCGAACCGAGACCATCGCGTCCTCCTCGCCGGGGTCACCGGCGGCCGTACGCGCACGCGGCGCGGCGATGGGTGCGCCCACGGCGCGAGCCGCCAGCTCGATGGAGCGGGCCAACACGTCGGAGCTGAGGCCTGGAGATCGGACGGCGCTGGACAATTCTTGTTTTCTTGAAAAAGGTTGCCAGAAAACAAGTTCATGTATATAATGTCTCCGTGCCCGTGTCAAGCGACTCGAACGCCGGGAGCAGGGCCGACCGTCCCTCGAGCTGGACCTTTCTGAGCAACTATGCTCACGTGCTGTACTGCATGGCGCGCGATCCGGACCTGACCCTGCGGGAGATCGCCGCCCGGGTGGGAATCACGGAGCGTGCCGTGCACCGCCTGGTCTCCGAGCTTGAAGCGGCCGGGGTCGTGCGGCGTTGCAAGGCCGGCCGGCGCAACCATTACGAGATCGACGTGTCCGTTCCCCTGCGCCACCCGCTGGAGCGGGACCGGACCGTCGGCGACCTGCTCGCGGCCCTCGGCTGCCGGCCGTCCGGCGCGTGACGGGCGTCGATCAGGCGTCGAGGTCGGCCAGCAGCTTGCGGGCGTGGTTCGCACCGGCACGCCAGCCGAGGAGATCCGACAGGCGGGCGGCCTCGGCGAGGGACTGCCGCCGGGTGTCGAGGTCGCCGTCGGCCGCGGCCAGTCGGGCCCGTTCGAGGAGCAGCTCGGCCGTGGTCAGCCGGTCGCCGAAGTGCCGCGCCTCGGACAGGGCGCTGACCACGTGCACGCGGGCGCGGGCGCGCTGCCCCTGCTCGCGTACGAGCCAGGCCAGCAGGGCGTGGCAGCGCATCCGCCCCACGCCGTCGTCGCCCCGCTCGGCCTGTGCGAGCGCGTGCTCGGCCCAGTCCCGAGCCTGGCCCAGCCGGCCGGCCACGCGGGCCGCCTCGGCCATCGCCAGCAAGTAGCGCCACAGCGAAAGCTCCGTCGTCGCGGCCGGGCCCTCGCCGAGGGTGCAAAGGTCGAGCCCCTCCTCGAGCTCCGCGAAGGCCTTGTCCACCCGGCCGGCCCGCACGTGGGCCAGCCCGAGGTGGCGGTAGACCGCCAGGATCCGTTCGAGCGCGCCCTGGGCGATGAGCGGCCCGAGGGCGTCGTGGAACCGCTCGATGGCGTCCTCGAAACGGCCGTCGGACAGGCAGAGGCGACCGAGGGCCACGGCGAGCTTCGGTCGCACGTCGGGTCCGTCGGCCTCGAGCGTGCGGTCGAGGAGCGCCTCCGCCCGGCGTCGGCGGGCGGGGTCGAGCTTGAAGCGGCCGAGACCGGCGGCCAGGTCCGCACGGGCGTCGGCCGGGGTCTGGGGCGACGGAGGGACCGAAAGCGCCGCGAAGACGAGGTCGGCCGCGCCCGTGTCGTCGAACGAGGCCTCGGCGAACCGCGCCGCCTCGGCCAGCGCCGCGAAGACACGGTCGGAGCGGCCCGACGTGGCGTGCCGGGCGCGGACCGTCGCATCGAAGCGCCCGCGGAAGTCGTGCGTGAGGAGGGCCCGGCGGTGCAGCCGCGCCCGGTCGTTCCGCCCGAGGCGCTGGTAGGCGGCCTGCTGTAGCACGCGGTGCGCGAACGCCCGCTCGCCCTGGCCGGCCACGAGCAGCACCCCCTCGGTGTGCAGGCGCGACAACGCCTCGGCGGCCTGGCCGCGGGTGACGCCCTCGTAACCGTCCACCAACGCGAGCAACGCCGCCTCGGGGACGCGCTCGCCGAGGACGGCCGCGGCGGCGAGGACCCGCGCCGCGACGGAGTCCTCGCACAGGGCGCCGATCCGGGCCGCGGCCAGGTCTTCGGTGGATCCGTCGAGGACGTCCTCCCGGCCGGTGAGCAGCAGTCGAAGGCGCAGGTCGAACACGATCGGCGCGATGCGTGGCTGGTCCGCCAACGCCCGCTCGACCATCGCCCGCACCGAGGCGGGCATCCGGTCGGTCACCAGGGTCCGCTGGATCTCGTCACGGTCGAGGCGATCCACCGCGGCGACGTCCACGCCCATCCACGAGGCGTCCGCTTCGGCGGTCAGGAACAAGGTGCGGACGGCCTGGGGCGCGGCCGCCGCCGCGAAGCGCCGCAGGATCCGGCGGCTCGCCGGGTCGTAGCGGTCCACGTCGTCGAACACCAGGAAGGTCCGCGCGCCGCCGCCGGCGAGCAACGCCTGCAGCACGCTCGCCTCGCACTCGCGCCGGCGCACGCGGTGCTCGAGCGGCGCCGCCGGCCCTTCGAGGCCGAACAACTCCGCCAGCCCCGGCAGGGCCTCGACCGCCACCCCGACGAGGTTGGCCGCACGGCCCAGATCCACGGTCGTGCACGTGGCCGGGTCGAGGCCGAGGATCTGGCCCACCATGGCGCGGATCGGCCAAAGCGGCGCATCGGCCAGGGTCGGGTCGCGCCCCACGTAGAACACCTGGTAGCCGTGGGCCTCGGCCAGGGCCGCCGCCTCGTCGGCCAGGCGGGTCTTGCCGATCCCGTCCGGGCCCGCGAGCACGAGGCCGCGGTGGCCGCAGGCGTCGTCGGCCAACATGCGCCCGATCCGGTCGAGCAGGCCGCGCCGGCCCACCAGCGGCAGCGGGAACGTGCGCCGCAGCAGGTCGGCGGTCGTCTCGCTCGTCCCCCGCACGAGGTTCAGACCGGATCGCCGGGTGGGGCGTTTGTGGGCCTTGCCGGCCGGCGCCGCCGCCATGGCCGCCCCGCACGAGGAGCAGAAGCGCGCGGCCGCATCCACCTGCGCGCCGCACGCAGGACAGGCGCGGGCCGCCGTGCCCGCCCGCGCGGCCGCCTGCACGGCGCGGCGAAACGCCAGGGCGTCCTCGAAACGGTCGTCGGGGTTCTTGGCGAGGGCGCGCAGGCAGATCGCTTCGAGGGCGTCGGGCGAGGTGCCCAGCAGCCGGCTCGGGGGGATCGGAGCCTCGTGCAGGTGGCAGTGGAGGACCTCGACCGCGGAGGCCCGCTCGAACGGCGGCCGCCCCGTGAGCATCTGGTAGAGGATGCATCCAACGGCGTACAGATCGCTGCGGCCGTCGAGGGGCAGGCCCCGCGCCTGCTCGGGGGACATGTACTCCGGGGTGCCGCAGACGACGGACTGGCGCGTAAGGTGCTGGGCCTCCTCGGCGTTCATGAGCTGCGCGATGCCGAAGTCCACGACCTTGAGCAGCTCGCCGTGGGTGCGCAGGCGCTGCACGAGGATGTTCTCGGGCTTGAGGTCCCGGTGGAGGATCCCGAGGCCGTGCGCCTCGGACAGGGCGTCGAGGATCTGGAGGGTGAAGTCCACCACGCGCGAGCGGTCGAGCGGGTGGTCCCGCGCGATGATCTGTTCGAGGGAGGAGCCCTCGATGAACTCCATCACGATGTAGGCGCCCAGGCGCTCGTCCTGGCCGTAGTCCACGACGGAGACACAGTTCGGGTGGTTCAGGTTGGCCGCCGCGTGGGCCTCCCGGGCGAAGCGGGCGCTGCTTTCGGCGTCGCTGAGCAGGCGGGGGCTCAGGACCTTGACGGCGAAGGGTTTGCCCAAGGGGATCTGTTCCGCGCGGTACACGCGCCCCATGGCACCCTCGCCGATGAGGTCCGTGATCCGGTACTTGCCCGCGATGACGACGCCCGCGAGCGGCACGTCCTCGCCGCAGGCGGGACAGACGGCCATGCCCTGCGGAACGGACGTACCGCACGCCCGGCAAGGGGTCGTCGGTTCCGTGGGTGAAGTCGAGGTCACGTCGCCGCCTTCAGCGCTCGCGGTGCCATCTTGGGCCCTCGCGCCCAGGAGACGAAAGGGCCAGTTTTGCGGTGCGGATCATACGGTTGGGACGAAGGCCCTTCAAGGGATCGGGCACCGGCGGGCGGGGCGGGCGCGCAACGATGCGCGCAAGCGCGCAGTTGCACCCGAACCCGAACAAAAAGCGCAAACAACGCAATTCGACCGCCGTCCCTGCGTTGACACCTGCATGGCCCCCTCTTATAACGCCGCGCGGCTTGCGGCTCGTGACGCCGCCACTGGGGCGTCGGCAAGTGGTTAAGCCATCGGTTTTTGGTACCGACATACGTAGGTTCGAATCCTACCGCCCCAGCCAGCCCGCCCCCTTCCCCAGCGAACCCGCCGTGAACAAGACCCTCGCGATTTTCTCGGGCAACTCGAACCCTTCCCTCGCGGCGGAGATCTGTCGCTACGTGGGCGTGCCGCAGGGCGTGGCGAAGGTCTCGCGCTTCTCCGACGGGGAGATCTTCGTCGAGGTGGGCGAAAACGTCCGCAACGTCAACTGCTTCATCGTGCAGTCCACCTCGAGCCCGCCGAACGACAACCTGATGGAGCTGCTCATCATGATCGACGCCCTCAAGCGGGCGAGCGCGGGCAGCATCGTGGCGATCATGCCCTACTTCGGGTACGCGCGGCAGGACCGGAAGGTCAAGCCGCGCACGCCGATCTCGGCCAAGCTCGTGGCCGACTTGCTGACGGCCGCCGGAGCCACGCGGGTGCTGTCGGTGGACCTGCACGCGGGCCAGATCCAGGGGTTCTTCAATATCCCGTTCGACCACCTCTACGCCACCCCCGTGCTGGTCGAGAAGCTCGACCGGGAGGGGCTTTGCGGGCCGGACACCGTGGTCGTCTCGCCGGACGCCGGCGGTGTCGAGCGCGCTCGCGCCTACAGCAAGGCGCTCGGCTGCTCGCTGGCGATCATCGACAAGCGCCGCGACGCCCCCAATCAGAGCCAGGTCCACCACCTCATCGGAGATGTGCGCGGAAAGCGCGCCGTCCTCATCGACGACATCATCGACACCGCGGGGACCTTGTGCAACGCGGCCCAGGCGGTGCTCGAGCACGGGGCCGAGGCGGTCTACGCCGTGGCGACCCACGGCGTGCTGTCGGGGCCGGCCATCGACCGCATCAACGATTCGGCCCTTTCCAAGGTCTGGGTCACCAACAGCATCGACCAGGGCGACCGCCCTGCGCGCTGCGCCCGCCTCGGGGTCCTCAGCCTCGGCAACCTCCTGGGGGAGGCGGTCAAGCGCATCCACCACGGAGACTCGATCTCGAGCCTTTTCGACACTTGACGGCCAGCGGCGCGCGCGCCTAAGGTCCGCCCCCCGGCCGGGCGGGCCCTCGGGTGGCGCGGGCCGGCGGCCGAACCCTCACACCACCACAGGGGCGCGCCCTGCGGGCGGCCCCGCACGCACCGCTCCTCGGCGGCGAGCCGCGCACGCGGCACCTACCCGAGGGCACCTCACCGAGACGCAACCATGAGTGCACACGGAACGCTTACCGTCCAGATTCGTAGGAAACGCGGCAAAGGACCGGCCCGGCGGCTTCGCGCGGCCGGTATGGCCCCTGGGGTCGTGTACGGCCGCGGCAAGGACAACCTCGCCGTCAGCCTCGATCCCCGCGCCTTCGAGCGCGCCCTCGATCCGGAGCGCAGGCGCAACTCGCTGTTGCGCGTGGAGATCCGCGACGGCGACGACGTGGTGGAGACCTGCGATTGCGTCGTGGCCGACGTGGACAAGGACCCGATCCGCGACACGTACCTGCACATCGACCTGATGCGGGTGGACCCGGCGGCGGAGATCGAGCGCGTGGTGCCGCTGCGCTTCGAAGGCCGCGCCAAGGGGGTGGCGGCCGGCGGCAAGCTCGAGACCTACCGGCGCACCGTTCGCGTCCGGGTGCCGGCGCAGGACGTGCCGGCGGCCATCGTGGTGGACGTAACACCCCTCGAAGCCGGCGCCTTCTTCCGGGTCTCGGACCTGTCGGCTCCCGGCCTGACCGTGCTCGAGCGCCCCGAACAACCGCTCGCCCACGTGCGGCCGCCCAAGGTGAGCAAGACCGCCGCCGGCGAGGCGAAGGGCTCGTAACTTCCGCGGATCGCACCGTGACCGTCCGTCATGCACGTCTCGCCCCACCTCGTGGTCGGCCTCGGAAACCCCGGGCCGCGCTACGAAGGCACCCGGCACAACGCCGGTGCCATGGTGGTGGCCGAGGGCCTGGTGGGCGGCACACCGGGCCCGGTCCCGTGGCGCGAGAAGTGGTCGTCGAAGGTGGCGGCGGGGACGGTCGAGGGCCGGAAGATCGTGGCGCTGCTGCCCCAGACGTACATGAACCGCAGCGGAATCGCGGTGCGGCGGGCGGCGCAATTCTACCGCGTCCCGGTCGAGCGGATCGTCGTCGTGCACGACGAGCTGGACTTTCCGTTCGGGCGCGTGGCGGTCAAGGCGGGGGGCGGCCACGGCGGTCACAATGGGCTGCGCGACATCATCGCCCACCTCGGTACGCGGGCCTTCGTGCGGGTGCGGGTGGGGATCGGCCGGCCGCCGGCGGGCGGCGACGTGACGGCCTACGTGCTGTCGGCGTTCTCGGCGGTCGAGCGCGCCGAGCTGCCCGCGATCCTGAACCGGGGGTGGCAGGCCGTCGAGGCCGTCGTGGCGCGCGGCGTCTCGGCCGCGATGAACGAATTCAACCGAACCTGAGCCCGGGATCGTGAGTGGTCCCGGTCCATCTCGCAAGGAACGACTGCAATGAACCTCGAAACCTTGATGTATCTCGTGCCCGTCTGTGGCGTGATCGGGCTCGGCTATGCCGTGGCGACGGCCGCCTGGGTCAACGAGCGGGACCCGGGTACGGAGCAGATGAAGACCATCGCGGCGAAGATCCGCGAGGGCGCGATGGCGTTTCTGGCCGCGGAATACAAGGTGCTCGCCTTGTTCGTGGCCGTCGTCGCGGGCCTGCTGATGTTCATGTACGCCCAGCAGCCGTCGAGCTCCTGGCTCGTGGGCGTCTCCTTCATCGTCGGCGCCCTGTGCTCGGGCCTTGCGGGCTTCATCGGCATGCGGGTGGCCACGGCGGCGAACGTCCGCACGGCCGCGGCGGCCCGCAGCGGCCTGCCCCCGGCGCTGACGGTGGCGTTTCGCGGCGGCGCGGTGATGGGCATGAGCGTGGTGGGCCTGGCGCTGCTCGGGCTCGGGACCTTGTTCGTGGCGTACACGCACATGTTCGACGCGCTGGCGGACGTGGACGCTCCGGGCGGTGGCGCGCAGCTCAACCGCGTCATCAACATGCTCGCGGGCTTCTCCATGGGGGCCTCGTCCATCGCCCTGTTCGCCCGCGTCGGCGGCGGCATCTACACGAAGGCGGCGGACGTGGGGGCGGACCTCGTGGGCAAGGTGGAGGCCGGGATCCCGGAGGACCACCCGCTCAACCCCGCCACCATCGCCGACAACGTGGGCGACAACGTCGGCGACGTGGCCGGCATGGGCGCCGACCTGTTCGAGTCCTACGTCGGGTCGATCATCGGCGCGATGATCCTCGGCGGCGTCGCGGCGGCCGGCAAGCTTGAGCTGGTGCTGTTGCCGCTGGTGCTCGCGGGCATCGGCGTCGTGGTCTCGCTGCTGGCCACGTTCGTGGTGCGCACGAAGGAGGGGGGCAACCCGCAGGTCGCCCTGGACACCGGCGCCTTCGGGGCGGCGGCCGTGATGCTGGTCATCTCCTACTTCGTCATCGACGGCTTCTTGTCGTCCGCGGCTGCCAAGGGGCACGCCATCGTGCTGCCGGAGGGGCCTGTGACCACCTTCAACCTGATGGTCGCCCTCGTCGGCGGTCTGGTGGCGGGTGTCGCCATCGGCCTCATCACCGGGTACTACTGCTCGAAGTACAAGCCGCCGGTGGATTCCATCGTCGAGGCGTCGGCCACGGGCCCGGCCACGAACATCATCGCGGGGATCGGCGTGGGCTTTCGGTCCACCGCGTTGCCGATCCTCGTGGTGGCGCTGGCGATCTTCGTGGCGAACCACTTCGCGGGCCTGTACGGCGTGGCGCTGGCGGCCCTGGGGATGCTGTCCACCACGGGGATCCAGCTCGCGGTGGACGCCTACGGCCCCATCGCCGACAACGCCGGCGGCATCGCCGAGATGAGCGGCTTGCCCGGTGAGGTGCGGGACCGCACGGACAATCTCGACGCGGTGGGCAACACCACCGCCGCGATCGGCAAGGGCTTCGCGATCGCGTCGGCCGCGCTGGCCGCCCTCTCCCTGTTCGCCGCCTACCGCAACCTCGCGTTCAAGAATGGGGAGGAGATGGTGCTGACCGATCCGCAGGTGCTCATCGGCCTGCTCATCGGTGCCATGCTGCCCTTCCTGTTCTCGGCCATGGCGATGAACGCCGTGGGGGACGCCGCCAAGGACATGATCGAGGAGGTCCGCCGGCAATTCCGCGAGGTGACGGCGCTGCGCCCGGCATTGGAGATCGTCTCGCGCGCGCAGACCGAGGAGCGCCCCCTGACGGAGGAGGAGGAGGCGAAGGTCTTCGAGGCGGCCAAGAGCACCGAGGTCGAGCGCTGCGTGGCGATCTCGACCCAGGCGTCGATCAAGCGCATGGTGGCGCCGGGGGTGCTGGCGCTCGTGTCCCCGGTGCTGCTCGGATTCTGGTCGCCCCACGCCCTCGGGGGCCTGCTCGCCGGCACCCTGGCCTCCGGCGTGATGCTCGCGATCTTCATGTCGAACGCCGGTGGTGCCTGGGACAACGCCAAGAAGGAGATCGAGGAGCAAAAGCGCGACGAGGCCGCGAACACCGGCAAGGGCTCGGAGCGTCACAAGGCGGCGGTCATCGGGGACACCGTGGGGGACCCCTTCAAGGACACGGCCGGCCCGAGCCTCAACATCCTGATCAAGCTCATGACCATCGTGGCCGTGGTCATCGCCCCGTTCCTGGCCGGCAGCTAGCGATCCGGTGCTGCGCACGATGCGCGGCCGGGTCGTCCCCGGGGGCTTGCCCGGCGGACCGCACCGGCGTATGGATCGCCCCCCTTCCTTCCACCCTTGCTCCCGCCCACTGCGGGGGCCGAACGACCAAGAGGAGAATGACCCATGACCCAACCCGCCGTACGCTCGTATCGCGCCGCCCGCGGTACGATGCGCGAATACGAGACGGTCTTCATCGTCCGGCCACAGTTGAACCAATCCATGATCCTGGACCTGGTCAAGCGCCTGGTCGGGGTGCTCGAAAAGGCCGGAGGCCGACTCATCAAGGTGGATAGCTGGGGCACGCGGATCCTGGCGTATCCCATCGGCCATTGTACGAAGGGCATCTACCTCTACTGGCGGTACCTCGGAGGATCGGACACCGTCGCCGAGTTCGAGCGCAACCTCCGCAACCTCGACACGGTCCTGCGCTACCACACGGTCAAGGTGGATGAGGACATCGTGCCGGACGCCCGGCCGAGCGAGGTCACCGAGGACCTGCTGGCGCAGGTGGCCGACCCCGGGCCGGACCCGGAGGAGGTGGCCCGGCAGAAGGCCGAGGCCGCCGCGCGCGAGGCCGAGGCCGCTGCGAAGGCCGAGCAGGAGGCCAAGGACAACGAGCAAAAGGAGCCGTCATGAGCGACAAGAAAGCCGCGAAGGACGAACTCGTCTTCGACTACAAGAACCCCCAACTCCTCAAGAACTACATCACGGACCGGGGCAAGATCGTGCCGGCTCGCGTGTCCGGCCTTTCGGCCTACCAGCAGCGGCAACTCACCCGCGCGATCAAGCGGGCACGGCTCCTGGCGTTGTTGCCCTTTACGGTCAACTAGCAACGAAGGCGGGCGTCATGGAGATCATCTTGACCCAAGACATCGAAAACCTCGGGCGCGCGGGGGACATCGTCAAGGTCCGCCCCGGCTACGCCCGCAACTACCTGCTGCCGCGGGGGCTCGCGCTCGCCGCGACCCGGGGCAACAAGGCGCAGGTGGAGCACCACCGGCGGGCCATCGCCCGGGAGCAGGCGCGCTTGGCGGAGCAGCTCAAGGCGATGGCGGCGCAGCTCGAAGGTGTGAGCGTTTCCATCGCGCGCAAGGCGGGCCAGGAGAACAAGCTGTTCGGTTCGGTCACGAACAAGGACATCGCCGAGGCGCTCGCGGCGCAGAACATCGAGATCGATCGCAAGTTCATCCAGCTCGCCGAGCCGATCCGGACCACGGGGACCTTCGAGGTCCCGGTGAAGTTCTCGCCCGACATCGAGGTGGCCCTCAAGGTCAATGTGATCGGCGTGTGATCTTGCGCTGGTCGCGCGTGGCTGCGCGGAAACGAGCGGGTCGTCCGAAGGGGGCGGTCCGCTCCGCGTTTTTGCGCGCAGCCTATCTCATGCGTGGTGAAGCATCCTAGACTCGGAGGGCTCGAATGTCCGGGAAGCTCCCCTACGACGCCGACCTCGAGGCATCCGTCCTCGGCGGCATCCTGCTCAACAACGAGGCGCTGCTGTACGTGCAGAGCCTCCTCGAACCGGAGGACTTCTTCGACCCGCGGCATCGGGCGATCTACGAAGCCGCGGTGCGCCTGGGGGACGCGGGGCATCCGATCGACCCGATGACGCTCGAGCGTTCGCTCGAAGCGTCCGGGGACCTGGGCAAGGTCGGGGGGATCGAGGGCATCGGGCGGCTCGTGTCGCGCTACACGGGGCCGCACAACGTCGAAAAGTACGCCAAGATCCTCCACGATCTCGGACGGGCGCGGAAGATGGTCCAGGTGTGCGCCGAGATCTCCGACGAGGGGACCCGGGTGGGGATCGAGAGCCTCGGTTCGTTCGTGGACGAGGCGGAACGGCGCGTGCTCGAGGTGGGGCAGGCTGGTCGCGGGTCCCAGGTGCGGCCGGTCAAGGACCTGGTGTTCGAGCGCTTCTCCGCCATGCGCGAGCGAAGCGGCCTGCCCTCGACGATCACGGGCGTGCCGACGCGTTACACGAAGCTCGACGAGATGACCGGGGGCTTCCAGCCGGGCGACCTGGTGATCCTGGCGGCGCGCCCGTCGATGGGGAAGACGGCGCTGGCCCTCAACATCTGCCAGAACGTGTGCATGCCGCGTGCAGACGGCGAGGGGGCGTTGCCGGTGCTGTTCTTCAGCCTGGAGATGAGCGCCGAGCAACTCGTGGATCGCTTGCTGTGCGCGGAGGCCCGCATCGACGCGAGCCGCTACCGGCGCGGGCAGCTATCCAACGCGGAGGCGCAGAACCTCGTCAATGCGGGCACACGCCTGTCGAAGGCGCGCCTGTTCGTGGACGACAGCGCGGCGCCGACGATCCTCGACATCCGTGCGCGGGCGCGACGGTTTCGCCAGCGGACCGACCTGTTTCCGCCGCCTGCCGAGGGCGAGTCGAGCTTTCGCAAGCCGCTGGGGCTCATCGTGGTGGACTATCTTCAGCTCTGCCGGGGGGCGCGGTCACGCTATGATTCACGCGAGCAGGAGATCAGCGAGATCTCCCGCGGCCTCAAGGCGGTGGCGAAGGAGCTGGACCTGCCCGTGGTGGCGCTCAGCCAGCTCAATCGGTCGGTGGACAGCCGGGCGGACCACCGCCCGCAACTTAGCGATCTGCGCGAGTCGGGCGCCATCGAGCAGGACGCCGACGTCATCTTGTTCATCTACCGGCCCGAGCGCTACGAGACGGACGAGGAGAAGCGCCGGGCCGTGGCCGGCAAGGCCGAGGTGATCATCGGCAAGCAGCGCAACGGGCCCATCGGAACGGTGCACCTGGTGTTCATCGGGGAACACACCCGCTTCGAGAACCCGGCTGAGTACGGCAGCGCACCGGTCTGACGAGGGGCGGGGGATCCAGCCGACCGCGGACCGAGCCGAGTAGCCGCCCCGGGCGGCGGCTCTCCGCCGGGGCCGCAGCGGTGCCCTGCGCAGAGAACCCCGGGGGGCCCGGAGGTTGGTCGTTGCCGAGGGATCCGACGCAGGGTGTGGTGAGGGCTTCGGGGCGGGGCGTGCTCCCGCGCGGGCCCCATGCTAGAGTCGGCGTCACCCATGGCCGACGCGCTGCCGGAATACATCGGTCATTTTCGAGTGGTCGGCCTGCTCGGCAAGGGGGCGATGGGCGAGGTCTACGAGGGGTTCGATGAGCAGCTCAACCGGCGCGTCGCCCTGAAGATCCTCGGACGAAAGCACCAGGAGTCCAACGAGTTCAAGACCCGCTTCCTGCGGGAGGGGCGCGCGCTGGCGGCGATGAACCACCGGAACATCGTGCAGGTCTACGCCATCGGGCAGCACGAGGATCGACCGTTCTTGGCGATGGAGTACCTCGATGGCGAGGACGTGGGCGCCATGATCAAGCGGCGCGGTCCGCTCCATCCCGGCGACGCCGCGGAGATCATCCGGCAGGCGGCGGTGGGGTTGGCCGAGGCGCAGCGCGCCGGTGTGGTGCACCGGGACGTCAAGCCATCGAACCTCGTGGTCACGCGCCAGGGGGAGGTGAAGGTGACGGACTTCGGCCTCGCCAAGGCGCTGCAGGAAGACCTCTCGATCACCGCCACGGGCGTGTTCGTGGGGACCCCTGACTACCTCGCCCCGGAGCAGGCGATGGGCGAGGAGGTGGATGCGCGCGCGGACGTCTACGCCCTCGGGTGCAGCCTGTTCCACATGTGCTCGGGCTACCCCCCGTTTCGCAAGGGGGGGGCGGACGACCACTACACCGCGGTGGTGCGCCGCCATCTCAAGGCCGAGCGCCCGCAGCTCAAGTATGAGATCGAAGGGTTCGATCCGGAGCTTAGCGACCTGTGCCGGCGCATGATGAGCCGACGACCCGACGTGCGGCCCACCTTCGACGAACTCGTCGCGCTGCTCGGGCCCATCGCGCAGCGGCTCGGCGCGCAGGTACCGCCACGACACGTGGAGGTACGGCGGCTTACCCCCGTGCCCCCGGCGTTGCGGACCACGCGATCGGACGGCCCCGTCGAGCCGGCGGACGACCTCGGCGAGCCGGTCTTCCGGCGCGGGCGCTCGGTCACGCTGGTCGCGGTCGTGCTGGGTGTGGCGCTCGGGGTGGGCGCGACCGTGGCCGTGATGATGGCGATGCGGTAGGCTGCCCTCGTGGACCGCTCCTTCGCCGACACCGTGCTGCGGGCGCTGGCCGACCGCGGGGTGGATCCCGCCGCGGACTGGTACGTGGTCGGCGGCTCGGGGATCGGTGCCGGACTGGCGGACGATCCGTCGTTGGGGCTTTCGGTCGAGCACGACGTCCCGCTGCGCGAGCTGGGTCTGCCGACGCCGCGCGTGGAGGGGCACGGCGGCCGCCTGGTGTTCGGGACGCTTCGGACGGGGCACGCTCGGGTGCCGTCCGTCTCCGAGATCGAGACCACCGAGATGCGCGTCGCGATCCAGACGGGGCGGATCCACCCCTATGAGGGCCACCCCATCGCGGTGTGCGTGGCCCCCCTGGTCGCCGTCGTCGGCGCGCGGCCGGGCGGGGTCGTCCTCACCTGCGCCGTGGGGGCTTTGGACCCGGATCTTCACGCCGGCCAGGTGGCTCTCGTGAGGGACCAGATGAACCTGTTCGGTCCCACCCCATTGGTGGGCCCGCACTTCCTGGATTGCTCCAACCTGTACGATCGGGGCCTGCGGGCGGCGATCCAGCGCCTCGCGCACGGGCCGGACGAGCCCGACCTGCCCGAGGTCGTCTACGCCCATGCGCGCGGTCCCCAGTACGAGACGCCAGCCGAGACCGCCGCCTTGCGGATCCTCGGCGGAGACGTGGTGGGGATGTCCACCACCTACGAGGCCCTCGCCGCGCGGTTCTTGGGCGCGAAGGTGGCGGCCCTCGCCGTCGTGACGAACGCCGCCGGCGCCGACGCGCTTTCCCACGACGAGGTGCAGGCGACGGGACAAGCGGTGCGGGCGCAGGTGGTGAGGTTGTTGTCGGGTCTGTTGCGAACGCCCCCGTAGGTGCGTGTGGTGGTGTCCGGGGACCGGGTTCGAACCGCCGTCGAACGCCTGCGCCGGGACGTGGCCCTGTGGAGCGACGTCTTGGCGCAAGATCTCACCGAACGCTTGTCCGCGGTTGCGTGGGACCGAGCCCGCGTGGTGGGTCGGTTGCTGGCCGGCCTGGACGACCTGCTCGCGCACCCGCCGCCGGAGCGGTCGGCCGACGGCGCGCACGCGCGGGTCCACGAGCGTGCGGACCAGCCCTTCGAAGCCTGGGTCGTGGCCTGCCGCGCTCTCCTGGCCGGTCGCGCCGTGGTCTTTTCCTGGGATCCGCCCGCCGAGGGCCCTGCGAGGACACTGCTCGAACAGCTCGCCGAGCGCCTGCCGTCGCTGTTTACCCTGGCGGGGGCCGGACCGGCCCCGGAGGACGACCCCGCGTTCATCGGGCCCCCCCGCGCCGCCGAGCGCGTGGCCTTCGTGCGCGCGCGGGCGGACCGGGAGCTTGCCGCCTATGTGCTTGCGCGGGCTTGCCTGCGGCGCAGCGGTCGGGATCCCCGGGCCGTGCGCCTGGCGTGGGTCGAAGGCGATCCCGCGCGCCTGACTCGTTATCTGCGCCGACTGTTCGTGGAGACGCTCATCGGGCCGCCGGACGACCCCACGGTGTTCTCGGGGCCGGTCGATCCCGTGACGCGGGACGCCTACCTGGCCTGCATCGAGGCCTGGTCGAAGGCCGACGGGGTGCAGACGCTCGTGCCGGGAGCGCTGCTTACACGGGCGGGAGATCCGCGGACCTACCTCGCGCCCGCGCTCTTCACCGCGCCGGCCGAGGCCCTCGACCGGCCCCGGGCCGGTCCGATGCTGGTGCTCGTACCCGCGGACGCGGGGCAGGTCCAGGCGGCGATGGCCCGGGTGCGGCGCCGGGGGGCGGACGTGCTCGTGGTCCTCGGCGGGGCGCTCGGTCCCGACGACCGGGACCTGATCGCTCCGGGGGTCACGGCGGTCCTCGGGGCGCTGCTGACCGACCGGCTGCCGCCCGGCCTGCCGGAGCCCCGCCCGGTGTGATGCGACGCGGCGCTTGCCGCCCCGCCGACCGATCCGGGGGCCCCGCCGGCGTCGCACCGGAGCATCGCCGGTGCGCGTACGGAGGGCGGCGCGCCCGTTACTTCGTCCAGGGCAGGAGGTCTTCGCAGGTCATGCCCGCAAGGCACCCCGAGCACACCTCGAGGTTGCCCCGGACCTCCTCGGGTTGGTCCGTGCTGTTGTCCTTGCCCACGTAGTCGTTGGGGGCTTCTGTGTAGGCGATCACGGCGCACTGCGCCGAGGACATCTGGATGTTGAACCCGCCGCCCTGGATCGCCGCGTCCGAGGGATGGTTGATCTCGCCGCGGGTCTTGTAGGGGACGTCCGCCGTGGTCGGGTCGATCTCCGGGTTCAAGGCCGGGTCGATGGTGGCCGTGCAGTCGCCGGCCGCCTCGGGGGAGTCGTCGTTCTTGAGGTTCATCGAGGCCCACAGGGTGGCGGGGATGTCCGCAGTGATGTTCGCGGCGCCGGCGTCGAACGTGGACAGGTTCAGGCTGCCGAACGACTGGCACGGGCACTGCGGATGCCAGGCGGCGGGGTTGTCGTTGTCGTCCGTCCAGGTCTCGCAGGCCTCGATCTGCGCCGGTGTACACAGGGGCCCCGGTGTGAGATCGCGGGAGGTGAGGATGTACACGCGGCCGCTCTCCGTGGTGGTGGACAGCGCGCTTTGGTTGGCGTTTTCCACGCACACGTTGCCGCGATCGAGGTAGTCGTCGTCGAAGGCGTTGTCCTCGGTGATGATGTCCACCTTGTGCCGGTAGCTCGCCGGCAGCGTCACGCGGATGTCGGCACCGGCCCGCGAGGGCTGCGCTTGCCCGTAGTAGTACATGCGGATGCCGCACCCATCCATCCAGCCGTTTTCACAGTTGAGGGACTCGTCCGCCGGGTCCGGGGGCGGTTCCAGGGAGTCGTCGTCGGGCTCGGGGGGCTTGGGCGACGACGGGCTTTCGGAGTAGGCCCAAAGCCACAGCTTGTCGAATTCCGCCTTGGCGCCGTCCACGTCCGGCGCGAAGGTAAAGCGTCGCACCTCGACCTTGATGCGGTTGTCCGGCCCGGTGAACTTGACGATGACGTCGCCGCGGTTGGCGAAGTTGTCGGAGAAGGTGCGGCCGCCGATGATGATCGAGGTGATCTGTGCCTTCCCGTCGCCGTCGAGGTAGGGAAAGTCGGTGTCGATCTCCGTCCTCCACGCGTCACGGAAGGGAAACTTCTCTGCGACGCCCGGCTTCGTGTTGTTGCAGGCGGCTGTGGACACGCCTAGCGCAAGGAGCGTCGCCAGGGCGGGGAGACGGGACGAGCGGGGGGCTGGGACGGACGAAGGACACGTTGGCATGGTGGGGACCCTTGGAAGCGAGCGCAGGATACCGCCGGCCCGGAAAAGCGGCAACGGGGCGAAAACGGCCGCCAGGACCGTCTTTGGGCGTTGCCCGGGCCCCGCCGGCGGCGGCCGCCGCGCCCCGGGCGGACGCGGGCGCGGGGCTGCGGGACTTGACCCGGGCGCCGGGACGGGGGATGCACCCCGCAACGAGGAGACGCCCACCATGGCCGACGCCGACCGCCCCACGTTTCGGGCCGCCCCCGCCCACCTGGACCTGCCTGCGCTCGAGGAGGAGATCTTGGGCATCTGGGAGGACAACGGTGTGCCCGAGCGGAGCTTGCAGTGGGGCGCCCGGGCCTGGCGCGAGGGCAAGGCCCCGGCCTACGTGTTCTTCGACGGCCCGCCCTTCGCCACCGGCCTGCCGCACTACGGGCACATCCTGCCGGGGACGATCAAGGACATCGTGCCCCGATACTTTACGATGCGCGGCTTCGCGGTGGAGCGAAGGTTCGGGTGGGACTGCCACGGGCTGCCCATCGAGTCGCTGGTGCAAGACGAGCTGGGGCTTGCCGGCGCGGCGGACATCGAGGCCCACGGTGTCGCGGCCTTCAACGAGGCGTGCCGCGCGGGTGTCCTCAAGTACGTCGAGAAGTGGCGCGCCACCGTGCGGCGCATGGGGCGCTGGGTGGACTTCGAAGACGACTACAAGACGATGGATCCCGCCTTCATGGAGAGCGTCTGGTGGGTCTTTCGCAGGCTGTGGGACCTGGGGCTGGTCTACGAGGGCTACCGGGTCCAGCCGGTCTCGCCGGCGCTGGCGACGCCGCTTTCGAACTTCGAGGTGGCCCAGGGGCCGCAGGAGCGCGACCCGGTCACGCGCAAGGAGGGGCACAAGCGGCGGCAGGATCCGTCGATCACGGTGCGGTTCAAGCTCGCGGACGAGGACGCCTTCCTGTGGGCCTGGACCACGACGCCGTGGACCCTGCCGTCGAACCTGGCCCTGGCCGTCCACCCCGACCTTGTGTACGCGAAGGTGCGTTTCGAGGACACGGGGGAGGTGGCCTACCTCGAAGAAAGCCGGCTTTCGGCCTACCGCGAGGCCGGGAAGGTCGGCCCCTACGAGGTGCTCGCCCGCGTCCCGGGGCGTGACCTCGCAGGGCGCCCGTACGAGCCCTTGTTTCCCTATTTCGAGCGCTATCGCACGCCGCAGGACGGCTACGCCGCCGCCTTCCGCGTGGTGGCGGCCGACTACGTCTCCACGGACGCCGGCACGGGGATCGTGCACCAGGCGCCGGCCTTCGGCGAGGACGACTTCGAGGTGGGCCGGCGCGAGAACCTCCCCATCGTAAACCCCCTGTCCCTGTCGGGGGTCTTCGACGAGCGCGTGCCGGATCTCGCCGGCATGTTCGCCAAGGACGCCGACAAGGTCATCGTGGGGATGCTCAAGGAGCAAGGCAAGCTCGTGGACCAGGACACCATCGTCCACCCGTATCCACATTGCTACCGCACGGAGCAACCGCTGTTGTACATGGCGCTGTCCACCTGGTTCGTGAAGGTCGAACCGTTGCGGCGGATGCTCGTGGAGAACAACGAAACGATCCACTGGGTGCCCGAGCACGTCGGCCGGGGGCGCTTCGGCAACTGGCTGGCCGAGGCGCGCGACTGGAACGTGGCGCGCAACCGGTTCTGGGGCACGCCGCTGCCCATCTGGCGCTGCGACGAGGATCCGTCCGACATGGTCTGCATCGGCTCGGTGGCCGAGCTCGAGCGTCGCGCCGGCCTCGCGCCCGGAACGATCCGAGACCTGCACCGGCACTACGTGGACGACATCACCTTCCCGTCCGACAAGACCCCCGGCGGCACCATGCGGCGCGTGCGCGAGGTGTTCGATTGCTGGTTCGAGTCCGGCAGCATGCCCTACGCGCAGAACCACTACCCTTTCGACGAGACGCGCAAGCGCTACGTGGAGGACCACCTGCCCGCGGACTTCATCGCCGAGGGGCTCGACCAGACGCGGGGTTGGTTCTACACGCTCCACGTCCTGGCGACGGCACTGTTTCGACGCCCGGCGTTCAAGAACGTGATCGTCAACGGGCTCATCCTGGCCGAAGACGGCAAGAAGATGTCGAAGCGGCTCAAGAACTATCCCGACCCCAACGAGGTCATCGATCGCTACGGGGCCGACGCGTTGCGGGCCTATCTCGTAAGCGGCCCCGCCGTGCGGGCCGAGCCCATGCGTTTTTCGGAGCAGGGGGTGCGCGACACCGTCCGCACGGCGGTGCTGCCCCTGTGGAACGCCTACCGCTTCTTCGTGACGTACGCCCGCGCCGAGGGATTCGTACCGTCGGCCGCGGACCTGGCGGCGACGCCCGCCCACCCGCTCGACCGCTGGATCCGCAGCCGAACGCAGAGCTTCCTGGCGGAGATCCGCGAGGCGTACGAGTCCTACCACCTCGACCGCGTGGTGCCCGCGTACCAGCGCATGTGCGACGACCTCAACAACTGGTACATCCGCCGCAGCCGGCGGCGGTTCTGGCGCGGCCTGCGGGACGACGAGGCCGGGCAGCGCGAGGCCTTCGCCACCTTGTACGCGACGATCGTGACGATCGTGCACGCCATCGCGCCCGTGCTGCCGTTTACCTCCGAGTGGCTCTACCTGCGCCTGGTGCAGGACGTGGGGCTCGGCGATGGGGCGGCCAGCGTCCACGAACGGTCCTTCCCGGAGCCGGTCGCCGGCGCCGTGGACGCGGCCCTCGAACGGGACGTGGCGATCGTGCGCCGGGTGGTGGCCCTGGCCCTGGCTGCGCGTGAAAAAGCCCAGGTGGCCGTGCGCCGCCCCCTGGCGACCCTGACCGTGGCGGCGGCCGACCCGGTGGTGCGCGCGGCGGTCGAGCGCTTCGGGGACGACGTGCGCGCCGAGGTCAACGTGCACGCGCTGGCCGTCCGGGCCGACGACGCCTCGTTCGTCCACTACGGCGCCAAGGCGAACTTCAAGCGCCTGGGTCCACGGCTGGGCAAGCGCATGAAGGCGGTGGCCGCGGCCGTGGCGGCGCTTTCGTCCGAGGAGGTACGGTCCGCCGTCGAGCGCGGCTCGGTCGAAGTGGCCGGGGAGGTGCTGTCGGTGGACGACATCCTGGTCACGCGGGCGATCGCCGGCGACGCCGTGGCCCAGACCGACGGCGACGTCACCGTGGCGCTGGACACGGAGATCACCGACGAGCTGCGCGCCGAGGGCTGGGCGCGCGAGGTGGTCAACCGCGTGCAGAACCTGCGCAAGGCGGCCGATCTCGACGTGTCCGACCGGATCCACCTGGCGCTGTGGGCCGAGGGCGCGCTCGGCGAGGCCCTCGCCCGACCCGCGCACGAGCGCTTCGTGGCGGGTGAGACCCTGGCCGAGCGGATCGACCGGCCGCCCGAGGCGGCCGTGCGGGCCCGCCCGCACGTGCGCGAGGACGTGATCGACGGGATGCGGCTGGTCCTGGGGCTTGCCCGGGCCGACGGAGGGTCGCCGTCGTGAGCCGCCCGAGCACGAAGCCGCGGTCGGGCATGCGGGACTTTCTGCCCCGTGACGTCGCGCGGCGGGCGTACGTGGTGTCCGTCCTGCGGCAGGTGTATGAGCGCTACGGCTTCGTGCCCCTGGAGACGCCGGCCGTGGAGAGCCTCGCGGTGCTGTCGGGCAAGTACGGCGAGGACGAGCGGCTCATCTACCGCCTGCTCCTGCGCGGCGAGGCGCTCGCACGGGCCCTCGGGCGGCGCGCGGACGCGGCGGCCCTTTCGGCCGACGACCTGTCCGAAGAGGCCCTGCGCTACGACCTGACCGTGCCGCTGGCCCGCGTGGTGGCCCAGTACGGCGCGAAGCTGCCGCGCTACTTCAAGCGCTACCAGATCCAGCCCGTCTGGCGCGCGGACCGGCCGGGCAAGGGGCGCTTTCGGGAGTTCTACCAGTGCGACATCGACGCCGTCGGCTCGCCGGGGCGGCTTTGCGAGGCGGAGGTCCTGTCGGCCGTGGCCGAGGCGCTCGCGGCCCTTCGGCTCGACGACGTGGCGATCCACCTCAACCACCGGGGGCTGCTGCGCGCCGTGCTCGCCGCGGCCGGGGTGCCCGAGGCCCTCGGCACCTCCGCCCTGACCGCCCTCGACAAGCTCGACAAGATCGGCCCCGAGGGCGTGCGCGCGGAACTCGACGCGCGGGGCGTGGCGCCCGAGGCGGCCGCCCGTTTGCTCGATCGCGTGGCGCGGGCCGAGGGGGCCGAGGATCCACGCGCGTCGCTGGCGGCGTTCGCCGCGGACCTGGGCGAGGGCGCGGCGGCGGCCGGAGAGCTGGCGGACCTGCTCGACCTGCTCGCGGTCACGAAGGCCGCCGGGCGCGTGCGCTTCGACCCGGCGCTGGCGCGCGGCCTCGGCTACTACACGGGGGCGATCTTCGAGGTGCGCCTGACCGGCTACGGCTTCTCGGTGGCCGGCGGCGGCCGCTACGACGGGCTCGTGGGGATCTTCGGCAAGCAGGACGTTCCGGCCGTGGGCTGCTCCATCGGGCTCGAACGGATCCTGGTGGTGCTCGACGAGCGCGACCTCTATCCGCCGCTGCGCGTGGGGCCGGACGTCGTGCTGTGCTGGTTCGGCGTCCCCGGGCGCACCGTGCTCGCGGCGGCGGCGGCCCTGCGGGCGGGCGGGCTCCGCGTGGAGGTCTACCCGGACGAGGCCAAGCTCAAGAAGCAACTCGCCTACGCGGCCAGCGAAGCCGTGGGCGCGCCCTTCGCGGCCATCGTGGGGCCCGACGAGGCCGCGGCCGGCGCCGTGACCGTCAAGGATCTCGCCCGCGGCGAGCAGGCCACGGTGCCCCAGGCCGAGGCGGCCGCCTGGGTGGCGGCACGGACCGAGCCCTCGGAGGCTGCGGGTCGCGCCCGGCCGGAGCCAGGCCGGTAAGACACCTGGTCGCAGGCGGCTCGTGGGCGTCGTCGCCCGGACGACGCGGCAGGGGAGTGGCCGGCGTCCCCGTCCGGTTCTCCCCCCGTCGCCCGGGCGGCGGCGTCGCGCCCGCGTCGGGGCCCGAGCCGTGCATGCATGCGTGCGCGGATCGGCCGGTACGGGCGGCGACGGGCGGGTGCGCCCACGCCGTGCGTGCAGGGGCTGCGGCCGCCACGAAGGACGACCGCCGGTGCCGGGGCCCGGCGCGGCGTGCGGCGCTCCGGCCGCCCCGGTGTCGCCCTCGGGAGGCCGGGGGCCGGGCTCGTTTCGGGCGGACCGGGCGCGTAAGCTGCGGGCCGTGCCGCCCGACGACCCCGAGTTTGCCGGCCGCGTGCTCGTGGTGGACGACGAGCGCAACATCCGCCGGGCCCTTCGCATGCTGCTGGAGGGGGAGGGGGTCGAGGTGGAGGAGGCCGCCACCGCCGAGGCCGCGCTCGCCCGGCTGCGCGAGGCGCCGCCCATCGAGACGATCGTCATGGACGTGCGCCTGCCCGGCATGGACGGGATCTCGGCCATGCAGAAGATGGCGGCCCCCGACGGCGGGCTGCCGTGTCCGGTCATCATGATCTCCGGCCACGCCTCCCTCGAGGAGGCCGTCCGCGCCACGCACCTGGGCTCCTTCGACTTCTTCGAAAAACCCCTGGACCGTGCGCGGGTGCTCGTCAGCGTACGCAACGCCCTGCGGCAGTACGCCGCCGAGCGCGAGATCCGGCGCCTGCGCGCCCGGGTGCGGCGGTCGCTGGTGGGCGAGAGCGCGGCGCTTCGCGGCCTGCTCGACCAGATCGGCAAGGTCGGCCCCACCCAGGCGAGAGTGCTCATCGTGGGCGAAAGCGGCAGCGGCAAGGAGCTGGTCGCCCGGGCGATCCACGAGTCGAGCCAGCGCTGCGAGCAGCCCTTCGTCAAGGTCAATTGCGCCGCGATCGCCCCGAACCTCATCGAAAGCGAGCTGTTCGGCCACGAAAAGGGCGCCTTCACCGGGGCGGTCGCGCAGAAGAAGGGGCTGTTCGAGGTGGCCGACGGGGGCACGCTGCTCCTCGACGAGGTGGGCGACATGGCACCGGACGCCCAGGCGAAGGTGCTGCGCGTGCTGCAAAGCGGCGAGATCCTGCGCGTGGGCGGACGCCGCCCGATCCGCGTGGACGTGCGCGTGCTGGCCGCCACGCACCGGGACCTCAAGGCCCTCGTGCGCGAAGGCGCGTTTCGGGAGGACCTGTACTTCCGCCTGGCCGTCGTGCCCGTGGAGGTGCCGCCGCTTCGCAGCCGCCGCGAGGACATTCCCGTGCTCGTGCGCCACTTCATCGACCAGGTGGCCTTCGACAACGGCATGGCGCCCAAGCCCATCGCGCCCGAGGCCCTCGCCCTGCTCGAACGCTACGACTGGCCGGGTAACGTGCGGGAGCTTCGCAACGTCGTCGAGCGCATGGTGATCCTGTCCGGGGACGCCATCGAGGCGGACGACGTGCCGCCGGAGGTCCGGGGGGCGCCGGCGGTCGAGGCGGCGGCGCTCGATCCGGCGGCGCTCGACCCCACCCTCTCCCTGCGTGAGGCCCGTGAGCGCATGGAGCGTGCCCTCATCCTCGACCGCCTCGCGCGGTTCGATTGGAACGTTTCTCGGACGGCGGAGTCGCTCGGGGTAGAACGCAGCCACCTGCACAAGAAGATGCGCAGCCTCGGGATCCAACGGGGGGCCGGGTGACCGTGCTCCGGCCCCCGCTCGCCGTCGCCGCCCTCCTCGCCGCGGCCTGCGGGAGCGAGCCGCCGCCGCCGCCGGCGTCCGCCCCCGCCCCGGCCCCGGCGCCGGTGGTGCCGGCGGACCCGGCCGGCTTCCTGCGCGCGCTCGTGCCCGGCACGGGTGGGCCCCTTCTGGTGGTCTACCGGCTGGAGGGTCCGGCCGGGATCGAAGGAACGCTCGAGATCATGACCCGGCCGGGGATCCACGCGCGCGAGAACTGGACCGTGCGGGTGCCCCTCGACGGGGGGGCGCCGCTGGTGCGCACGGCCACCACCATCGTCGGTCCGGCGGGGATCGTGACCACCACCTCCGACGGCGCCACGTTCGCCCGCCGCCTGCCGTTTGCGGCCTGGGCCGAGGCCTACGCCGCCGCCCCCGCCACCGAGCGCCGCCGGATCGCCGAGGCGGTGCGGCGCTTCCACGAGCAGGTGGCCGCCGCCCGCGCCGAGCACCGCGGCAACCGCAAGACGGTCGCCGGGCTGGACTGTCTCGCCCTGCGGGTGGCGGCCCAGTCGCTGTGCCTGTGGGAGGAGGCGGGCCTTGCGCTGCGCTACCGCGGCCCGCTGGTGTCCGCCGAGGCCGTTCGGATCGACCGGGCCCCCGCCCTCGCCGACGGGGCCTTCGACCTGCCCCCGATCCCCGACGACGCGCCGCCCTCCGAGGACTTCGCCGACCTGGCCGCCCGTCCCGCCGCCGAGATCCTCGACCGCCTGGCGGACGCGGACCCCGGCGTACTCGCCCGCGTCGCGCTTGCGAACCTGCGGCCCCCGTCGGGGCTGTTCGAGCTGCCGTCGTCGGCCCGGCGCCCGTGAGGGGGCCCCACGGGGCGGGCGCGCGGGCCGCAGAACCCGAGGCGAGGGCCGAAGCTACGCCCGCCCGGGTTTGCGGCCCGCCCGCCGCCCGCGCGAGGGCGGCCGTAGGGGTTACGGGAGGATCTGCACCGCCCAGTCGAAGGCCGTGGTGGGCGCGTCGGTGCCAACGGGTGGACAATAGGCGACCTCTTCGGCCCGGAACAAGAACGCCCGATGGGTGGCGGGGTCTCCGATGTCCCCGCTGTTGCCCTGCGAAAGCGTGACGGAGGCGCCGTCGAGGGAGAACTCGATGGGGAAGTAGCTTACTTCGCAGATGTCCCCGCCCGGGTCGAGCGTCTCGTGGGCGCAGGGCTCCGAGGTCCACGGGCTGCCGTCGAGGGTCAGTGGCCCGGTGACCGGGGCCCAATCACCGTTGGTCTCGGCCCCGGCCCACAGGAGGCGCTCGGTGCCCTGCACCTGGTCGTAGATGGCGGCCACGAGGGCCCCTTGATCGAAGTCGGGGGCTGTATAGGACCAGGCGAGATCGAACGCATCGCCGGGGGCGAGGGGCAACGCCTCGTGCCCGTCGTGCTCGATGGTGATCGTGACCGCCGTGGCGGGGTCGCCCGCCTGCAGCACGCAGTCGGCCGCAAGGTCGGTACGCCCGGCCTGGTGGTCGTTCGTCGTGACCACGCACGAGGCCCGCATGGGCATATCGAAGGAGCCCAGGTTCACGATCGATCCGCCGCCCGTTTCGCGGACGTCGAACATGCCCTCGATGGGGGCCGAAAGGTCGCCCACGGGCATGGGGCACATGTCGAAGTCCCCGTTGCCGCCGCCGGTGCTCGATCCGTCGTTGCCGCCGGTGCTGCCGTCGGTGGCCGAGCCGTCCGTGTCGCCCCCGGTGTCCCCGCTGCCCTGGGACGTTCCGGTGCTCTCCTCCACCGAGGAGGCCGGGACACAGGCGGCGACCAGGGTGCAAAGGGCCCACAGCGCGGGGCGGAACCGGTGCGCGCCGCCTCGGGATGGCGCCAAGCGAAGGGGGTGCAGGGGGTCGATGATCCGGTGATGCCTTTCCAGTTTCATGGAACCTCGAACGATGGTAGTGGATGGGTTGGTATGGGTTGGTATGGGTTGATGGATTCGCGCGCCGAGGCGCTGGGTTCGCAGGCAGCCTCATGCAACGGCGAGGCCAACCGCGTAGTTCGGACAAACCCAAGATTGTTCCCATCCCTACTCGGTCGTGTGCCCGTCTCGTCGCAGGGCCCCAAGTGTTGCACGGCGCAACGTGGTGCGCTGCGCCCCTGTCACGGACTGCCACGGCCGGGGTTCGGTGGGCCGGATGGGGTGGCGACCGGCTCCGTCGAGCACCGTGGCGGCACGGGGGGATCCGGTTGCAGGGTGTCGGGGATGGGGGGCGGGCCCGTTTGCGTCGCGGTGCGGCGGCAGGGTTGCGCTTCGCGGCGAGGTGCAGGCAGGCTGGGCGTATGGGGACCGCGCCGTCCTGGCAGGTGTGCCCGATCTCGGGGACGATCGTGGATCTGGTGGTGGTCTGGGACGAGGCCGATCGGATCGTGCGGATCGTGCTGGGGGGGGACGAGGCGGTCGCGGAGGCCTATGCGCGGCGGCACGGCGCCCGGCTCCTGGCCGGCCGTGGGGTCCCGGCGCACGTCGAGCGGCTGCGGGCCTACCTCGCCGGGGTGCGCGTGTCGCTCGACCTGCCCGTGCGGCTGCTCGGGACGCCCTTCCAGCGGGCGGCGTGGCGGGTGCTCGCCCGGATCCCCTACGGCTCCACCTGGACCTATGGCGATCAGGCGCGGGCGATCGGCCGGCCGCGGGCCGTGCGGGCCGTGGGGGCCGCCAACGGCAAGAACCCCGTGCCCCTGGTCCTGCCGTGCCACCGGGTGGTGGCCGCGGGCCGCCGGCTGGGCGGCTTCACCGGCGGCGTCGCCCTCAAGGCGCGTCTTCTGATCCACGAGGGCGTCGCGTGGGTCCCATGACGCTTCATGCCGTCGTCCGCCGCTTCGTGGGCACGCGGGGGCTTACGGGGTCCGCGGCGGGTCGGTTGGTGCCGGCCCGGTGCGCCAAAGGACGGCCAGGGCGAGGGCTGCCGCCAGGGCCGAGGCGAGGAGAATCGCCACCTTCGCGGAGGCGAGCCGGGCCGGGTCGGGAAACGCCAGGCCCGCGATGAACAGGGCCATCGTGAACCCGATGCCGCCCAGAAGGCCGACGCCGACCAGGTGCCGCCCCGTCACGCCCGGGGGCAGGTCCGCCACCTTGGCGCGCACCGCCAGCACCGCCATGCCGGCGATCCCCAGCGGCTTGCCGGCCACCAGGCCGAGCACGATCCCCAGGCCCGCGCCCCCGAGGCCGCCCGCCGCCTCGCCGCCGCCCAGGGAGACCCCGGCGTTCGCCAGGGCGAACAGGGGCAGCACCAGGAAGGTGACCACCGGGACGAGGGCGTGCTCGAGCTCCTGCAGGGGCGCGGTCGCCGCCTCGTGTAGATCGGCCACGTCGTCGAGGACGTCCTGTTGGGGGTGGGTGTTGAGACCGAGGCCCTTCGGGACCCCCACGCGCTCGAGCCGGTCGGCGGCGGCACGCAGGCGGGCGACCACCTTGCGCCCCTCGACGCGGGTGCGGGCGGGGATCGTGAACGCCATCAGCAGCGCCGCCAGGGTCGCGTGTACGCCGGACTTTAGAAACGCCAGCCAGACGACGGTGCCCACCAGGAAGTAGGCCACGGCGCTTCGCACCCCGGCCCGGCTCATGCCCAGCGCCACGACGACCCCTACGAGCCCGAACAGCAACGACCCCACGGCGATCTGCTCCGTGTAGAACACCGCGATGACCAGGACGGCGCCGATGTCGTCCACGATGGCCAGGGCGGTCAGCAGGACCTTGAGACCGGGCGGGACGCGGCGGCCCAGCACGGCCAGCACCCCCAACGCGAACGCGATGTCCGTGGCCATGGGAACCCCCCAGCCGGCGCGCGCGGGTCCGGATGGGTTGATCGCCAGGTACACGAGGGCGGGGACCACCATCCCGCCGACCGCCGCCAGCGCCGGCAACGCCGCCTTGCGGGCGCTGGCCAGCTCCCCCACGAGGACCTCGCGCTTGATCTCGAGGCCCACCACGAAGAAGAACAGCCCCATCAGCCCGTCGTTGACAAAGTGCAGCAGGGACTTGCGCAGCACGAGGGGACCCACGCCCGCCGTCACCTCGAGGTGCAGCCACGCCTGGTAGCTCGCGGACCACGGCGAGTTCGCCCACACGAGTCCGGCCACCGTGGCCAGCAGGAGCACCCCCGCGCCGGACAGCTCGTGCCGGGCGAAGCGCCGCAGGGGCACGAACCACGCCGGCTCGGGGGGCATCGACGAGGAGGCGGAGGCCGAAGGGTCGGTGGGCATCGGTCGGGGGCGCAATGCGATCGCGCTAGACCATCTTTACATGAAAATTATTTCATGTAAAGGTGTGGGCATTCCTCCGGCGCCAATCCGGCGGCCCCGAGGCGGGCGGCGTGACGCCGGCCGTCCTCACGGCAACGCCTGGACGACCCATTTGAAGATGTAGCTTCCGTAGGGTACCCCACAATCTTCGAGGTGCGACGCGAATAGGGTCGCGCGATGGGTCGCCGGATCCCCCAGGTCGCCCGTGTTGCCTTCCGCGAGGGTGAGGGGACAGGCGGGTGCGGTCACGGTTTCGACGCGCCGGCCGGTGCGGGGAGGGCGGCCTTGACCGGGCGGGGTTGCGGCGGGGCCGTCACGCGCACCTCGACGGTGGTGTTCGAGCGGCGCACGGCCACCTCCAGCGCGGCCGGGACGGTCGGGGCGGACAGCAGTCCGACGAGGTCCAGGCGGTCACCCGCGGTGGCGGTGCGCAGGGCCTTCGGGTCGAGGCGGGTGCGCAGGGTGAGGATCCGGTCCGGATCCGGCCGGTCCGGTGCCTCCGAAAGCCCGGCCAACAGCGCGCGCAAGGGGGCCGTGGGACTCGGTCCGAGCACGGCGAGGCCCGCCCCGTGGTCCGGCGGAAACGCCACGGCGATCCGGGCGTTCGCGCCGTCGAGCAGCGGGCGCACCGAAGGGTCCACGAGCCGCCGGACGTCGGAGATCAGGATCTCGTGGATCGTCGTGGCGCCGACGCGGGCCACGCGCTTGCGCAGCCGGATCCCCGGCACCTCGAAGCCAAGCGTCCGCAGCAGGCTCGTGTTGTCGGAAAGGCCCGCCGCGAGGTGCAAGACGGCGCGCTCGCTGCGGGCCGGGTCGTCCGTGCCGAAGCCCGCGACCAGGTGGGGGGCGGGCTGGGCGGCGCCGAACAAGAGGTGGCCGTTCCAGGTGCGAAGCGCCGTGTTGGCCCGGCGCACCAGGTCCATCGCCGTGGAGCGCACGAGGAAGTTCATGCCGGATGCGCGCGCGGTCAGGTCGGCCGCGACCTGGGCCACCACGTCGTCGGCGTGGCGGTAGGTGCCGGCCAGGCCCCAGACGAGGGCGTCGCCGCCGAGCAGGGCGCCGAGGCCGCCGGCCGGCGCCAGGGCGTCGAGCGGCTGCAAGATCTCGGGCGCCACGCCGGTGAGCCGCAGCGTGAGGTGGCCCGCCGCCGGGTTCGCCTCGAGGACCACGCGGTCGGCGAGGGGCCGCGCCGGCTCGGGCAGGACCACCAGCGCCTCGGCCGAGCGGTCCCACGCGGCGTACACGGGCGCCCGATCGTAGCGCGCCGTGAGCCGCGGGCCGGTGGCGAGGCCTCGCAGCGTTTCGGCCAGGTACAGCGTGGGCGTCTTGCGTGTGTCCAGCCAGACCAGGTGCACGGGGTCGCGCACGCGGGCACCGTCTCCGTCCGCGGGTTCGAGCCTGCGTGCGCCGAACCGGCCCTCGGGGGTCAGCGAGGCGAGGCGTGCCGCCACGGCGTCGGCGGCCTCGCGGCGGATCGGGACGGCGACGAGGAACTGGTCGTGCACGTATGCGACGGCGTAGGGGCGCGACAGGTCCACGTGGGGCGCCAGATCGGCCGCAAGGGCCGGGCGGCCGAGGGGGGCGAGCATGGCCCGCGCGGTCTCGGCGTCTTCGGGCAGGTCGGGGAGCCACCGGCCCCAGTCGGTGCGGATCTCCGCCACCGAGGCCGCGCTCACGACCAGCGGCGGATCGTCGGGCAGTGGCAGCGGCGCCGGCAACGCGAGGCGAGGGGCCGTGCGGGGGGCGCCGGCCGGGGGCGCGGGCCGGTCCGGGGCGGGGCCGCGGGGCGCCGGGCCGTGGCAGGCGCCCAGGACGATCGCCACGGCGCCCGCGAGGCGTGCGAGGGGGCGCGCGGGGCGGCGCTCGGGACACGGGTCGCTCACGCCGTGCACGCTAGCACCGGGGGCCAGGCCGGGCGACGGCGCCACCGGGCGGGGCGTGGACGAGGTACGTCCCGCGGGAAGCGGTCCGGATCGTTCGGCGGGGGGCGCAAGGGCGCCGCCGTGTGGAGGATCCGCGACACGGCCCCATGGGAGCGGTCCGGAGCCTTCGGCGCCCGCGGGAAACGGGGGCGAGGGCCGCACCGAGGGTCGCGCCGCCTACCGGTCCTTGCCGGTCCCCGCCGGCGGGCCGGGGGGTGGCGTCTCGAGCGTGTCCACCTCGTCGAGGAGGTCCAGCCACCCCGCCCCGATGGAGGTCGCGGGCGCCGAAGGCCCGGCGCCGGTCGCCGCCGGGGGACGGGGCGCGTCCGTTCGCGGCGGTGTCGCGGCCGGGACCGGGCCGGGCCGACGGGCCCCCGGGGGGCCGCTGCTCGGGGGCGTCTCCGGTACGCGCCCGGCGGTCGGGGGGCGGGGCGGCGCCGGCCCGGGGGCCGGGGCGTCCGTATCCCCCGGCGGCCGCTCCGCCGGGGGCGGGTGGAGGGCCGGCAGCGGCGGGGGCGCAAACCGAGGGGTGGCGGGTGCAGCCGCTCCCCCACCCGTGGGGCTCGCAGACCGGTCCCCGCCCGCGCCCGCCGGGCGGTCCGACGATCCGGCGTCCCAGGGCCGCGTGTCCGGGGCCCGGCGGCGGGGATCCGCACCGGTGCTCGCCGAAGCGCCCAACGTAGACCCGAACGAGGCCGGAGCCTCGCGTTCCTCGGACGCTGCGGTCGTTTCCCGTGGGCCCCCGCCCGTGTCGGTGCCGTCCGGCCGCGTGGAGGCGGCGGTCGCCGGGCGTGTGGTTTCGTTCGCACGGAAGCCGGGCCGGGGTCGGCGGCCGTCCGGGGTCGTCGTGGCCCCGGCGGGGTCCCTCGTCGCCTCGGCCCCGTCCCCGGCCGCGGTCCGATCGCCCGCCGCCCCGTCGGTTCTGCCTCGCGCCGGCGGTGGGGATCGGTGTGTCGCCGGGGCCTCGTCCATCGAGTTCCGTCCCGGCGTCCGGTCCTGCCGTTCGGCGTCCGCGCTTCGGGCCGCGCGGGGTTCGGTCGCCGCGTCGGCGCCTTTCGCCGGTGCGCCGGAGGACTGTGCCCGGGCCGCCCTACGCCGCTCGCGCCGCACCTTGCGCCGATCCTTGCGGCGCTTCTTGCCGCCCTTCTTGCGCGTCTTCGCGTGTTGCTTGCGTCCGGCCGGGGCACCGCCGTCACGCTCGTCCGCCCGCGCGTCCCCGGCCCGACGCCCCTTGGTGCGCCCCCGCCTTCGTCTGCGCCCGGCCTTCTCGTCGAGGTCCCGCAGGGCCTTGCGGGCCTTGCGGGCCAGCGTGGCGGCCACCGGATCGCGGGCCGTGTCGTCTTCGTCCTCGATGGTCGCAAGCAGGGTGCGGGCCTCGTCCGCGTCGCCGGTGCGCGCGGCGTAGAGGGCGAAGGCCGCCCGCCATCGGGCCGTCGCCGCCAGCGCGGGCCGGGCGGCTTCGAGTGGATCGCCTGCGGCCTTCGTGCCCGCCCTCGTCGCGAGCGCCACCACGGCCGCGGCCAGCTCGTCCTCGGGGGTCCGCCCGGGCCCCAGCTCGGACAGGCGACGCGCGGCCTCGTCCGCATCGCCCGCGACCAGGTGCGCTTCGAGCCGGGCCCGGACGATCCGCGGGTCCGTTGCGCGGCCGCACACCCGCCCACAGGCCTCGAGGGCCGCCGCCGCCCCGCGGCCGTCCCCCGCGCGCAGGAGCACTCCCCCCCGGGCCGCGTGCACCCAGCCGTGGGGCATCAGGGCCCCGAGCACCCGGGCCCGTTCGGTCCGGCGGATCGTCTCCAGCGCCTCGTGGTGTTTCTGCGCCCGCAGCCGATCGCCGATCGCCCCCAGGCGCCGGTCGGCCCACCACGGCAGCGCGAAGAACAGCCCCACGCCGGCGAGGGCGAAGGCCCCGGCGGCCGCCGGGCTCGGCGCGAGCAGCCCGAGCGACGCCACGAAGGCCGCCAGCCCGCCGCGCAACAGGTGCCCCCGCAGGGGACGGCCCGAACGGCGCCACAGGTCGGCGGGCAGGTGTCCGACGTCGCCCGTGCGGCGGGGCGTTGGGGCGCGGGTCACGGAGGCTGCGGGATACCGCACCGGGCCGGTGCAGGCAATCGATCGGGGCCCGGGGCCGGTGCGGGCGGTCGGGGTGCGGCCCCGGCGATGGGGCGTGGACCCGTCCCGCGTTCGGACGGTGCGTCGGGGCACTCCGGGCCGGTCCTCCCGCGATGGGGGCGGAGCCGGTCGCCCGGCGGCCGGGGCGCGCGGGGCCTGCTAGGATCCACGTCCCGTGTCGGTCGCCGCCGATCTCGGCCAGCTCCTGCGCCAGCGGGAGCTTTCCGCCTACGAGGAGCGCATGGCCCGCGCCCTCTACGCCTACGGCGTGGACCTGCGGCGCGCGGCGTGGCTGTCCACCTCGCAGGTCGCGCGGCCGCTGGTGGCCGGCGTGGCCCGCGCATGGCCCCGGCTCGTTCGCCGCCTGACCGAGGCGGTGCTCGCCCCCCCCGAGGCCGTCCCCGGCGCGCTGCTCGAAGCCGTGGCCGCGGGGGCCGAGCGCCTGCGCACGCCGATCCCCGCCGTCCGCGTGGTGCGCGAGGGCGCCGCCATGCCCGGGGTGTTGCCGCTGGGGACCCTCCACGGCGCGGTGTCCTGGCTCGTGTTCGACCCGGCCGCCTTCGACGAGCTGGGTCCGGCCGAGCGGGCCTTCGTGGTGGGGCACGGGCTCGGACACCTGCAGTGCGACCACGGGATCCTGTTCACCGCGCACCTGGCCGCCGCCGGACGGGCCGTGCCGCGGTGGACGACCCGGCGCCTGCTCGGCCCGTTCACGAAGGTCGCGCCGTTCTCGGCGGACCGCGCCGGGCACCTGCTGGCCCTCGACCTTACGGCCGCCCGCACCGCCCTCGCGTGGATCGAGCGCACGGGCCGCCGCATGGCGGGCTGGCCGCGGTTTCCGTCCATCGACCTGCGCCTCGAGGCCCTCGCGGACTTCGATCGCAGCGCCATCGTGTCCGCCACGCGCCGCCGCGCGGCCGGCGAGGACGACGCGCGCGCCGAGGTCCCGCCGCGCGACGCCCTGCCCGGCTGGTCGCTCGCCCGCTGCGACGCCCGGCTCACCCGGAGGTTGGGCCTGCCGTGACCGCCGCCCGCCCCGACCTGCGCGCCGCGGACGTGGACCGGCTCGTCGCCGTCGCGCGCGCGCTGGGGCTCGATCGCCTCGCCGACCGGATCGTCGCTGACACGGCCCGCCGCCTCCGCGCCCGGCGCCCGCGCGTGGCCGTCGTGGGCCGGACCGGGCGCGGCAAGAGCACCGTCGTCAACGCGCTCGTCGGGCGGCCCGTGGTGCCGGTGGACGTGTTGCCCACGACCCGGCGGGCGGTGGTCGTCGGCGGCGACGTGCCGCCGGGGCCGCACCTGGTCGGGGACGACGGGATGGCCGAGCCGCTCGACGCCGCCCGGTTCGAGGCCCTGGTGCGCGGGCGGGATCGGGCGCCGGGCACCGTGGTCGTGGGGCCGGTCTCCGAGGACGAGGCCCGAGTGGAGGTCGTGGACACCCCCGGCATCGGGGACGAGGGCGCGCCGGACCCGGCCGCCGTGCTCGCCGAGCTGCCCTCGGCGGACGTGCTGGTGCTGGTCCTCGACGCCACGCAGGCCATGGCGCGCAGCGAGCAGGCGTTCTTGGCCGCCGTCGTGGAGGCCCTCGGCGGGCTGCGGTCGTCCGGGGCGGCGCTGGTGGTGGTCGTGACGCGGACCGACCTGGTGCCGCCCAAGGAGCGGGCCGCCGTCGAGGCGCACGTGCGACAGGTGGTCGGGGATCGGGCCACGGACGGCGGGGTCTTCTTCGTGGACGCGCGCGCGGCGGCGGCGGGGACGGACGCGCACCTGCGGGCGGCGGTGATCGAGATCGCCGTGCGCCACGCGGCGAAGCTGCCCGACCGGACGCGGGCGGACCTCGACCGCACGGCCGCGCTCCTGGAGCACCACCTGGCCATCGAGCGGCGGGTGCTGTCGCTTACCCCCGAGACCCTGGCCGCGGAGCTCGCCGCGTTGCGTGCGGCCAAGGCCGGGGTGGATCGGGACGTCGCGCAGGCGCGGGCGGACCTGGCCCGGTCGGCGGAGGCGCTCGCGCAGCGGCTCGAACGGGACGTGGCCGAGTTTCGCGCCGAGCTCGAGACGAGCTGCCGGGCGGTGGTGGACGTCGCGAGCCTGCAAACCCTCGCCGACCGTCTGCCCGGCTCGATCCACGACGCCTGCCTGCTGTTCCTGCGGCGGCGCGGGGAGCAACTGGCCGAGGAACTCGAACGGCTGTCGCGGCGCGCGCGGCGGACCGTGGGCGACGGCGTCGCGCGCCGGCTCGGGGAGGCCCATCTCGCCCTGTCCGCGTATGGTCCGACGGTGTACGTGGATCCGCCGTCCCTGGCCATCGAGGCCGGCACGCTGGCGGTGGGGCTCGCCGGGACGTTCTTGATGTACTTCGGCAGCGTGGCCGCCGGGATGACGATGGCGGTGGCCGGGCCCCTGGCCACCGTGATGCTGCGCGAGCAGTCCGTGCGCAAGGCCCGGGCCCGCGTGCGCGAGCAGCTCCCCGCCGCCCTCGACGAGGCCGCCGCCGCGCTCGCCCGTGTGCTGCGGGCGGCCGTCGATCGCTACCGCGCCGCCCTCGACGAGCACCTGGTGCTGGCGGGCAGCGATCTCATTGACCACCTCGAAGCCCAGCTCGAACACGCGCAGCGCCGGCTCGCGTCGGCCACGACCGACGAACGCAGGCGGGCGCTGGCGGCGGTCGAGGCGCATGCCCAGGTCCTGGCCGACCTGCGGCGCCGGTGGGCGGGGACCGGGGCGCGCGCGGGGGCGAGGACCCGCATCGAGGGGTGACGGCCATGGGCGGGAAGGACGAGCGAGACGGCGGGCGGCGGCGGCTCGGGCGATGGGCGCGCCGGGTGGGGGGGCTCGTCGAAGACGTGCAGGCGCGGGTGCTCGGGCGGGAGGAGGAGGGCACCGCCCCGGGGCGGGCGGCGTTGGCGGCGCGCCGGGCGCTCGATGCGGCGGCGCACGCCGAAGCGGTTCGATCCATGTCGGACGAAGATCGCGCCGAGGCGTGGGCGCGGTTTGCGGCCCGGTGGCGCCTGGTGGCGGCGGCCGCGTCGTCGGCGGCGGGGACGCGACTCGACGTGCCGGCGGTGCCGTCCGAGGCGGCGGCGGGCGCGGGCGCGCACGGCCCGCCGGAGGGGGTCTTGCGGGACCTGGCGGCGGCGCTCGACGCCCTCGACGGCGGGGACGTCGAAGGGGCCCTCGACCGCACGCGCGCGGCGCTGCGGCACGCCGGTGGCGACGGCGAGGCCCGCGACCTGGCGCTCGTGGCGTCCGGGGTCGTCCGGGCCGCGGCGGGCGACCGGGCGCGCGCAGAGCGGGATCTGGCGGTGGCCCTGGGCGACGGCGGCGGGGTGGGGGGCCTCGGCCAGCCCCTGGCCGCCGCGGTGTCGGCGGCGCGCATGCGCCTTGCGCTCGACGCGGGCCGGTGGCGCCGGGCGGTGCGTGGGCTCGAAGCCGGTCCGGCGTCCGCGCCCGGTGCGTCGCCCAACGACGCCACGGCGCCCGCGAAACTCGCCCGCTTCGCGTGCCTGGCCGTCGAGGCGCTCGTCGCCGCGGTGACGGGCGACGTTCGCACGGCGGCCGCGCGGGTCGAGGCGCTGGGCGCCGTCGATCGGCGGGCGGCCCAGCACGTGGGGGCGTGCGCGGTGCTCGCCGCCGCCCATCGCACCGGCCGGTCCGCCGGCGCACTCGCGGCTTCGATGGGCGTGGAGGTCGGCGACCTCCCCCCGCGCCTTGCGCTGTTGTGGGCCCGTACCGCGGCCGACCCGCGCCGGGCGCCGTGGTCGCCGGCCGCGTCCGCCGGCGATCTCGACCCCTACCGCGCGGTGCTCGACCGGGCCCCCTCCCCCGCCGCCCGCGCCGCGCTGGTGGCCGAGGCGTGCCACGTGGCCGTGGTGGCCGGGAACGCGCCGGGGTGGCTCGCGGAGGCGGTCGCCGCCGAGTCGTCCGTCGCCGGCCGGCCCGAGGGGCTCTGGGTGCTCGCCCGCACGGGGATCGAATCGCGGCCGCCGGCCGCCCGTACCGACGAGGGCGCCGCGCCGGTGCCGGGTGTCGAGAGTCCCCTGGCCGATCCCGACCTGCGCGAGGCCGTGGCGGCGCTGGCGGCCTTCGAGGGGGCGAAGGAGGCATCGTTGGACGATCTGGATGCGGTCGCCGACCTGGCGGCTCGGGTGCACCCGTCGTACCTCGCGCGCGGCGAGGCGGCGGCCGTGGGGCCGGACGGCGGTGCCGGGGCCGCGCCGGCCGTCGAGCAGGTCCTGGCGCGCCTGTCCGCGTTGGGGCAGGGGCTCGCGGCGGCGGCGGCCTTCGAGGTGGGGCCCCTCGCCGCGGCGGGCGGGGAGGCGGCGCAGGCGATCGCGGCGGCGGCCCGGGCCGCCGCCGGGCCGGTGCGGGTGGTGTTCGCCGGGGGCTTCTCGGCGGGCAAGAGCACCCTGGTGGATGCGCTGGTCGGTGCGGCCTTGCTGCCGGTGGGCGCGCTGGCGACGACGAACACGATCGCCAAGGTGCGGCGTGGCGAACGCGCGGGCGCCGTCGTGGCGTACCGGGACGGCCGCCGGCGCTCCCTGGACGGTGAGGCGGTGCCGTCGTTCCTGGCCGACCTCGAGCCGGCGCAGGCCGCGTCGATCCGCTCCGTTTGCGTCGAGCGGCCCGACCTGCCGTGGGACGACCTGGTGCTGTGCGACGTGCCCGGGTTCGACGCCCTCGAGCCGTATCACGCGGCCGTGGCCGAGGCGCGGCTGGCGGAGGCCGACGCCGTCGTGTGGGTGCTGGCGGCCACGGGCGGCGTCGGTGCGCACGACGCCGACCGGATCGCCCGGCTGCGGGCGCAGGGGCGGGCGGTGTTCGTCGTGGTCAACAAGATCGACGCCGTGCCGGCGGGCGACCGCGACCGCCTGCTCGCACACGTCCGCGAGCGCCTTGGACTGCCAGCCGAGGCGGTCGTTCCGGCCTGCGGCCGAGCGCTCTTGGAAGCGGCGGTCGAAGGGGCGCCGGACGACCCGGGGCGCGGGGCCTTCGTCGCCTGGTTCGAGCGCCAGGTGGTCGCCCGCGGCCGCGCCCACAAGCGCGCGGGGCTGGCCGGTCGCCTGCGCCACGTGGCGACGACGCTCGAGACCGTGGCGGATCCGTCCGGTTCGCTGGAGGACCTGGGCGAGCGGGCGGCTGGCGCGGCGCAGGAGGACCTGCTGCGGTCGGCCGGACGTCTCGCCGATCGGCTCGTCGATCCGGTGGCGGACGCCTGGGTGCGCGCGCTCCTGTCGGTCGGCGTCGTGCGGGTGGGTTCGGCTCGGCTCGGCCCGTGGCACGAGGCGGACGGGCGGCTGTTGCTCGACCGGTTCGAGCACGCCCTCGACCGCGCGGCCGGTCGCGCTTTCGAGGCGGACCTTTCGCGGTGGCCCCGCCCCCTGCGGCCGGCGGCGGAGGCGGCCGTCACCGCGGCGTTGCGGGCGGCGGTCCGCCGCGGCCTCGAAGGCCCGTCCCCGCGCCTTTTGGCCGGGGCGGCGGAGGCGGCGGCCGTGGGCGAGTCGGACCTTCGCACCCGCCTCGCGGCGAACCTCGAAGCGGCCCTTCGGGACGCCGCCGGGACGCTCGACGAGGTGGTCGCGGCCTTCGAACCGCGCCTGCGGGTGCAGGCGCGCGCCGCCGAGCTGGGCCGGGTGCGCCGGCTCGCCATGGTCGTCGCGGTCCTCGCCCGGGCGTCGGCCGCCGCGCTCCCGTCCCCACGGGAGGCCTCGGTCGGCGCGACCAGCGGGCGCGAGCCCCCGCCCCGTTCCCCGCGCCCGTAGCCCAAACGATGGACCCGCCGCCAGGGCCTGCCCGGGACCGCGCGGTCCTCGGCGGCCGAGGCCGTCCCGAACGTGCGAGCCCCCCGGGCCCCGGCGAACGGGGTCGGGTACGGGCACGCAGACGGGTTCGGCCACGGTCACCGACACGGCCACGGGCGCCCATCCCGGTGCCGGTGCGCGTCCCCGTCCCCGTCCCCGTAAACCGGAGCGCTGGATGCCCCGAGCCGCCGCGGTATCCGTGCCGGTGCGCGTCCCCGTCCCCGTCCCCGTAAACCGGAGCGCTGGATGCCCCGAGCCGCCGCGGTGTCCGTGCCGGTGCGCGTCCCCGTCCCCACCAGCGCTGGATGCACCGGCGAGCCTGGTCGGGTACGGGCACGCAGACGGGTTCGGCCACGGTCACGGGTGTCCGTGCCGGTGCCGGTGCGCGTCCCCGTCCCCACCAGCGCTGGATGCACCGGTGAGCCTGGTCGGGT
>Ga0256839_1000505_pt1 | contig 50749 bp, 38 predicted proteins | sample 354166metaG_FD_185968 | JGI IMG/M metagenome (GOLD analysis project Ga0256839, IMG submission 185968) | Hydrothermal vent microbial communities from Mid Atlantic Ridge, Atlantic Ocean - 354-166 | ecosystem: Environmental > Aquatic > Marine > Hydrothermal vents | place: Atlantic Ocean: Mid... | reverse complement strand
ATCCATGGCGGCCCACGGGTCTGCTCCTGCATTCCGGCTTGGCGGGATGCGTCTTGCGCCCGTGTAACCCCGCAGAGCGGTGTTGCGGGAAATCGCAGGAGGCCGGTGTGCGCAGCGAACCACATCGGTCGAGGGGGATCGTCACGGCCATGCGCGAAAGGCGCGAAATGCGCGGTTCGCTTCACTCACCGGCACCCTGCCTGCCTTCGTCCGTCGGCTCATTGGCGTTGATTGGCGTTCATTTGCGGACAAGTGCCGCAGGGCAGCCCCCGGATGCCCGTCACTCCTGCAGGAAGGGATACCCCTTCGCCAGCCATTCCTGAAAGCCGCCGCGGAACCAGTAGATAGTGCGGTAGCCGCAGTCGATGGCGATCTTCACGGCCTTGCCGCTGCGCCCGCATTTGACGCCATTGCAGTAGAACAGCACCGGGCTGGCCAGGTCGGGGATGATGCGCGCCAGGCTGTCACAGTCGGTTTCGACATTGGGCAGGCTGATGGAGGTTTCGATATAGCCCTGCTTGCGGTCGCCGCGGATGCGCGAGTCGATGATGACGAGGCTGGGGGTCTCGTTGGCGAGTTCGATGAGCTGCTCGGCGTTGACGATGGTGCTGCCGGCAATGCGTGTGGGTGTGATGGGTGGGGGAGGGCTGGCCCACAGACTCAGGCCCGGAAGTGTCAGTAGCAGACCCGCCAGCGGCAAGGCGAAGATGCGCGTCTTGCGTATCTTTCCCCATCGCCGGCGGATATCCATGCCGGCCGTCAGACCTTGTAGTAGTCGCGGTACCAGTCGACGAAGCGGGCCACGCCGTCTTCCACGCTGGTGGCCGGCTTGTAGCCCACGTCCTTGACCAGGTCTTCCACGTCGGCATAGGTGTCCGGCACGTCGCCGGGCTGCAGCGGCAGCATGTTCATTTCCGCCTTCTTGCCCAGGCAGTCCTCCAGCACCTTGATGTAGTGCATGAGTTCGACGGGCTTGTTGTTGCCGATGTTGTAGAGGCGGTAGGGGGCGTTGGAGGTGCCGGGGTCGGGGTGCTTGCCGTTCCAGTCCGGGTTGGGCTCGGCGACCCGGTCCAGGGTGCGGATCACGCCCTCGACGATGTCGTCGATGTAGGTGAAGTCGCGGCGGTGCTTGCCATAGTTGAACACGTCGATGGGCTCGCCGGCGAGGATCTTGCGGGTGAACAGGAACAGCGCCATGTCCGGGCGGCCCCAGGGGCCGTAGACGGTGAAGAAACGCAGGCCGGTGGTGGGCAGGCGGTACAGGTGGCTGTAGGTGTGGGCCATCAGCTCGTTGGCCTTCTTGGTGGCGGCGTACATGCTCAGGGGGTGGTCCACGTTGTTGTGGATGGAGAAGGGCATGTGGGTGTTGGCGCCGTACACCGAGCTGCTGGAGGCGTACACCAGGTGCTCGACGCCGTTGTGGCGGCAGCCCTCGAGGATGTTCATGAAGCCGACGATGTTGCTCTCCACGTAGGAGTGGGGATTCTCCAGCGAGTAGCGCACGCCGGCCTGGGCGGCCAGGTTGACCACGCGGTTCGGCCTGTGCTCGGCGAACAGCGCCTCCATGGCCGGGCGGTCCTCGATGCCGATGCGCGCCTCGGTGAAGTTTTCGTGGGACGAGATGCGCGCCAGGCGGGCCTCCTTGAGGGAGACGTCGTAGTAGTCGTTGAGGTTGTCGATGCCGATGACCTCGTCGCCACGTTCCAGAAGGCGCAGGGCCAGCTGGCTGCCGATGAAGCCGGCGCTGCCGGTGATCAGGACTTTCATGGGGTTTCCTTGTGCAGTGCTGAGTGCGTAGGGTGGGCATCGCCCACCGTGGAGAATGCCATTGCGTGCAAGTGGTGGGCAGTGCCCACCCTACAGTCATTGTGCTCTTTACAATCGCCCGTCGACGCGCTCGGCGGGCAGGATGTTTTTCACATCGAAGAGGATGTGTTTGTCCTTGCCCAGGGCGTGGATGGCGTCGATGCCCATGGCCTTGAACTGGTCGTGGGCCACGGCGAGGACGATGGCGTCGTACTGGCCGTTTTCCAGCCTGTCGACGGGTCGGATGCCGTATTCGTGCTCCAACTCGTCGGCGTTCACCCAGGGGTCGTAGACGTCCACGCTGGCGTGGTAGTCGTTGAATTCCTCGATGATGTCGATGACGCGGGTGTTGCGCAGGTCCGGGCAGTTCTCCTTGAAGGTGAAGCCGAGGATCAAGACGCGGGCGTCCACGGCGTGGATGCGGTTCTGGGTCATCAGCTTCACCACCCGCTCCACCACGTGGCTGCCCATGCCGTCGTTGATGCGGCGGCCGGCGAGGATGATCTCCGGGTGGTAGCCGATCTCCTGGGCCTTGTGGGTCAGGTAATAGGGATCGACGCCGATGCAGTGGCCGCCCACCAGGCCGGGGCGGAAGGGCAGGAAGTTCCACTTGGTGCCCGCCGCTTCGAGGACCTCCAGGGTATCGATGCCCAGCTTGTGGAAGATCAGGGCCAGCTCGTTGATGAGGGCGATGTTGACGTCGCGCTGGGTGTTTTCGATCACCTTGGCGGCCTCGGCCACCTTGATGGAACTGGCCTTGTGGGTGCCGGCGGTGATGATGCTGGCGTACAGGGCGTCCACGTAGTCGGCCACCTCGGGGGTGGAGCCGGCGGTGACCTTGAGGATGTTGGTGACGCGGTGTTCCTTGTCACCGGGGTTGATGCGCTCGGGGCTGTAGCCGACGTAGAAGTCCTGGTTGTAGGTCAGGCCGGAGACTTCTTCCATGATGGGCACGCAGACCTCTTCCGTGGCGCCGGGGTAGACGGTGGATTCGAACACCACCACGTCGCCTTGTTTCAGGATCTTGCCCAGGGTGCGGCTGGCGCCCTCCAGCGGCGACAGGTCGGGGCGCTTGGCCGAATCGATGGGGGTGGGGACGGTGACGATGTAGAAATTGCAGCCGGCCAGGTCCTTGGGGTCGCTGTGGTAGCTCAGTCGGGTGGCCTGCCTGAGCTCTTCCGGCTCCACCTCCAGGGTGCTGTCCTGGCCCGATTGCAGCTCGGCGACGCGCGCGGCGCTGATATCGAGACCCTTGGTGGGGTAGCGCTTGCCCAGTTCCACGGCCAGGGGAAGGCCGACATAGCCGAGACCAATAATGCCAATCTGTATCTTGTCCAGTTCAAACATGGGTCTGTCTTTCCTTGTGGTGGCTTATGCGTGGCGGGTGTCCCGTCCGATGCTGTAATAGGTGATGCCTTCGGCCTTCAGCTGCTGCGGGTCGTACATGTTGCGGCCGTCGAAGATAACGGGCTGGCCCAGGCGTTCTTTAATGAGCGTGAAGTCCGGGCTGCGGAACACGTTCCACTCGGTGACGGTGACCAGGGCGTCGGCGCCCTCCAGGGCGGCCTCTGGGTTGTCCATCAGGACCAGGTCGCCGCGTTCGCCATAGATGCGCCGGGCCTCGTTCATGGCCTCGGGATCGAAGGCCTGCACCTTGGCGCCGGCGGCCCACAGGGCCTCCATCAGGGTGCGCGAGGGCGCGGCACGCATGTCGTCGGTGTTGGGCTTGAAGGCCAGGCCCCAGAGGGCGAAGGTCTTGCCCGCGAGATCGCCGTCGAAGTGCCGGCTGATCTTCTCGAACAGGACGGCCTTCTGGCGGTGGTTGACGGCCTCCACGGCGCTCAGCAGCTGGGCCTCATAGCCGATCTCGTTGGCGGTGCGTTCCAGCGCCTGCACGTCCTTGGGGAAGCAGGAGCCGCCGTAACCACAGCCGGGGTAGATGAAGTGGTAGCCGATGCGCGGGTCGGAGCCGATGCCCACGCGCACCTTCTCGATGTCGGCGCCCAGGCGCTCGGCCAGGTTGGAGAGCTCGTTCATGAAGCTGATCTTGGTGGCCAGCATGGCGTTGGCGGCGTATTTGGTCAGCTCGGCGGAGCGGATGTCCATGGCCACCAGGCGGTCGTGGCTGCGGTTGAAGGGGGCGTAGAGGGCGCGCAGCAGCTCGGTGGTGCGCGGGTTGTCGGTGCCGATGACGATGCGGTCGGGTTTCATGAAGTCGTCGATGGCGGCGCCCTCCTTGAGGAATTCGGGGTTGGAGACGACGTCGAATTCCACGTCGACTCCCCGGGTCTTCAGCACCTCCTTGACCTTGTCGCGTACCTTGTCGGCGGTGCCCACGGGTACCGTGGACTTGTCGATGATGACGCGGTATTCGTCCATGTGCTCGCCGATGCTTTTGGCGACGGCCAGCACATATTGCAGGTCGGCGGAGCCGTCCTCGTCGGGTGGGGTGCCCACGGCGATGAACTGGAACAGGCCGTGGGCCACGCCCTCGTCGGGGTCGGTGGTGAAGTTCAGCCGGCCGGCCTCGATGTTTTTGGTGACGAGGGCCTCCAGGCCAGGCTCGTAAATGGGGATCTCGCCGTTTTTCAGCATGGCGGTCTTGCGTTCGTCGATATCCACGCAGAGGACGTCGTTGCCGACCTCCGCCAGGCAGGTGCCCGTTACCAGGCCCACATAGCCCGAGCCGTAAACTGTGACTTTCATTTGTGTTTCCCTGTTGAGTTCTTCTGCGGCCGTTTTTTGCAAGGTCTCTTGGTCGAAACCCGACCGGTGCCCGCGATTGCAGCGCGAACGATAGCAAAAGCGGGTTTGCGAGTACATTATACGGCCGGTGTCTGGCGCCGCTTATTGGAATATGGGCTTTGCCTGCCCTGGTTTTTTTTATGTGTCGATTAGACGCACCCTCAATGGGTCAGATTACCGGAGGTGGGGTGCTGGCTTAGGTCTGGGAAAGCCTTTACAATCTCACTCGGTGCATCTTACCTGTCTGAAGACGGAAATCTGCGCCTTCCCCCAGCCAGGCAAGATGCCTGCCAAGCCCCTGCAGACAGAAGGATGTTACGCGTTAGTGGTTAGGGTTTTCCGACAATATATTCCTGTGCCTTTTCTGGTTCTCGGGGTGGTGGAGTTCGTGCTGTTTGCGGCGTCCGTTTACCTCGGTGTTCTCGCCTATAATCATTTCTTTGCCTCCGGAGCGATTCATGTCGGCGATCAGGGCCTGTGGCCCAAGGCGCTGGCCTTTGCCCTGGTGATGATGCTGTCCATGGTGGCGATGGGCCTGTATCAGCGCCGCTTCCGTTTTGCCATGGCGGGCATGCTGTTGCGCATCATTACCGCCTTGATCGGCGGCGCCATCGCCATCAGCATGATCTATTACGTGGCGCCGTTTCTGGCGGTGGGGCGGGGGATGCTGGCCGCCATCATCCTGGTGGCGGCGGTGTTGGTGCTCACGGTTCGCATCGTCTTCATCAAGACCCTGAATCAGGACATGTTGAAACGCCGCATCCTGGTGCTCGGCGCCGGCGAGAAGGCGGCGCAGATTCCGCGTCATCTGCGCCGTCGTGTGGATCAGCAGGGCTTTCACGTGGTGGGTTATGTGCATGTCCGCGGCGAGCACGATGTCGTCGATGAAGACCAGGTGCTGAGGCCCGACGTGCCCCTGCTGACCCTGGCCAAGGAGCTGCAGGCGGATGAAATCGTGGTGGCGGTTGGCGAGCGGCGGCGCAAGACCTTTCCCGTGCATGAGCTGCTGGACTGTAAGATGAGCGGTGTCGACGTCATCGACCTGCAGGGGTTCTTCGAGCGGGAAACCGGCAAGATCAAGCTCGATATCCTCAATCCCAGTTGGATGATCTTTTCCGACGGCTTCAATCAGGGGGAATACCGGAAACGGCTTTTCGATATCCTGATCAGCCTGACGCTGCTGGCCATCACCTGGCCCTTCATGCTGCTGGTGGCGATGGCCATTGTCATCGAGAGCGGTGGTCGTGGGCCGATATTCTACAAGCAGGTACGCGTCGGCCAACACTGGAAGTTGTTTCATGTCATCAAGTTCCGCAGCATGCGCGTGGATGCTGAAAAGGGTGGGGCGCAATGGGCGAAGAAGAACGATAGCCGCGTGACCCGCGTCGGCGCCTTCATCCGCAAGGTGCGCCTGGACGAGCTGCCGCAGATCTTCAACGTGCTGCGTGGCGACATGAGCTTCGTCGGCCCTCGCCCCGAGCGGCCGGAGTTTGTCACCCAGCTGTCGGAACAGATCCCCTATTATTCCGAGCGCCATCGGGTCAAGCCAGGCATTACGGGCTGGGCGCAGGTCTGTTACCCCTATGGCGCCTCGGAGAAGGATTCCATGGAAAAGCTGCAATACGACCTGTATTACATCAAGAACTACAGCCTGTTTCTGGATCTGGTGATCATCCTGCAGACGGCGCATGAGGTGACCTGGGGCAAGGGCGGGCGTTGATGCCTTGCCGAGGCGATGCTGCCAGGGAGAGGAATCATGGATAGCCTGATGTTGATCGGCTACAGTGCCGCGGCTCTGGGCTTTCTTGTGTTGACGCTATTGCTTGCCACGGCCTGGCGCGGTCGCCGCGAAGGCGGGCTGTTGCTGGCGGCTTCGGCCGCCACCGCCCTGTGGGCCGCCGTGGCTGCCTGGCAGGCCGGCGGACTTTACCTCTCATCCGTTTTCGTGGTCGCCGCCGAACTGCTGCGTGACGTCCTCTGGTTGTGGTTTTTGCTGGCGATTCTCGGCCATGGTCGGGCCGCTTCTGCGCGGCGCTTCCTGCGTGCAGGGTCCACACTGGTCGTGGTGTTCGGGGTGGCCATGGTGCTGGTTCTTGGGTTGGTGTTCAGTGGCGAGGTCCGTATTCCTTCTCGCCTTGGTTTTGACCTTCGCATCTTTACCTTCCTGGTGTTTTCCCTGTTGGGGCTGGTGTTGGTAGAACAGCTGTTTCGCAATACGCCTTTGGCGGAACGCTGGGCCATCAAATATCTGTGCCTGGGCCTGGGCGGCCTGTTTGCCTTTGATTTCTATCTCTATTCGAATGCTCTCTTGTTGCATGATATTTCCCCCGCCATCTGGACTGCGCGTGGCTTCGTCAATGCCATCGTGGTGCCGCTGATCATTGTTTCGGCGGCGCGCAATCCGCAGTGGTCGCTGGATGTTTTTGTCTCGCGCAGTTTCGTGTTTCACAGCGCCAGTCTGCTGGGGGCGGGGCTTTATCTGCTGGCCATGGCCGCAGGGGGTTATTATATCCAGCTCTACGGCGGTGAATGGAGCGGGCCGGCGCAGCTGGTGTTTTTCTTCGCGGCCGGCATGCTGCTGGTGGTGCTGTTGTTTTCCGGGCAGATGCGTGCCCGGCTGCGTGTTTTCCTCAGCAAGCATTTTTTCAACTATCGTTACGATTACCGTGAGGAGTGGCTACGGTTCATCGATACCCTGTCCTCGGCGGAGCTCGATCATGATCTGCGTCTGCGGGTGATCCAGGCCATGGCGCAAATCGTCGAGAGCCCCGGTGGCCTGCTCTGGCAGAAGAGAGGGGAGGATGTCCTTGTGCCCACCGCCAGCTGGAATATGCCAGAATCCGCGGAAAGGATGGCGGAAGGCGAATCGCTGATACATTTTTTTGTCGAGCGCGGCTGGATTGTCGAACTGGATCAGGTGGCGAGGGAGCCTGAGTCTTATGCCGGCCTGGCGCTACCTGGCTGGTTGCGCGAAATACCTGATGCCTGGCTACTGGTTCCTCTGTTCAATATGTCGGAGTTGCATGGCTTCATCGTGCTCGCGCGTCCACGCACTCCCTTGCAGATCAACTGGGAAGTGCGTGATCTGTTGGTGACCACGGGGCGTCAGTCTGCCAGCTATCTGGCCTTGCTGGCGGCCAATGAGGCCTTGGTGGATGCGCGCCAGTTCGAAGCCTTCAACCGACTCTCTGCATATGTGGTGCATGACCTGAAGAACCTGGTGGCGCAATTGTCGCTGGTGGTCAGGAACGCGGAGCGACATCGAGACAATCCGCAATTTGTCGAGGATGCCTTTGCCACCGTGGACAACTCGGTGCGAAAAATGAATCGCCTCCTTACGCAGTTGCGCAAGGGGCGTATGGCGAGCCAGCCGCAGAAACCGGTGGATCTGGGCCAGATGCTGAAGGAAGTGATTGAATCGCATGCCGGGCAACGCCCAGCACCCTGTTTCTTGCAGGATGATGAAGGGCTGGCGGTGATAGCCGACAGCGACCGCTTGGCGGCAGTGATTGGCCATCTGGTACAAAACGCACAGGATGCCACAGACGACAATGGTGAGATTCAGGTACGATTGTCGCGTGACAGTGAGGAAGCAGTGATTGAGATAAAGGATAATGGTTGTGGTATGGATGCGGCTTTCATCCGCGAACGCCTGTTTAGACCTTTCGATACCACCAAGGGCAATGCCGGCATGGGAATCGGTGTCTATGAAAGCCGTGAGTTCATTCATTCCCTTGGCGGTCGTCTTGATGTGCACAGTGAGCCAGGGGAGGGTACGAACTTTCGAATTACCCTGGCGTTGGCCTCGATTCCGCTGACGGCGGAAGCAAAGGGAACAGACTGATTCATGGCGAAGAAATCCAAGCTCAAGCCGCTTTTGGTGGTCGAGGATGACCCGGGGCTGCAGAGCCAGTTACGTTGGTGTTTCGAGGACTACGAAGTGATTATCGCTGGCGATCGCCAGGCGGCCTTGTCGGCGATGCAGAAATACCGGCCGGCTGTTGTCACCCTCGACCTGGGCTTGCCTCCGGATCCCACCAATGCCTCGGAAGGCTTGGCGACGCTGGAAGATATTCTCGCCAGCTATCCCTACACCAAGATTATCGTCGTTACCGGCAACGATGATCGTGACAATGCCGTCAGAGCGGTATCCCTCGGCGCCTATGACTTCTACCAGAAGCCGGTAGACCCCGAGATCCTTGGCATGATCATTGCGCGCGCCCATGCCCTTCATGATCTGGAGCAGGAATACCGGCAGCTACAGCAGACGCGCACCACCCAACTCGAGGGGATTGTCGGCGCCAGCCCGCAGATGCAGAAGGCCTGCCGCATGGTGGAAAAGGTGGCGCCATCCGATGCCACTACCCTGCTGCAGGGGGAAAGCGGTACTGGCAAGGAACTGTTTGCCCGCGCCCTGCACAATCTCAGTCCGCGCAAGTCTGGTCCATTCATTGCCATCAACTGCGCGGCGATCCCCGAGACACTGCTCGAAAGCGAGCTGTTCGGCCACGAAAAGGGCGCCTTCACCGGCGCCAGCAAGCAAACGCGTGGCAAGGTCGAATACGCCGATGGCGGCACCTTTTTCCTCGATGAAGTGGGCGACCTTCCTTCGTCCCTGCAAGCCAAGATGTTGCGTTTTCTGCAGGAGCGAGTGATAGAGCGCGTGGGTGGGCGCAGCGAGATAGCGGTGGATGTGCGTGTGATATGTGCCACTCATCAGGATTTGCGGAGTCTGATCGATGAAGGCCGGTTCCGTGAAGACCTCTACTATCGCATCAGTGAGATCACCTTGCAGATTCCACCCCTGCGTGAGCGTGAGGGCGACAGCTTGATGCTGGCGCGAGTCTTTCTTGATCGCTTCTCCCGTGACCGGGGGCAGGCACTGAAAGGTTTTTCGCCAGAGGCCATACAGGCTATAGAGGACTATCACTGGCCGGGCAATGTCCGGGAGTTGGAAAACAAGGTCAAGCGCGCGGTGATCATGGCGGACGGTGACCATGTGATGGCGGAGGATCTCGAGCTTGATTCTGCTGGCCGAGAAGAGGACGAGCCGCTGCTACTCGACTTGCGCCATGTGCGTGAAGAGGCCGAGCGCAAGGCCTTGCAACGGGCGCTGACACTGGCCGGCAACAACGTGACCCAGGCTGCCGAGCTGCTCAATGTCAGCCGGCCCACCCTGTATGATTTGCTGAACAAGTACGGCCTGAAGTAGCGTGTATGGAGATCGTCCGCTGGAGGGATGATTCTCTGCAATGGAGAACCTCAAAGGAAAAAAACATGGCACAGGGTGATAGGAGTCGCGTGTTGAGCGAAAAATGTCTGCTGCTGATCATCAGCTTGATGGTTGTGCCTGCGCTGGCATGGGCCGAGAGCAGCGCGGAATATCTGGCCGAGAGCAAGGTCTATCTGGAAAAAGGTGAGATTGGGGCGGCGATCATTCAGTTGAAGAATGCGCTCCAGCAGGATCCCAAAAACCGCGAGGCGCGCCTGACCCTGGGTGAAACCTACTTGCTGAGGGGCGACGGGGCGGGGGCGGAGAAGGAGTTGGAGCGCGCGCGAAGCCTGGGCGTCGGCCTGGACAGGCTGGCTGGTCCACTGGGCCGAGCCTATCTCATGCAGGGCAAGGCCGATGATGCACTGGAAAAGCTTCTCCTGGAAGACGATCTCCCTGCAAGGGCCAAGGCCGATATTCTGGTTGTGCATGCCAACGCTTACATGCAGAAAAACCAGCCGGATCTGGCCAGGAGTGCCTTTCGCGATGCGCTTGAACTGAATCCGGACGCGGTGGATGCCCTGCTTGGTCTTGGGCGCCTTGCGATCATGGAGCAGCAGCAGGATGTAGCCATGACACTGACGGACAAGGCGCTGGCTATCAACCCGAAGAGCAGCGAGGGTTGGGCCATCAAGGGTGAAATTGCCCGGCAGAAGGGCGAGCTGGCCGCCGCCGACGCTCATTTTGACAAGGCCTTGTCTCTGCATCCAATGAACCCCGCTGCCTTGCTAGGCAGTGCCGGCGTAAACCTGGCCCTGAATCGCCACAAAAAGGCCAACAAGGCCATTGACCGGATTCTCGAACTCAGCCCCAACCACCCGCTGTCAAATTATCTGCGCGCAGTCAGTCTCTACCGTGGCGGCGATCCGGACGGTGCCATCGAGGCCTTGCAGGTGGTTTTGCGCGGCGTGCCTGATCACTTGCCGAGCCTGCAAATGATGGGCGCCATCGACTTTTCGAAAGGGCGTTACGAGCAGGCCGAGCAGGCCTTGTCACGGGTGGTGAGCGCGCAGCCGGACAATATCGCCGCCACCAAACTGCTGGCGACAACCCTGCTGCAAATGGGACATGCCGAGAAGGCCATTGAGATTCTTCTTCCTGCCCGGGAAATGGCAATGGATGACGCCCAGTTTCTCGCCTTGCTGGGTACGGCTTATTTGCGTGATGGGGAAAATGCCGAGGGAATCGACTATCTTGAACGCGCTGCCGAGTTGGATCCGCAGGCAGCAGGTGTGCGCACCCAACTGGCATTGGGGCATCTTGCCGCTGGCGAGACCACGGCGGCGGTCAAGGAACTCGAAACGGCCGTCGATTTGGGCAAGAACGTCTTTCAGGCTGAACTCATGCTAACCCTGGTGCACTTGCGCAAGCAGGATTTCGATCTGGCGCTGAGACAGGCGCGGGTTTTTGGCGACAAGAACCCTGACAGTCCGTTGCCCCACAACCTGGCCGGCGCCGCCTATTTAGGGTTGGGCAGGACAGATGATGCCCGGGCTGAGTTCAATAAGGCGTTGGACAAGGACGCCCGCTTTCTGCCGGCACGCATGAATCTGGCGCGATTGTTCGAGCAACAGGGGCGCCTGGACAAGGCCGAACAAGCATATCAGGCCATACTCAAGCAGGAGTCGTCTCATCTGGGTGCCTTGATGTCACTGGCCCGCCTGGCTGCGCGGCAAGAACAGGAGAGTGAAGCGCTGAAGTACCTGCAGAAGGCCTGGGGAGAGAATGAGGGGGCTTTACAGCCAGGATTGGCCCTGGTGCGTTATTATCTACAGCGCAAGCAACCGCTGCGTGCTGTAAGCGTTGCGCGGGAAATGAAAGCCCGGTATCCGGATAACCCGCGAGTCCTTCATACGTTGGGTCAGTCACAGATGGAAAACAAAGACTACCATGCTGCGCTGGCTACTTTCGAGGCGTTGCAGCAAGCCACGCCTGATTCACCGCAAACACTGTATTTGCTGGGCACGGTGCGCGAGGCCCTGGAACATCCCAAAGAGGCCAGGCAGCAGTACGAAAAAGCGCTTTCCCTCGTTGATGATCACCTGCCGTCGCAGCTTGCACTGGCCCGGCTGAGCATGCAGGAAGAACATCCGCAAGCGGCCCTGCGCATTGCGCGCCAGATCCAACTGCAGCGCCCGGACAATGCCGTCGGTTACCGCCTGGAAGGTGATATCTTGATGCAGGAAGGGAAACCTGCGGACGCAGTCGTTGTCTATGAAAAGGGGCTTGAAAAAGCGCCCACGACACGGTTGGTGCTGGCCGTGTATTCGGCTCGCAAGAAGGCTGGCCTGGCAAGTCCTCAAAGTGTGCTGGAAGAATGGCTGGACACACAGCCGGAAGATGCCGCGGTGCGCACCGCCCTTGCCAGCGCCTTGCAGGAGATGGGGGATCTGGAGTCCTCGGTCGCACACTACCAGCGGGTACTGGACGGGCAGCCTGACAACATCGTGGCCCTCAACAACCTTGCCTGGGTGATTCAGCAATTAGGCAGGGACGGGGCGGTCGACTATGCCGAACAGGCCTACAAACTGGCGCCCGAGAACCCGGCCATCATCGACACCCTGGGGTGGCTGCTGGTCACTAACGGTGAGACGAAGCGGGGGTTGTCCCTGTTGGAGCAGGCCGTGGCCAAGGCGCCGCACCTGGCGGAAATCCGCTATCACCTCGGTGTTGCGCTTCATCGCTCCGGACGGAAAGCCAGGGCCCGGGCGGAGTTGGAAAGGGCGCTGGATATGGATGGTAGTTTCAGTGGCGCCGAACAGGCCCGGCAATTGCTGAAAACCATGTAGGAAACCGCCGAAAGAAAGCCACGCAGAAAAGAAGGATCTGGGGAACGTCTGATGAAATTGTCGAGTAATCTATTGCCTTTGGTCGTAACAGTGGCGTTGTTGTTGGTGGCTTGTGGCAAGGCGGATGTCAGCGATGTCGAGCATGTCCAGCTCGCCAAACAAAATCAAGCGGATGGTGATTTCAGAGCCAGCCTTATCGAATTGAAAAACGCTCTCCAGCAAAATCCAAAAAACACTGAGGCACGGCTTCTTCTCGGTGAGCTCTACGTTCTTTTGGGAAATGGCGCCGCGGCGGAGAAGGAATTGCAGAGAGCGAAGGACCTGGGTGTGACTGGCCCATTCGTCGAACGCCTTGGCATCCGGGCGATGCTTCTACAACAACGGTATGGCGAGGTACTCGAGGTCTTGCCGGGAAAGGCGTTTGCCAGTCTGCCTGAGTTCCAGGCCTTGCGAGGCGAGGCCTTGTTTGGCCTGGGGAAACGCGCAGATGCAGAGGCCGTCTTTCGTGCAATTCTGAAGGAGCAGCCGGACGCGCCGGGAGCCCTGATGGGGCTGGCCCGTGTCTCGCTGGCCGCGAAGGAGGCGGAGGTGGCCACCGAGGCAGTGCGTCAGCTCTTGAGCCTCGATCCCGAGAATGCCGAGGCCTGGTTGTTGAAGGGCGACCTGGCGCGAATGAACAAGCAGGATGCCGAGGCGCTGTCCGCGTACCAGCGAAGTATCGAGCTGCTTCCTCCAACCGTTACCACCCGGGTCGGCATCACCGCCCGAGCCCGCCTGACCAGGATGTTTCTGATCCAGGGCAAGCTTGCCGAGGCAAAAGAGCTTGTGGACTACCTGCTGAAGGCGGTGCCGAAGCACCCTGTGTCCAACTATCTGGCGGCGTTGCTGGCTTATGAGAAAGGCGACTATGCGGAGTCGAGGGATTATCTGGTGAAGGTGATGAAGGCGGCGCCGGACCACATCCCCGGGTTGTTTCTGCTGGGCAGTGTCAATTTCAGCCTGGGTAGCCTCGAACAGGCCGAGGTGCAGTTGGCACGGGTAGTCACAGAGCGGCCCCAGCTTGTGCCTGCCCGCATGATGCTGGCGGCAATACGTTTGCGGCAAGCCGAATCTGGTGATGCACTGGCAATACTCGAGCCGGCATTGGCCCACCGTCCTCGTGATGCGCGCTTGCTGGCAATGGCCGGCCAGGCTGCGCTTCGTGAAGGCGACCTGGAAGGCAGCCGTCAATATTTTGAGCAGGCTATAGCCGAGCAGCCGGGCGACGCCGGTCTGCGTGCTCAGTTGGCCATGCTTTACATGGCCGAAGGAAACGATGCCCAAGCCATTCTGGAGTTGGAGCAGGCTGTTGTAACTGGGGATGCGCCGGCCAAGGAACAGTCCATGCTCGCCCTGGCCTACCTGAAGCAAAAGGACTTCGGAAAAGCCGTGGAAGTCGCGCGGAACCTTGCCGAGGCGCATCCAGAAAACGCCTATCCGCAGAATTTGCTGGGCGTCATATTCAGCGCACAGGGCGATATGCGCCAGGCGAGGGATGCCTTCACCAATGCCCTGCGGCTTGACCCGTCGTTTTCCGCGGCGGTCCTGAATCTCGCGCGCCTTGACGTGCTGGAAGGGCGCCTCGAAAGCGCGCGCGCACGCCTAGACGCAGTACTGCTGGATGACATGAACAATATCTCGGCGCTGTTGGCCCTGGCCCAATTGGCGGATGCTGAAAACGACCGTGAGCAGGCCGTGACCTGGCTGGAAAAGGCGCGCGCGGTGGATGCGACGGCGTTGGCGCCACGCCTCCTGCTTGCCCGCTATTACGCGCGAACAGGAAAACTCGATCGCGCGCGGAAGATTGCACGGGAGGCGGAAGCAATCGATGCTCAAGATCCTCGTGTGCTCCTTGAACTCGGCAGCGTAGAGCTGGAATCACAGGAGGCCGGCGCGGCGGCAGAAACCTTTGAGCGTTTGGTTGAAATCGCGCCAGGGGAACAAGCTTACTACGCCTTGGGTGTTGCCCGTTTCCGCGCCAACGACATCAAGGGTGCCGAGTCGGCGCTGAAAACAGCGTTGGAGCTTCATCCGGCGAACATTAAGGCGGCCTCCCTGCTGGTGCTGGTGGAGGTGGAAGCGGGACGATTCGATGATGCCCTGGAAACCGCCAACGAGATCAAAAGGCGCTTTCCCAAGTCACCAGCAGGCCATGAGCTCGAGGGTGATGTGCATGCCTACCAGCAACAGAACGCCAAGGCTGCGAGCGCCTATGCCCGGGCCAGAGAAATGGGTGGTGGCACACGTGTCCTGTTGAAGGAAGCGACTGCCCGTCGGCAAAGCCAGGGCAACGCGGCCGTTATTTCGTTGCTGGAGTCGTGGATGAAATCCCATGCAGATGATGCCGCCGCACACTATGCCCTGGCGTTGGCCTATTCTGCAGACGGACAAACAGGCACTGCCGAAAAGGAATATCGCCGGTTGCTGGAAAAAAACCCGGCATATGTGCCTGCACTGAACGACCTGGCGTGGCTGTTGGCGCAAGACGCCAGGCTGGAGGAGGCCGGAGACCTTGCCGGCAAGGCCCATGAGCTGCGCCCGGACAGTGGCCCGGTGCTGGACACGCTGGGGTGGATACGATTGAAGCAGGGTGACACCAAGGCCGCCCTGGGTCTGTTGCGGCAAGCTGCTGAAAAACTGCCTACGGTGGGCGATGTGCAATACCATCTAGCGGTGGCACTGGCCAAATCCGGTAAAAAGGCGGAATCCAGGAAGATCCTCGAGCGCCTCCTTGATGCGGATCAGGCTTTCCCCAGCCGCGACGAGGCGCAGAAATTGCTCGGGAGTCTCTAGGTGTCCCGCCCCCGGAAGCGCGAAAAACGCTGAGAGCGCATCGGTGGAATGCAGGAGGCGAGGCGGGACGTGCGACTGGATGAGCTCATGTATGTACAGTCGGTGGCACGAGATGCTGAAGCCGACTACGAGACGCAGCGAAAGAACCTTGAGTTCTTGCACTGAACCGGAGTGTTGTGTTCTCCGCCCGTGCTCGGAATGACCGCTTGTCGCTGTAAAATCCGGATACCCGGACTCGGTTTTGCGAAATGTGCTTGTTGCTTTCGTCGCAGGCCTGGTGCGCATCTATGCGGTAGGGGTGCGCATAGTCCATGCTGCTTTTTGGGACAAAAAAAACGCCACCCGAAGGTGGCGTTCTCGCTGCGTGCCTGCCAGGTTCAGACAGCGGCCTTGCGGCGTGCGCGGTAGCCCAAGCCGATCAGGCCCAGGCCCAGCAGAGCCAGTGTCGCCGGCGCCGAAACAGGGTAGACGGACTCGACCATCACGACAAAGTCGTCGTAGTCGGTGTTGGTGAAGCCGTTTTCCGCGATTCCGTCCTCGAAGGCCAGGATGCTTTCACCAGGCATGGGCACATCCTGATAGGCGACCATGGCGTCGAAGCCACCCGCGTTCAGCGTGCTGTCACTGTAAAACGTATCGCTGCCATTATTCAGGTAGAAGCCAAAGGGGTTGCCCAGCCAAGCGATGCTATTGCTGCGAACGAAGGTGCCGCCACCATCAAAGACGTTGGCGGTAAGGCTCCCTCCGGCGTAGTTCACAAAGGCCTTGTAGTCGGCTGCGTCGCTGCCGATGAAGACCTCCAGCGAATCGCTGCCGCTGAAGATACCAAAGGAGTTGACGCCTGCATTCGGGCTGTTTTCACCAAGAATCACCTGGATCGAGCCGCCGGTTCCACCGAAGTTCCAATAGCTGTCGATGGCGTCGCCCATCTGGTCGTTGATTACATCGACAGTGCCAGCACCTACGTTCGGGTTGCCGTCCAGCAGTCCTTGCAGACCGGCGCCGCCGTCGCTGAAGGTGACGGCTCCACTTGCGCCAGAAACAGTCAGCATTCCCGCTGCGATGACCGCCATCAGGTTGTTGTTGAGTTTGCTCATCATTCAGTCCTCTATCGTTAAAAGTAAAACTATCTAATGTAGGTATGGGTAAAAAATATAATTCTTCTCTCAATCTGCTGGCAAGCAAGAGGCGTGCCATGTGTGTAAGTCGCGGAAATATAAGATAACTTCTCGTTTCTGTGCGAAAAGACTGATGGGGTTGTAAAGTATCTCGACAGGGGAGGCAATGTGCGCGTATGTGCGAGAAAATCAGACAAATGGTCGCTGTATCAATGGGTTATGTGTCATTTTTCGATTCGGTTGAGGGGAGAGGAAGTGGGCCGGCAGGTGGCGTTGGTTTTGTTCTGTGGTGGCATGGCGAAGAGTGTAAAAATTTCCGACAAGCGTAGGGCCGACAAAGGGTCTTTTGGCTGCCCAAGCTGAATCCCGTTGCGGAAAATACGCCTATTTCTTCATCGCGGTTTTTGGGGGCTATGTTGTTAAGTCATTGATCGTAGTATAGTTCGCCACCCCGTGGTTGCTCAGTGAAATTCTCTGTGCGGCCTTCCGTGTCTGGTTGGATGAGGCAGATGATGATGTTTCTCACAGCAGCAAGATGGCGGGAAGCCGTTCTCGCCAGGAATTTTGTCAGGCCGCCAACAAGACCCTATGGGCTGCCGCAATCATGATGCGGGGTTTTGTTGGTTCCTGTGAGTGAGTCAGCAACAGTCGGTCTGCAAATAGTCTGCAAATTCGTGTGGTGGGGTGTCTGTGCATCACGGGCATCGGGCTGTGATATCATTTTGCCAGTTGAGCGGTAATTCGAGTTTTTACGAGGCTTACAACGCATGGTTCGTGACGGTCTGTACGGAATGATAGTGTTTCTGTTGATTGTGTTCGTTGCCGGAGCCACAGGCTGCGCCAGCTCCCTGCCGCCGGCACCCGCCTCGGCATCGGCGAGTCCCGACTACATCATCGGGCCGGGCGACGCCCTCGAAGTATTCGTTTGGCGCAATCCCGAGGTCTCTACCCAGGTGGTGGTGCGTCCTGACGGAAAGATATCCACGCCCCTGGTGGAGGATCTGGTGGCGGCTGGCAGGACGCCGACCCAGGTGGCGCGCGACATTGAGCGGGAGCTGTCCCAGTACCTGAAAACACCGCTGGTAACCGTGATGATGCGTGGCTTTGTCGGCCCCTATGACCAGCAAGTACGCGTCGTAGGAGAGGCGACGACCCCCATGGTGTTGCCCTATCGCGAGGACATGTCTGTGTTGGATGTGATGATCGCTGTGGGTGGCCTGACCGAGTTCGCGGCCGGCAACAAGGCCCGCCTTGTTCGCCTGCAGGGTGACGCATCCCGCCAGTATGCCGTGCGGCTGGACGATCTGATTCGTGACGGCGACATATCGGCCAATGTCCCTGTTCTCCCCGGGGATATCCTCATTATACCCGAGTCTTGGCTGTAGTCCGGCCCGAGCCGGCCACGGACGGAATGCTGTCCGGTCCTACCTTGATGAGAGCGGAACATCCATGGAAGAACTAATTGACCAACTGAAGGGCCATCTGCGTGGCATCTGGCGTTTTCGCTGGTTCGTCTATCTGCTGGCATGGCCCCTGTGTGTCGGTGGCTGGGTTATGGTCTACCTGTTGCCTGACCAATACGAAGCCTCGGCTCGAGTCTATGTGGACACCACATCCGTGTTGCGCCCCCTGCTGAAGGGCCTTGCCGTGGAAACGGATGTCGGTAGCGAAGTGGCCATCATGACCCGCACCCTGCTCAGCCGCCCCAATCTGGAGAAGGTGGCGCGCATGACAGACATGGATCTGGAGGCGACTACGCCCGAGGAAATGGAAAACCTGCTGCTGCGGCTTGAAAATACGATCAAGATCCAGGGCCGGGGGCGCGAGAAGCTCTATACCATTACCTACACCGACCAGAGTCCCGATAGGGCCAAGCAGGTGGTACAGTCCCTACTGACCATTTTCGTCGAGAACAGCCTGGGTGACACACGGCGTGACACCGATGTGGCTGAGCGTTTCATCGACGAGCAGATCAGGCAATACGAGGCGAGGCTCCTCTCGGCGGAAGACGCGCTGAAGGAATTCAAGCGCCGCAATGTCGGCCTCATGCCGCAGGAAGGGCGAGAATACTATCAGCAGTTGCAGGATGCGCAACTCCGGCTCGCCGAGGCGCAGCTGGAGCTAAGTGAGGCGGTGAGTCGTCGAGATGAGCTGCGCAGGCAGATGGAGGGATCGGAACCCACCTTCGGCATCATGACGCCCCGCGCGGCGCCTCGGGCTCCCGCCAGCAATTCCTTGCTGGATTCCCGTATCCAGGAACTTTACCAGCGCCTGGATAACCTTTTCCTCCAATACACTGACAAGCACCCGGACGTGATTGCCATCCAGAAGAACATCGAGAGCCTGGAGGGACAGCGGGACAAGGAGCTGGCGATGATGGCCAAGGTGGCACCGGGTATGACGGCTCAGCCCGGCATGGCGCTGGAAACCAATCCGGTGTATCAACAGCTCAAGATCTCTTTCGGCGAGGCCGAAGCCAATGTCTCGGCACTGCGCGCGCGCGTGGGCCGTTACCAGGCCGATGTAGACAAGTTGCGTAAGATGGTCGATACCATTCCGAAGGTGGAGGCCGAACTGAAGCGTCTCAACCGCGATTACGAGATCAATAAGAAGAATTACGATCAGCTGCTGGCTCGCCGCGAGGCGGCAAAAATCGCCCGCGAGGCCGGGCGTAGTTCCGAGGACGTGAAGTTCCGCATCATCGATCCACCCTTTGCACCAATGGAGGCGTCTGGGCCCAACCGTCCTCTGCTGGTATCGGTGGTGCTCATCGGCAGCCTGTTGGCGGGGCTGGCCTTTGCCTTCTTCATGTCGCAGATCAAGCCTTCCTTCGATAACGTGCGCACGGTCAGCCGTGAGTTGGGCGTGCCCGTGTTCGGCAGCGTCTCTCGGGTATGGAGCCGGCAGGCCCGATTGAAGCGGCGTGCCGAGGTGTTCGGCTTTGGCTCGATGGGACTGATCCTGGTAGGGCTGTACGGGATCTACATGGCCTATCTTCTGCTGGACAAGCTCAATCTGGATATTTAGGCCATTGCTACGCGCCGATCAGGGGAAGACACGACGATGAGTTCCATCGAACGCTATATTGACAAGCTTGGCAAGGACGCAGTGGAGGCGGGAGTCGCAACACAGGCGCCCTCGGTTGCCGAGCAGGCTTCGCCTGCTTCTGAAACGGCTCCGCGCGCGACTACCCGTCAGCACGTCGAGATCGACTTCGGGCTTCTTCATGCCGCCGGCATGCTCACACCGGAGACTGCTCAGGGAGGGCTGGCCGATGAATACCGCGCCATCAAGCGTCCCTTGTTGAAAAATGCCTTCGGCCGTGGTGCGGTGGAGATTGACCATGGCAACCTGATCATGATTACCAGCGCATTGCCGGGCGAGGGAAAGACCTTTACTTCCATCAACCTGGCGATGAGCATGGCCATGGAGCTGGATCGCACCGTGCTGCTGGTGGAGGGGGATGTCGCCAAGCCGGCCGTGTGTCGCTACTGCGGTATTCCTGAACCCGAGTACGGGCTAGTGGACTACCTGGCAGACTCTAACATGGATCTGTCGGATCTGTTGATGAAGACCAACGTTCCCAAGCTGACCATACTTCCCGCCGGTCGCCGCCACCCCTCCTCGGCGGAGCTTCTGGCCAGCACCGCGATGGAATCATTGATGGACGAACTTGCCAACCGCTATCCGGACCGGGTCGTTCTCTTTGATGCTCCGCCGCTGTTGCTTTCCAACGAGGCGGTGACATTGTCCTCGTACATGGGCCAGATCGTGGTGGTCATCGAGGCAGCCAGAACGCCACAGGAAATGGTCAAGGAGGCTCTCGCCCTGCTCGACGAGAATCAGGTGGTCGGTGTGATCCTCAACAAGAATCGTTCCTCAGCCCAGGCCTACGGTTATGGGTACGGTTATGGGGCGACGGGGCGGGGGGCTTAGTTGTCACCGGTGAAGCGGCTGCGGGGGCGGGTATTGGCAGGACTGATACTTGCAACCGTTCCATCGTGGTCGTCGGCAGCCAGCTGGGAGGTCAAGCCATTCCTGGAGATTTCCGGAACCTATGCGGACAACCTGTATCTGCAGCCGGCAGGACAGACGAAATCCGACTTCGTTACTCAGATCAACCCCGGTGTCTCGCTTGTGGGTGAGGGACCCCGCCTGGATCTTCGCTTCGATTATCGTTTGCAGAACCTGTTATACGCCAGCTCCGAAAAACTCAACAGCTCCTATCAGCAGATACTGGGCGCCTTCGATTCGGAACTGATGAAAGACCTGCTGTATTTCGACGGTGATGCCGCGTATCGGCAGATGGTGGTCGATCCGGAAAGGGATATTGGACAGGGAAATATCTCTATCAACACCTTCCGCCAGAATATCGCGACCAGCAGGCTCACCCCTTATCTCAAGCGCAGGCTGGGAGGGTGGGCCGAGAGCGAGCTGCGCTACAGCCGGGAAGCTGTCCGCTTTCTCGACGGTAATAGCACAACTTATACGGAAGACAGCGTTTCGGATATCGTTTCTGGTAATTTGGCGGATGCCCGGACGGCGGATCGCTGGGGTTGGCGGCTGGGCTTCTATTCGCGCAAGGTCAAGTACACGCCGGGGCTGCGCCCGCGCGAAACTTGGCAGAACGTCAGGTCATCGCTGGATTATCTCGTTGGCCGCAAGCTCAGTCTCAATGGCACTCTGGGGTACGAGAAAAACGAGTATCAGCGTGGAGGGGGCGTCCCCGCGCTTTCTGGCGCGTTCTGGACGGTGGGCTTCGACTGGCGGCCTTCGCCACGCACTTCGTTCCGGCTCAGCCGGGGTGAGCGATATTTCGGTCCGGTGTGGAATCTGGAGCTGTCGCATCGTGGGCGGCGAACCGAGGCAAGTGCCAGCTATATCCACGACCTCAATACCCGCGCCCGCACCCTGGTCAGCGTGCCTGTGTACGACTCGAATGGTAATCCCGTCATTAATCCCAACACATCGGAACAGCTGATCGGACGCATTCCCGTCAATGAAGTGTTTATTCGCCAGCTCGGCCAGCTGAACCTTGAGTTTCGCACGCGCAAATCGAGGAGCCGCGTAGGTATTTATCGTGAGATCCGTGACTATCAGCAAAGTGGGCGACAGGAGGACATCAACGGCGCCTTCCTGGCTTGGCGCTGGTCATTGACCCGGCGTGGTTCGCTGAACCTGGAGTCCCGCTTCACCTTAATGGATGTGGCAGTGCTCAACGCCTATACGGACGACATGATCACCTCCAGCGTATCCTACAGGAAGGAATTGGGGCAGAAGAGCACTGCTACCGTTGAGTATGAGAGAACCCGCCGCGCGCGCAGCAACACCACTGACTACAGCGAAAACCTGCTCGCCGTTCGCCTCATTATCAGTCTGTAGGCAGCGCCACCGAACACGAAACACCCTTGCAACAGGAAACACCATGAGTCCATCGCAACATGCCAAGATTCTCTGCGTCGTCGGCGCACGTCCCAATTTTATGAAAATCGCCCCGGTGATGGCGGCGCTGGAGGCTTCAGCGTCACTCGCGCCGTACCTGGTCCATACCGGCCAGCACTACGACGCAGCCATGAAACACGCCTTCTTCGACCAGCTCGGCATCCCCGAGCCGGATGAGGACTTGGGCGTCGGTTCCGGAAGTCATGCGGTACAGACCGCCGAGATCATGCGCCGCTTCGAGCCGGTGCTGGATCGCGAGCAGCCGGCGCTGGTGCTGGTGGTGGGTGACGTCAATTCCACCATCGCCTGCGCCCTGGTGGCCACCAAGAAGGGGGTGCCGGTGGTGCACGTGGAGGCCGGTCTGCGCAGTTACGACCGGGCTATGCCCGAGGAGGTGAACCGCGTGCTCACCGACCAGATCTCCGACCTGCTGTTCACCACCGAGCGCGAGGCCGAGGCCAACCTGGCGCGCGAGGGCATCGATGCCTCCCGTGTGCACTTCACCGGCAACGTGATGATCGACACCCTGCATGCCCAGTTGCAGAAGAAGGTGCCGGCCGCCGATACCTTCCGCGAGATGGACGCCGATGCGGCCTTCCAGCCCGGCGCCTACGGACTGCTGACCCTGCACCGCCCCTCCAACGTGGACGATCCCGCGGTGCTGCGCCGCCTGCTCGATACCCTGGCCGCGATCAGCGGGGAGTTGCCCCTGGTGTTCCCCATCCATCCCCGTACCGAGGGCAAGGTGCGCGAGGCCGGTCTGTCCGGCCTGATCGACGGGGCGCGCATCCTCACCCTGCCCCCACAGGGCTACCTGCAACTGCTGGGCCTGATGAGCGAGGCCAGGGTGGTGCTGACGGATTCCGGCGGCATCCAGGAAGAGACCACCGCCCTCGGCGTGCCCTGCATCACCCTGCGCGAGAACACCGAACGGCCGATTACCGTGACCCAGGGCACCAATACCGTGGTAGGCACCGACCCGGCGAAGATCCGCGCCACCTTCGACGAGGTGATGACCAGCGGCGGCAAGGCCGGGCGCGTGCCGGAACTGTGGGATGGCAAGGCCGCCGAGCGTATCGTTGCGGTGCTGGAAGGCTGGCTGGCGGCGCGCGCCTGAGCCGCCGGGAAAATCGCCTATGACCATCCGCAACGCCATGACCGTCGATGTCGAGGACTATTTCCAGGTCTCGGCCTTCGAGCCTTACATCGAGCGTGACCACTGGGAGCGCATCCCCTGTCGCGTGGAGGCCAATACCGATCGTATCCTTGCCCTATTCGATGCGGCCGGGATCCAGGCCACCTTTTTTACCCTGGGCTGGGTGGCGGAGCGTTATCGCGGCTTGGTGCGGCGCATTGTTGATAACGGCCATGAGCTGGCCAGCCACGGTTACTCCCATGTGCGTGTGACGCAACAGCAGCCGAAGGAATTTCGTGCCGACATCGAGAAGACGAAAAAACTGCTCGAGGACACGGCGGGGGTGGCGGTGAAGGGCTATCGAGCCGCCAGTTATTCCATCGGCGCCGACAACCTGTGGGCGCTGGACGAGCTGGCCGAGGCCGGCCATGCCTACAGCTCCAGCATCTACCCGGTGAAGCACGATCTCTATGGCATGCCCGAGGCGCCGCGCTTCGCCTTTCGACCGCGTGGCGAGGGCGGCATTCTCGAGATTCCCATCACCACCCTGCGGGTGGCGGGTCGCAACCTGCCCTGCGGCGGCGGCGGTTTCTTCCGCCTCTACCCCTATACCGTATCGCGCTGGGCCCTGCGCCGGGTCAACCGGGTAGAGGACCAGCCCGGCATGTTCTACTTCCATCCCTGGGAGATCGACCCGGACCAGCCGCGCCAGGACGGACTCAGCGCCCGGACACGCTTCCGCCACTACCTCAACTTGGGCCGCATGGAGGAGCGCCTGCAGGCCCTCCTGCGCGATTTCGCCTGGGGGCGCATGGACCAGATCTTTCTCGAAGGGCGTACCCATTCATGAACCAGCACTCCGACCTGATCCTGCGCGAACTCGGCCCCGGCGACCATCCGCGCTGGGATGCCTTCGTGACCGCCTGTCCCGAGGCCACTTTCTTCCACCGCAGCGGCTGGCAGCGCGTGATCGAGGAGGCCTTCGGCCATCCCACCACCTTTCTGTACGCCGAGCGCGACGGGAAAATCGCCGGCGTGCTGCCGCTGGCGCAGATCCGCAGCCGGCTGTTCGGCAACAACCTCATGTCGCTGCCGTTCTGTGTCTATGGCGGGGTGGCGGCCGACGACGAGGAGGCCGCCGGGGCGCTCATCGACGCCGCCCGGGAGAAGGCCGAGAACCTTGGCGTGGAAGCCCTGGAACTGCGTCACCGCGAGCGCCGGCTGCCGGACTGGCCGGGCAAGGATCTCTATGCCACCTTCCGCCGCGAGATCGATCCGGACCCCGAGCAGAATCTCAAGAACATCCCCCGCAAGCAGCGCGCCATGGTGCGCAAGGGTATCAAGGCCGGCCTGGAGTCGGCCAGGGACGACGATACCGAACGCTTCTACGATGCCTATTCCCAAAGCGTGCATGCTCTTGGCACGCCGGTGTTCTCACGGCGCTATTTCCAGTTGTTGCTGGAGGTGTTCGGCGATGACGCGCGCGTCCTCACCATCACCAAGGACAGCCGCACCGTGGCCAGCGTGCTGAATTTCTATTTTCGTGACGAAGTGTTGCCGTACTACGGTGGCGGGACGTCCGAGGCGCGCGCCCTCAAGGGCAACGATTTCATGTACTGGGAACTGATGCGCCAGTCCGCCGAGCAGGGCCTGCGGGTGTTCGACTTCGGCCGCAGCAAGGTGGGCACCGGCGCCTACAGCTTCAAGAAGAACTGGGGCTTCGAGCCGCAGCCGCTGCCCTATGCCTATCACCTGGTGAAGGCGGACCGGGTACCGGAGGTGAATCCCATGAACCCCAAGTACCAGCTGTTCATCAAGCTGTGGCGCAAGCTGCCGCTGGGCGTCACCCGCTGGCTGGGCCCGCACATCGTCAAGAACCTGGGTTGAGCGTCACCGTGAAGAAGGAACTTCTCTTTCTCGTCCATCGTATCCCGTTTCCCCCCAACAAGGGCGACAAGATCCGTTCGTACAACATCCTGCGCCACCTGGCGCGGGACTGGACGGTGCACCTGGGGGGCTTCGTGGACGACCCCGACGACTGGCGCCACCAGGCCGAGGTGGCGGCCATCGGCGGCGGCGAGTGCCGCCTGCTGAGGCTCGACCCGGCCCGTGCGAAAGGCAAGAGCCTGCGCGGCCTGCTGGACGGGCGTCCGCTGACCCTGCCGTACTACGCCGACCCGGCCCTGCAGGCCTGGGTGGACGAACTGTTGCGCGCGCGCCCCGTGGGGCACGTGGTGGTGTTTTCATCGGCCATGGCGCAGTTCGTCGAGGGGCATGCCGGGCTGCGGCGGGTGGCGGACTTCGTGGACGTGGACTCCGACAAGTGGGCCCAGTATGCCGACAGCAAGTCCTGGCCCATGAGCGCCCTGTACCGGCGCGAGTCGCGCACCCTGCTGGGCTACGAGCGGCGCATCGCCGCCAGTTTCGATGCCACGGTGTTCGTCTCCGGCGACGAGGCGGCCCTGTTCCGGCGCCTGGCCCCGGAGACCGGGGCACGCGTGCACGCGGTGCGCAATGGCGTGGACACCGACTACTTCTCGCCCACGCACGCGCTGCCGGGCCCCTATGTCGGACGCGGCCCGGTGATGGTGTTCACCGGCGCCATGGACTACTGGGCCAACGTCGATGCGGTGCGCTGGTTCGCCGACGAGATCCTGCCCGGCGTGCGCCGCGAGATTGCCGAAGCGGAGTTCTTCATCGTCGGTTCGCGTCCCGCGCCCGAGGTCCGGGCACTGGGCGAGCGGGAAGGCATCACCGTGACCGGCGCGGTGGAGGACATCCGCCCCTACGTGGCACACGCGCGGCTGGCGGTGGTGCCCATGCGCATCGCCCGCGGGGTGCAGAACAAGGTGCTGGAGGCCATGTCCCTGGCGCGCCCGGTGGTGCTCAGCCCCGAGGGGGCGGAGGGCATCGACGCCGAGGATGGCAAACACTTTCTGGTTGGCCGCGATGCCGGTGAACTGTGCCAGGGCGTGCTGCGATGCCTGCGCGAAGACCACAGCGCCATGGGCGAGGCCGCGCGCCGGCGGGTGCTGGTGGAATACGGCTGGGAGCCGAGCCTGCGCCGATTCGACGAACTGCTGGAGGAAAAAGATGGAAACCAAGTCGTCCATGTCTGAAAAAAGGCCGACAGCGGTCGTCCTTCAGCAAGAGTCTGCGCCGGGTTTGGCCCCTGGCTGGCCGCAGGCGGGCTTGGCCCTCGCGGCAAGCGTGCTGGTTCTATTGTTCACCTACCATGACACTTACGGTCGTATTCTCTACATCTGGCTGAACAATGGCACCTTCGCCCATGGTGGCCTGATCCCCTTCATCGTTGCTTTCCTTATCTGGCGCAGGCGTGGTGAGGTGCTATCTGTGGCGCCCCAGCCTTGTTGGGTTGCCCTGGTCGGGCTGTTCGGTGCCGCCCTGATCTGGTTGCTGGGCAATCTGGTGGATGCCGGCGTTGTGCAGCAGTTCGCGGTGGTGGCCATGTTGCCGTTGCTGGTGCTGGCGGTGCTGGGGCGACGTATCGCCTGGTTGCTGCTGTTTCCGCTGGCCTATCTGTTCTTCGGTGTGCCGTTTGGAGAGTTTCTGGTCTCGCCCCTGCAGGACTTCACCGCTGCCTTTACCGTCAAGGCCCTGCGTCTGACGGGCATCCCCGTGTACTGGGAAGGGCGTTTCTTCTACTTGCCCAGTGGCACCTTCGAGGTGGCCAAGGCCTGCAGCGGGGTGCGCTATCTTATCGCTTCACTGGCCCTGGGCACCCTGTATGCCTATCTGAATTACCGTTCTGTCAAGCGACGCCTGGTGTTCGTGGGGTTGAGCATCGTGCTACCTATTGTCGCCAACGGTATCCGCGCCTACGGCATCGTCCTGATCGCCGACCTGAGTGATTATACCTTGGCGGTGGGCGTCGACCACATTCTCTACGGCTGGGTGTTCTTCGGCATTGTCATGTTCCTGTTGTTCTGGCTGGGTTCCCTGTTTCACGAGACCCCGGCAGACTCACCGAACACGGCGAAGGTGTTGCCACAAGCCGACCGGCCACCCGCTGGTAGTGGGGCATTCCTTGCCAGCGCGGCCTTGGCCGCGCTGCTGGGCGGCTCGGGCATGGTGCTGGCCCAAGTGCTCAAGACGGCGCCGTCAACAGAGGGGGAACTCCCCGTTCTCGCGCTTCCTCAAGGCGAAGAGGCATGGCAGGGGCCGCAGGAACCCGGTCCCGCCTGGCAACCCGTGTTCCACGGCGCGGACCGGGAACTGCGTGGCAGTTACCGTGCCGACGGGGATGGCGAGCCGGTGGAGGTATACATCGCCTGGTACCAGGACCAGCATCAGGGCAAGGAACTGGTCAACGTGATGAACAAGATCCATGACGCCGTGCGGGACCGCGTTACCCCCCTGGGCCTGCATCAGTTCCGTCTGTCGGATGGCCGGCAGTGGCCGGTGTACGTGACCGAGGTGCTGGACGATGCCGATACCCGTCGCCGGATCTGGTACTGGTACGAGGTGGATGGCCAGGCCACCACCAGCCCGGTGCGCGCCAAGCTGTACGAACTGATCCGGCGGCTGCGTGGCGGGGAGCAGGGCTCGGCGGTGATCGCCGTGGCCACCGAGGGGGATCTGGATGCGAGCCAGGCCGATACCCGCCTTGCGGACTTTCTGGGCACGATGCTGCCTTCCCTGCGGGCCGCGGTGCGCGGTGGGGACACGCCGTGAGCGGACAGCCACCGCTGGTGGCCCATGTCATCTACCGACTCGCGGTGGGCGGGCTGGAGAACGGCCTGGTCAACCTCATCAACCGCATGCCGGCGGACCGCTACCGCCATGCCATCGTCTGCATCGACGACTACACCGACTTCCGCCGCCGCATTCAGCGCGATGACGTGACGGTGCATGCCCTGCACAAGCGCCCCGGCCACGACCCCGGCGTGTACTGGCGCGCCTGGCGGCTGTTCCGCCGCCTGCGGCCGGCCATCGTGCACACGCGCAACCTGGCCGCGCTGGAATTCCAGCTCAGCGCCTTCCTGGCCGGGGTGCCGGGACGGGTACAGGGCGAACACGGGCGCGACAGCAACGACCTGCACGGTACCAACCGCAAGTACCTGCGCTTGCGCCGCCTGCTCAACCCGCTGGTGAAGCGGCACGTGGCACTGTCCCGGGATCTGCAGCAATGGCTGGAGCAGGCCGTGGGCGTGCCGGCCCGGGACATTCGCCAGATCTACAACGGTGTGGACAGCCAGCGTTTCCTGCCCGTCCCGGCGCGGCGTCCGCTGCCCACCCCCGAGCCGTTTCCCGCGGATGCCGTGGTGATCGGCACCGTGGGACGCATGCAGGGGGAGAAGGATCAGCTCACCCTGACCCGGGCCTTCATCCGCCTGGTGCGGGGACGGGGCGGGGAGGAGGGCGCGCGCCTGCGCCTGGTGCTGATCGGCGACGGCCCCCTGCGCGAGCCGGCCGCGGCCCTGCTGGCGGAGGCCGGCCTGGCTGGCCAGGCCTGGCTGCCGGGGCAGCGCGACGATGCGCCGGCGCTGATGCAGGGGCTGGATGTCTTCGTTCTGCCATCGCTTGTGGAGGGCGTCTCGAATACAATCCTCGAGGCCATGGCCAGCGGCCTGCCGGTGGTGGCCACCGAGGTGGGCGGCAACGCCGAACTGGTGGTGGCGGGAGAGACGGGGCGCCTGGTGCCGTCGGCCGATGCCGAGGCGATGGCGGCGGCGATGGGCGCCTATGTCGAGTCGCCGGCCCTGCGCCGTGCCCACGGCGAGGCGGGGCGTGCCCGTGTCGAGGCCTCGTTCAGCATGCAGCGCATGGTGGCGGGGTATCTTTCTCTGTATGACGAGCTGCTCACGGGGGCAGCACCGAGCGATTTCAAGGAACGCGAATAGCGATGTGCGGATTTACAGGCATTTGGGATTCACGGGGCGAGACCGGCATCGACCGGGCGCTGCTCGAGAAGATGAACCAGACCCAGGTCCATCGCGGCCCCGACGAGGGCGGCATCCATATCGAGCCGGGCGCGGGCCTGGCGCACCGCCGCCTCTCCATCATCGACCTCTCCAGCGGCCAGCAGCCGCTGTTCAACGAGGACGAGTCCGTGGTGGTGGTCTACAACGGCGAGATCTACAACTTCCAGGAACTGGCCGTGGAATTGCAGGCGGCGGGGCACGTGTTCCGCACCCACTGTGATACCGAGGTCATCGTGCACGCCTGGGAGGAATGGGGCGAGCGTTGCGTGGAACGCTTCCGCGGCATGTTCGCCTTCGCCCTGTGGGACCGCAACCGGCGCCGCCTGTTCCTGGCCCGCGACCGGCTCGGCATCAAGCCCCTGTACTACGCGCAGTTGCCGGACGGCCAGGTGATCTTCGGCTCGGAGATGAAGTCGCTGCTGGCGCACCCCGATCTGCCCCGCGAGGAGGATCCCTGCGCCGTGGAGGAGTATTTCGCCCTCGGCTACGTGGCCGAGCCGCGCACCATCCTGCGCGGGGTACACAAACTGGAACCGGGCCACAGCCTGCTGTTCGAGCGCGGCCGTCCACGGCCCGAGAAGCGCGAATACTGGGACGTGCCCTTTGCCGACAACGGCATCCGCGACGAGGCCGAGGCGCAGCGCGAACTCGTCGAGCGCCTGCGCGAGGCGGTGCGCATCCGCATGGTCGCCGAGGTGCCCCTGGGCGCCTTCCTCTCCGGCGGGGTGGATTCCAGCGCCGTGGTGGCGATGATGGCCGGTCTGTCCGAGGATCCCGTCAACACCTGCTCCATCTCCTTCGGCGATCCGCGCTTCAACGAGGCGGCGTTTGCCCGGCAGGTGGCCGACCAGTACCACACCAACCACCAGGTGGAGCAGGTGGACAGCGACGATTTCGGCCTGCTCGACAAGCTTTCCGGGCTGTACGACGAGCCCTTTGCCGACAGCTCGGCCCTGCCCACCTACCGGGTCTGCGAACTGGCCCGCAAGCACGTCACCGTGGCCCTGTCCGGTGACGGCGGCGACGAGAACCTGGCGGGCTACCGCCGCTACCGCTGGCACATGAACGAGGAACGGGTGCGCGGCCTGCTGCCGGACGTCCTGCGCCGACCCCTGTTCGGCCTGCTGGGCAGTGTCTATCCCAAGGCCGACTGGGCGCCCAGGATCCTGCGCGCCAAGGCCACCCTGCAGGGCATGGCGCGGGACTCGGTGGAGGGTTACTTCCACAGCGTATCGGTGATGGGCGACCCCCTGCGCCGGCAACTGTTCAGTGAGGGCTTCCGTCGCGAGCTGCAGGGCTATACCGCGGTGGACGTGTTCCGCCGCCATGCCGGGCGCGCGCCCACCGATCATCCCCTGTCCCTGGTGCAGTACATCGACATGAAGACCTACCTGGTGGGCGACATCCTCACCAAGGTGGATCGCGCCAGCATGGCCCACAGCCTGGAGGTGCGCGTGCCCATCCTCGACCACAAGCTGGTGGAATGGATCTCCGGCCTGCCGCCGGAGATGAAACTGCACGGGCGCGAGGGCAAGTACCTCTTCAAGAAGGCCCTCGAGCCGCACCTGCCGCACGACATTCTCTACCGGCAGAAGATGGGTTTCTCCATCCCCCTCGCCGACTGGTTCCGCGGCCCCCTGCGCGAACGGGTGCGCGACAGCCTGCTGGGCGAAACCCTGGGCGACTCCGGCATCTTCAACCGCGCCTTTCTCGCCGACATGCTCGAACAGCACCAGTCCGGACGCCGCGACTACAGCGCCGGCATCTGGACCCTGTTGATGTACGATGCCTTCCGCCGCAACGTGCTGGCCGCCTGAGTTTTCCGACATGCGCATACTCCACGTCTTCGACCACTCCATCCCCCTGCACAGCGGCTATACCTTCCGCTCGCAGGCCATCCTGCGCGAGCAGCGTGCCCTCGGCTGGGAGACCGACCACGTCACCAGCCCCAAGCACAACGACGCCATCCAGCCGAAGGCGGACGAGGAGCTGATCGACGACCTGCACTTCTTCCGCACCGAGCCGGCCGGCGGCCTGCTGGCGGGCCTGCCGGTGCTGAACCAGTGGGCCGTCATCGGTGCCCTCGAAGGACGCCTCGAACAGGCCGTGGACAGCGTTTCCCCGGACATCATCCACGCCCATTCGCCGGCCCTGAACGGCAAGGCCGCCGCGCGCGTGGCCAGGCGGCGGGGCATTCCCCTGGTCTACGAGGTGCGCGCCTTCTGGGAGGACGCCGCGGTGGATCACGGCACCAGCCGCGAGGGCGGGTTGCGCTACCGCCTCACCCGGGCACTGGAGAGCTCGGTGCTGCGCGAGGCCGACTACGTCACCACCATCTGCGAGGGCCTGCGCTCGGACATGGCGGCGCGCGGCATCGGCGAGGACAAGATCACGGTGATCCCCAATGCCGTGGACATCGAAAAGTTCACCTTCGACCGCCCGCGCGACCAGGCCCTGGTCACGCGGCTCGGTCTGGATGGCCGGGTGGTGCTCGGCTTCATCGGCTCCTTCTATGCCTACGAGGGGCTGCCCTTGCTCATCGAGGCCATGGCCTGCCTGGGCGGGCGCATCCCCGAGGTGCATCTGCTGCTGGTGGGCGGCGGCCCGCAGGACGACACCCTGCGGGGACAGGTCCGCCAGCTCGGTCTGGAAGACCGCGTGACCTTCACCGGCCGCGTGCCGCACGACGAGGTGCAGGCCTACTACAGCCTGGTGGACGTCTTCGTCTATCCCCGCCTGCCCATGCGCCTGACCGACCTGGTCACCCCCCTCAAGCCGCTGGAGGCCATGGCCCAGGGCAAGCTGGTGGTGGCCTCGGACGTCGGCGGCCACAAGGAGCTGATCCGGCATGGCGAGACCGGCGATCTGTTTCGCGCCGGCGACGCCGGAGCCCTCTGCGATACCGTGGCCCGCTTGGTCGAAGACCGGGCATCCTGGCCGGCGCGCCGGCAGGCCGGCCGCCGTTTCGTGGAGGAGGAACGCAACTGGCAGCGCAGCGTGTCGCGCTATATCCCCATCTACGAATCGCTGCTGGGCCGGTGACGCAGGCGCATCAAGCGATGGCGGTGCCCGGCAAGCGCGCAGAGGAGGGTGGCCCGAAGCCGGATGCCCCGCATGTGCTGGTGTTCAGCAGCCTGTTTCCCCGCCCCGGCCAGCCCCGCGCCGGCCTGTTCATCCGCGAGCGCATGTTTCGCGTGGCCCGCCATCTGCCGCTGGTGGTGGTCTCGCCGCAGCCCTGGTTTCCGCTGCAGGGGCTGATCCGGCGCTTCCGCCCGGGCTACCGGCCCGTGTCGCCCTATCATGTGGTGCAGGACGGCATCGATGTCTACTGCCCGCGCTTCTTTTCCTTCCCCGGCATCGGCCGCCGGCTGGATGGCCTGATGATGGCGCTGGGCAGCCTGCCCACCGTGCGCCGCCTGTGCCGGGACTTCGGTGTGGACCTTATCGACGCCCACTTCGCCTATCCCGACGGCTATGCCGCCACCCGCCTCGGCCGTTGGCTGAAGCGTCCGGTAACCATTACCCTGCGGGGCACCGAGGTGCCGCTCGCCCGCAGCAACCGCCGCCACCTCATGCTGCGCGCCCTGGCCGATGCCACGCAGATCTTTTCCGTGGCCGATGCCCTGAAGCGGCACGTCGTCGCCCTGGGAGTGCCGGCCGGAAAGGTGCGCGTGGTCGGCAATGGCGTGGATATCGAGAAATTCTTCCCGGAGGACCGGCGGGCCTGCCGCGAGGCCCTGGGGCTTCCCGAGCAGGCACGGGTGTTGGTCACCGTCGGCGGACTGGTGGAGCGCAAGGGCTTCCACCGCGTCATCGACTGTCTGCCCGACTTGAAGGGAAGGCTGGGCGACGTGCACTATCTCGTGGTGGGCGGCGCCTCCGGCGAAGGTGACATGAGCGGGCGCCTGCGTCAGCAGGTGAAGGACCTGGGGCTCGAGGAACGGGTCCACTTCCTCGGCGCCATCGCCCCGGAACGACTGCGGCATGTGCTCTCCGCCGCGGATCTGTTCGTGCTCGCCACCCGCAACGAGGGCTGGGCGAATGTGCTGCTGGAGGCCATGGCCTGCGGCCTGCCCATCGTGACCACCGATGTGGGCGGCAACCGCGAGGTCGTGTGCCGCGACAGCCTGGGGATCATCGTTCCCTTCGGCGACCAGGCTGCCCTCTGCTCGGCGCTGGCCACCGCGCTGTCGCGGGACTGGGATGGCGACGAAATCCTTGCGCATGCGAAGAGGAACACCTGGGATGGCCGGGTCGAGGTGCTGGTGCGTTGTTTTTGTTCCCTGGGGAAACAGGGGTGACGCGTTGTCCTGTGCAGGGTACCGTCTCAGGGCGGGGATTTCCCGCTTTCCCGGCAGGACGGGTTGCGGGTGCTCCTGTTTCAGGGAAATGCCCCGCTGAACTTTTGAAAGGAACGCTTCATTCGATGGAATCTCTTTCGTACTACCACGAAAAAATCGACAGGCTGGGTATCCTGGCAAGGAAAAGCCTGCTCTCCACGGCCCGGCGCGTGCGGGGCCTGAAGCCGCGGGGGCAGGTGCTCGTTGCCGGCATGCAACGATCCGGAACCAACCTGGTGATGGATCTCTTCGAGCGCAGTATGCAGACGGACACCTATCACGAGAGAGATCCCCGCGCCTTCGACGATTATCACATGCGCGACCGCCAGCATATTCACGGACTCATCGAGCGATCCGGTGGCGAGGTGTTTGTCATCAAGGCCCTGCTGGAGTCCCAGCATCTGCGTTCCCTGCTGGATGAGTTTGCCCCTGCCAAGGCATTGTGGGTGGTTCGAGACTATCGGGATACGGTAAATTCCCTGATGATCTCTTTCCCGGGGTTCGCGGAACGAATCCAGTTGATCGCCAAGGATCGCCATGCCTGTGGCTGGCGAGGCGAGGGCATGTCGGACGAAACCCATGCGCTGATCCGCAAGTACACCCATCCGGATATCAACGAGGCCACGGCCGCGGCGCTCAAGTGGTATTACCGGAACATCCTGTTCTTCGAGCAGGCGCTGGACACAGACCCGCGGCTGAGACTGGTCTCCTACGAAACGCTGGTCACCCAGCCCGGCGAGGAAATCGAGCGGGTTTTCCAATTTGTCGGGATTCGCTACAGCCAGGGCATATCGCGCTGGGTTTCGCCACGCTCCATCCGCAAGCGGCCCCCCCCCGAGATCGAGCCAGACGTGGCCGCCTTGTGCGAAGGCCTGGCGGAACGGTTTCATCAGCGTATGAAGGAAACGGTTTCGACGTCATGAGCGGTATCTATACCCGGCTGGTCAGCGGTTTGCTGTTTCCCCTGCACGAGCGCCTGAAGGGGCACGCAAGCGTTGCCGTGCGAAAGGAGATGGAACGTACCCAGTGGTATTCGCCACAGGAAATGCAGGCGTATCAGCTGCGGCGTCTACGCACCTTCCTGCAGCAGGCCGGTGAAAGGGTGCCGTACTATCGTGACCTGTTCGAGCAGGCAGGTTTCTCCCCGAAAGACATGAACAGTATCGACGAACTGGCCAGATTGCCCTGTCTGAGCAAGGGGCTGATACGCGAAAACACGGAACGACTAAAGGCCGAAGGCCATGCCCCCCTGTCACGATTCAACACGGGCGGGTCCAGTGGCGAGCCACTCATCTTTTATCTCGGAAAGGAACGGGTCAGTCACGACGTGGCGGCCAAGTGGCGGGCCACGCGCTGGTGGGGTGTCGATATCGGTGACCCGGAGATCGTGGTCTGGGGCTCGCCCATCGAGCTGGGCTCGCAGGATCGGATACGGCTGATTCGGGACAAGCTGCTGCGCACCCATCTGCTTCCCGCATTCGAGATGTCGAAAGAAAATCTCGGCAACTTCGTCGATGAGATCCGCCGCATCCGGCCACGCATGCTGTTCGGCTATCCCTCGTCCATTGCGATGATTGCCGGCCATGCCGAAGGATCGGGCATCGACATGACGGATCTCGGCATCCGTGTGGCCTTCGTCACCTCGGAAAAGCTCTACGACGACCAGCGCGAACGCATCGAACGGGTCTTCGCCTGCCCGGTCGCCAACGGTTATGGCGGACGCGATGCTGGTTTCATCGCCCACCAGTGCCCCGAAGGCGGCATGCACATCACCGCCGAGGATATCGTCGTGGAGATTGTCGATGCCGATGGAAGCCCAGTCGAGACGGGACAGGCGGGCGAGGTCGTCGTCACCCACATGGCGACCAGTGACTTTCCCTTCATCCGCTACCGGACGGGCGATGTGGCCGTTCTCGATGACGAACCCTGCCGCTGTGGAAGGGGACTTCCACTCCTGCGCGAGATACAGGGCAGGACGACGGATTTCATCGTGCGCGAAGACGGTACGGTCATGCACGGCCTGGCGCTGATCTATGTCTTGCGGGATCTCGCCGGGATCGATTCATTTCAGATCGTTCAGGAGTCGGTTGGCGTTCTCAGGATTCTCATCGTTCGCAACGCCGAGTTTACCTCGCGGACCGAGGAGGAAATTATTCACGGCATGAGGGCAAGGCTTGGTGAGGACACGGAGGTCAAGCTGGAGTTCGTCGACAGGATCAACCCCGAAGGCTCCGGCAAGTATCGCTATGTAAAGAGTCTGGTGTCCGTCTGACAGAAACCGGCTCATGCGCGGGGATGCAGTTTTTTTCTGAACTTGTCGAGTACCTGCCTTTCGGCTCCGTCCGGTCGCCCTGCGAGGAACCAGAGCGCCAGCAACGCGGACGTGTAGGTGAGCGCGCCGACGAGGATGTCCAACACTAACCCCAGAATGGGCAGCCGGGTGGAGACATGCAGCGCCTCGATACTGAGGCCCATGACCATGCCCGCCAGCACAGGCCGCCAGAAAAGAATTGTAATGCGCCAGGAGCCTACGCCGAACAGCCTTGCGGCGACACCGATGGTGATGGGGATATAGGCCGCTGTTGCCAGGGCCGCCGTCATGGCTATGGTGATGATGTCACCAAAGAGGCTGGCAACGATGATTGCAGGCGCGATCATGATGAATCTGCCGATGTGCAGGTAGAGCCCTGCCTTCTCCTTGTGAATAACATTCACGACATTGCCTGCCAGCATCTGGAAGATGCCTTCGAAGAGGGCGAGCAGCGCCAGCCATTCGATGATCGGGATGGCATCGAGCCACTTCTCGCCCAGGATGACGCGGACCATCTCGTCGGCGACCATGTGCAATCCGATGCCAAGGGCAAAGTACAGGGTGATGATGATGCCCAGGGTGTTCAGGTAGATCTCCGCCAGGCCCTCCCGGTCGTGGGATATCTTGGCGTAGGCAGGATACAGGGCCCGATTCACCGGGGTGGTTATCTCGTTGATGATCATCCGGGACAGTTCCAGGGCGATGTTGTAGAGGCCGAAGGTGGCTGCGTTACTGATGCCTGCGACGACCCAGCTGTCGAATCGCTGGTTCAGGTATTGGAGTGTGTTGGTCAGACTCATGATGAGACCGAAGTTTAAGAAACGTCTGCAATTCTTTAGCTGTGGCCGAGGCCGGTAGGAGTGCATGAGAAAGCTGAGGATGACTTCGATGACGGCACCGGCCAGTTGTCCGATCACAATAGCCCAGTAACTTTGCAGGCTGAGCGCCAGGGCAAGAGTGATGCTGAATATGGAGAGTTTCTTGTAGACCTCGAAGCGGAAGTCCTTGGCATAGTCGAGCTCGCGTCTGACCAGGGTCATGCCGATGTTGGTCAGGCCACGGATGCTAGTGGCAATGGCGAGTACCAGGATGATGTCGGTGACGCGTGGATCGCCGAAGTAGGTGGCAATCAGAGGGGCAGAGGCCGCGAGGATGAACGCGAGTGCCAGGTTTTGCAGGAACTGCATGCTCCAGGCGGTATCGATGGTCGCCCTGTCGAGGTTTTTCTCGCGGATGATGAGGGAGGTGACATTGAGATTGGCGAAGGATTCGAGCAATGCCATGGTTATGATGCCCATGGCCACGATACCGAAATCGTCCGGCGTCAGCAGCCGGGCGAGTATGACGACATTGATCAGGCCGATGGCGCGGATGCTCCAGCGCATGAGGACATTCCAGAAGGTACCCCTGAGCATGTGTCCAGCGATATTCTTCTTATTGATCCTTTCGTTCGGAGCTGCCATTGAAGTTAGGTTAATGAGTGAATGTCACATGCTTTGGGGTGCGTGCGTGGAATGGTGGTTCAACAATGCTAGGGATAGGGGCGTATTGGCTGCCTTTGTATCCGCCTCATGACCGTCTTCGATAGGGCTGGATCGGAGATGCTGGCAGGATGGCTCTGTGCCAGCGCAAGCTTCAGTTGTTCGGCGTATATGGTGGTCTACACCTCGTTACGCTGTTTTTCCGTGGGGAGTTGCTCATTGTGACTGGGCTGGACGGCGACCAGTGCATTGGGGACTATGCCGTCATTTGGCAGCTGATCCAGTGTGGTTCGCGCATGTTTTTATCATGTCCATGAGGTGGTGCTCCATGTCATCTGTTCGTTTTTCCCAGGTATTTTCATACGCGACTTGCTTTCGCCGTTCTGGTGTGCCGACTCCTCCATACATTAACGCATGTTTGATTGATTCAATCCATGCCTCGGGTGTTTTGGCAATGTCAATGACATCTGCATATGGCTTTATGTTTTCGATGTCACTCCCAATGACTGGTTTGCCTGAAGCAAGGTATTCAAAAAGTTTGAGGGGAAACCCTGATGTCCAGAATCCAGTTTCATCAACCTTGTAACATAAGGTGTTTACATCCATATGGCACAAATAGGCGGGTAGGTCGATCTGATCCTTGCGTCCAATGAAATGTATGTTAGGGAGTGATAGGCATTTTCTCAAATCTTGTCCAGATGGACTTGCATCTCGAATACCTGCAATGGTACCAATCATTACCCAATGCCAATCAGGATGCTGTGAGGCAATTTTATGCACCAGGCCAAGATCAACCTTTTGTGTAATTCGACCAAGGTAGCCTATACGGGGATGTGGTATATCCTTGATGTCAGTGGGGCACGGAGCCGCATGTCCTGCGATTATAGCATCTGCATCTACGCCATGATGAATGATCTTGACTTTCTCAAGGCCGTCCACAGTCAAGGAACGCGCCATACTTCCTGCAATACATGTGATAAGATCAGCCCGTTCCGCAAGTTTTGAGAAATTATTGCTCAACTCATCATTCCAGTCGCTGAATGTATTCCACGCATCATTGATGTGCAATACGACCCATCGAGCATCAAGAAGATCCACGTAAGGAAGGAACGATGGATAGCAGATGAAGGCGATGCGGCCCGCTTCGTTATTGTTGCCGGCTATGAGTTGCAGTCGCCTGGCATGCCGGCGCCGGACTACCTGATCCCATTTAGGGAACTTCGGCCAGAGTGGAAGAACCTTCCCTGGGTGATCAATCAACAGTGGTGGTCTGTTATCACCTGTCTCAAATCTCTCAGCTCTGCCAAATATACTACTGTGCATCCATTCATGGCTTTCCCTTTCCCAAAGGCTTAGTGGGCCACTGCTAAAGACTATTGGCCATCCTCTCGCAGCCAGTCTTGATAAAAGGTGCTGTCTGTCGGTCCACCATGGGAAATGCCAGTTGATCGGTGCTAAGGCGAAAATTTGTGGTAGATTATTGTTCATTTCAGAGGGTTTGTTTGAGGGTAGGAAAAGAAGATGTCTCACTTTGCAGGTCTTTTGTTTTAGCCCAAAGTCTTGCTGGATGTCTCCTTCGGCTAGAAAAGCACTACTTCATACAACTATAAAGTAGTTATAAATATGAACGCAACATGGCCATGTTCCAGGATAAGCCCGGCTAGAGGAAATGGAGAAGCGCACGCTGTGAGGAGATACGGCAAAATACCGGATAACCAAACCCTCACATCGCGGGTGCGTCGATAAAGAGAGTACAGCCTACACCGCCTATCGTCGAGATCGATTCCACGGACGTGAAATTGACCGGTTCCGGGGCCTGGGTGTTGCTGGGCCGGCTGTGTCGGCAATTGAAGTTGGGCCTGCGCCTGGCTCGGGCCAACCATCTGCGGCGGCGCCGGCGGGAGGGGCAGTGATGCCGAGTTGCTGTTGAACCTACTGGCCACCCAGGGTGCCGGAGGTGGTTTGTCTGCCATCTCATCTGTTTGGTATCCAATTTGGGTGGGCGGCCTGGTACTGGGGCTACCCCACTTCTGTGGACGGTTCAACATTTGGGGTATGAAGCTCGCCCCTGTACCGGGCATGCTGTCGTTCGATGTTGATCAGCGATAGACAGTCCAGTGGCGAATGCCGATGATGCGGAAGTGTCATGTTGAGCGCGGAAAGCACTAGTTCGGTCCGTAGGTGCGCAGCCATGTCCCAGCCCACGGTACGTCGACTGAACACGTCCAGCACTACAGCCAGGCATAGGAACCCCTCCCAAGTCGGCACATAGGTGATATCCGCCACCCACAGCCGGTTCGGGGCCTCGGCGGTATACCCCCGCTCCACCAGGTCCGGCGCCGGCCGGGCTGCCTCGTCGCGAGATGTCGTGCGGCAACCCTTGCGGAGGTTGGCACCCACCAGACCCTTTGCCCTCATCAGCCGCGCTACCCGCTTGCGACCGACCTGCTCGCCCTCAGCACGCAGCTCGGCAGGGATGCGAGGGGCACCATAGATCCCACGAGAACGGGAGTGGATTGCCTCAATCTTGCCAGCCAGAGCAGTATCCCCACGTTCTGGCCGACTCAGGACGGTTCAGCCGCGCATAGTACCCGCTCGTGGAGACACCGAGCAGCCGGCACATCGTAGCAACCGGGCAATCGGCCCGATTCACCTTTACGAACTCGAAGACTCCGGTGGCACCGAGTTGGTTTCCCGCCCGATCTTCAACTGGCGGTTCTCGCGCCGCAGACGCAGAGCTTCTCACGCTCCGGGCTCTTCAGGCCGTCATCACGACGACCCTCGTCTCGGTCTGCCTGCTTTACCCAGTTGCAGATGCTCTCAGCCGTCGGCTCGAACTTCCGGGCTAGTGACTCCGGGGGCCGGCCTGCCCGTACCAGCTTCACTATCTGTTGCCGAAACTCCGGCGGATATGGTTTTCTCGTTTTGTCCATTTCCAGGCCCCTCCTTTTGCAAGATACTCAGATGTCCACGAAAACGGGGCAACTCTATGGACGAAGCGATGAATAAATCAAAGGCTTCGTCATACTTTCCCATCTCCTGGTTTCAGGGGCGAGCCGGTGGGTGTGCCGGGGAATCAAGGGCGGCGAGCATTTGCAAGATTATTTTTTTGTGTCTGGTGAATGGAGGTGAGAAAATAACCGTTTTGGGCGGAAGCTGCGTGTCCAGTCGGGGCAGTGCGCCAGTACATCGCGCCAAGTGAGTCAAGTGAGCAGAGGTTGGCTGTTCTCGCGCATGCAGGCTTTCCGGGTACTGCTTTATGTATCAATCCGCAGTGCACCAGTCTTCCGTTTGGATGGTAGCGAGGTTTCGTGTTTGATGATCAAGGAATTTACCAAGCGTCTTTTCGCCGCGCCGATTTCGTTGCTCACGCTTTCGCGTCACAGCGAGAGGCGATACCGGCCAGACTTCGAAAGCCTCAATACATGTCTCTTGCGCGACCCCGGAGAGGGGCGTGGTGAGGAGTTTGTCCGACTCTGGCGCAAGCTCGCCGCCAGCGACCGGTTTTGCACCCTTGTCAGCGAGGATACCGTACGACGTTACCCCGAGATTTCTTCCAGTGGGAACCGGTGGCCGCGGCCCGAGCCTGCGCCTGACGGTGATCGCTTGGGTTTCATCACGGTCTATGACGAGAAGATACCTGTCGATGATGACTTTTTCCGTGCGCTGCATGCCCTGGGTGAGCGCCGTCAGGACGTTCTCTATCGCCTCCGCCCCCACCGCTTCGCCTTTCTTCCCGCATGGGTCTTTGGCACCATCGGTGGTCACGATGCTCCCCGGATAAACCAGTTCATCGAGCAGTGGATGGTCAACGCCAGGGAAGATGATTCGGGGGCCTATTTCAGCAACATGCTTGTCATTCAGCGCTTGCTGGTAGTCTGCTGGTGCCTGCGGATCCTGATGCTGGACAGGGGACAACCGGATGCCCTTCAGTTGAACCTGCTGAAGATCCTGGTTGCCGACATTGCCTTTCTGCACGGGCGTCTTGGCGACGCCGTTGCCAACAATCACCTCCTGATCGACTATTTTGGTGGCTGGTTCGTGGAATTTGTCCTTCCCGACCTGGTTGATGTGGATGTGTGGGGGGAGTTTGAAGCCCCCTGGCTGCGCGAATGGGAACGCCAGGTCTATGACGATGGCAGCGGTTTCGAGGCATCCAGCCACTACCATGAGATCGCTTCCGAGGTGTCGGCGATCTACGTTCTGTTGAAGAAAAAGGCCGGCGAGACCCTTCGGCAGGAGGATTCCACGCGCCTGGAAAAGATGCTCCGCTTCCAGACCGTTCTGGCTGGTGAGACCGGCAAGCCTATTTCGCTAGGAAATGCCACCGAAGACTCCATGTTCCCATTCTGCGGCGAACCGGGCCGGAGTCCGGGGGGCTTGCGCGAGATTTACCGGGGGCTGTACGACGCGGGGGTTCCGGTTGCTCCACGCTGGGATTTCTCGGTGGAGAGTGCCTACTGGCTATTGGATGGTGGGCTTTGTCCTCCAGAAGAGGAGGGCGTGGCGCGGGATACCCCCGTCATTCACAGCTTTCCCGATGGCGGAATCATTGTCTGGGAGACGCCTGCAACGGGAGATCGCCTCGTTTTTCGTACGGCCCCGCGGGCAGGGCTGCCCTCGCATGCAGGGCATGCCCATGCGGATCTCCATGCCGTCTACCTAACGGCTGACAATGAGCCTGTCTGGGTTGACAGCGGCACGCATTCCTACCGATACGGTGTCCGGGATCATGGGATAAACTGGAGGGCCTATCTTGCCTCGCCAGAGGCCCACAATGGCCTGATGCTGGATGCCGAAGACCCCTTGGGGACGTTGAACAGGGATTTTCGAAATGCACGATGCACTGCACATGGCCGTACGAGAGTTTTGCAATCCGGCGCGGCAACCTGGATGGAGTCGGAACTCCAGACGGGCAATGTCTATAACGGTGCCCGCAGGGGTATCATCGTGATCGCTGACGATTACTGGCTGATATACGATCTGCTCCCTGTCCAGGCGAGGGGCGAAACGAGTGCGGAGCTGAGATTTCAATGCGCGGAAGGTTGCGAGGTGTTTCGAGAGGAAAATGGTCTGACGATTGACAACGGCTGTACCCGCACCCGTCTCTGGCTGGGAAGAAACCTTTCACTGCAGGATATCCGGACCGGTAGCCTGGATCCGCTGGGCGGATGGGTGTCTGACTCCTATGGTCGGTTGGAGGCGGCGCCACAGATCTGCCTGCGAATTCTCGATCCACAGGCGACCTCGGTAATCGCTGGGCAATTCGCATCCCAGGCGAGCCCCCCCCTTCGCTGCACAGAGAGCCGGGAGGATGGCTTGTATCACATATCGATTTCCTTCCCCGAATACGAGGATCGATTGGTCATCTCGGAGTCTGGGGATGACAGGAAAATCGGCGGTCATCCGGGGGAGGGGATATTTGCCTCCATGCTATGGACGAGACTCAGAGGTGGTGTCATCGAGTCGGCACTGGCCATGCAGGGGGTTGACCGGGTGATTCGCAGTGTCTGCTGATCTGGCGGTATTTGCGCGTTCCGGGGCGGGGATGACCCCTGACCCGATATTTCGGACGCACTGGATAAGTTGCGGGTACAGCCGTGCCCTGTTTGGAATTCTGAAGCGAAGGTATGAAGATGAGTGAATTGGCAGCAGGAAATCTCATGGGTGACCCAATATTTGTCGTCGGTTCGCAGCGTTCGGGAACCACCCTTCTCCGTCTCATGCTCAATGCGCATCCCAATATCGCCATCCCCTTCGAATCGAACTTTATCGTCGATACCGCCAGGCGTATCGACGAATATGGTGATTTACGGGACAGAAAAAATCTGCGGCGCTTGCTGGATGACATCGCGGAGGATAGTTTCGTCGCAAGGGGAGGCTTGATTGTCGACAAGGAAAAGATTCTCGCCTTTTCACCGGATACCTATCCTGAGCTTATCCGTTCCATCTATACGGTTTACGCCGCCAGTCACGGAAAAACCCGATGGGGTGACAAGGACCCTGCCTATGTCACCGATCTCGATGTCATCCATGAACTGTTTCCGGATTGTCGGATCATTCACATCGTTCGCGACGGAAGGGATGTGGCCAGTTCGCTCATGGGGCTCGATTGGGGGTCCAGGAATATCCCCCGGCTGGCGCGAGACTGGCAGTGGAAGGTTACCCTGGCCCACAAGATGGGGGCGATGATACCGGATCAGTATCTGGAGGTTCGCTATGAAGACCTCGTCAGGAGTCCACAGGCCTGTTTGGAGGAGATTTGTGACTTTGTGGGCGAGCGATACGATGACGCGATGCTCAGGTATCACGAGGAAGCCAGCAAGTCAATGCCATCGGACAGTCTCAAGTACCATGCCAGTTCGATCTCACCACCAGATCCGGCAAAGATTCAGATGTGGAAGAGCAAGATGACGCCGTCAGACCAGATGATTTATGAGCAGATTGCCGGTGAGACATTGAATGATTTTGGCTACGAAGGTATTCATGGCCGCGTCACGCTGGCCGCCAAGATCCGGCACCTTCAGTACACTCTGTTCAGGCGATGGTAATGCATGACGAGTGCCCCTGCTGGGGGGATGGTGGTTAGCTGCTTGCAGATATTCCTCATGTCCAGGCGTCGGATAGCTGGACGACAAGGCCGGGCTGGACGGCTGCGAACTCAAATTCAAGGGTGAGAGTGCAATAGTGATGTTCAAGATTATCTCAAACAAGATCAGGGAAATGAGACAGAAAGTGGCCCTTCCGGAAGCGGCACGGGCAGAGTTGAAACGGGATGGAGAAGGACTGCCCACAGGCGACCCGGGCCTCGAGAGGTCTGTTGACGAGAGTATCGGTTGGTTGCTGCGTGCCCAGGAAAACTCCGCCTCGGCAGACGGAGGTGTTGCACGTGACTTCAGTCTCATCAATGGGTGGGCCAGCTCCTACCCCGAGACAACCGGCTATATCATTCCGACGCTACTGGAGTATGCAGAGTGGAAGAATGATGAGTTGGCCCGGAATGGCGCAAGGAAGATGCTGGACTGGTGTGTCAGTATCCAGTTCGACGATGGTGGGTTTCAGGGGGGGAAAATCGACTCGAAGCCGGTAGTTCCAGTGACTTTCAATACCGGCCAGATATTGCTGGGCCTGGCGGCGGGTGTGCGTGTTTTCGGCGAGCCTTATTCTGCCTCCATGCACAAGGCGGCCAACTGGTTGCGGGACAGTCTGGACGAGGATGGCTGCTGGCGGAAACACCCGACCCCCTTTGCCAAACCTGGTGAGAAGGCCTATGAGACGCATGTTTCGTGGGGACTGTTCGAGGCCGCGCGGCTAGACCCTCACCAAGGCTGGGGGGAAGCGGGTCTGAGAAATGTCGACTGGGCACTGACGAAACAGAAGGAAAATGGATGGTTTGGAGACTGCTGTCTGAATGAACCGTCCCGTCCCCTGACGCACACCATAGGCTATGTCTTGCGGGGGGTACTGGAGGCATACCGGTTGTCCGGCGATGAACGCTACCTGGCAGCTGCCCGGAAGACGGCGGAGGCCATCATCCGTATCGTCGATGAAGAGGGTTATCTTCCCGGCCGACTGGATGCCGATTGGAGACCCGCCGTGAAATGGGTCTGCCTGACGGGGTCCGTGCAGATTGCACATTGCCTTCTCCTGCTGCACGAAATGACGGGTAAGCAGGAGTACCGTGCAGCCGCTTTTCGCCTGAATCGTTTCGTCAGGAGGACGATGAAAGTGGCAGGCGATCCTGATGTGCGGGGAGGAATCAAGGGATCGTTCCCTGTCGATGGTGATTATGGGTCCTTTGAATACCTGAATTGGGCCGCGAAGTTCTTCGCTGACGCGAACATGCTCGAGTACAGAATCAGGGAAAAAGAGAAGAATGGTCAGGAAGAAATGCGGAAATGTCACGATTAGGAACCATAAGGCTCAAGCTCGAGTCATTCCTGGTCTCACGTTTTTTGACCTATGGCGAAGACGATTTCCTGGCGGTGCTCCGAGGCTTGGGGGTTGGCAAGGGTGATGCCCTGATGGTTCACTCTTCGTACAGGAAGAACAACGGCTTTCTTGGCAGGCCTGTCGACATGTGCCGTCTCCTCATGGAGGTCGTGGGTCCCACAGGACTATTGGTCATGCCCAGCATGGCCTACACCGATTCCTCCAAGAAGTATCTGATGCGTGGAAAACCCATGAATGTGCGTTTCACGCCTTCGCACATGGGCTTGTTGAGCGAGGTGTTTCGCAGGAACAGGGACTCGGTCCGGAGCTTAAGCGCGACACATCCCCTCGTCGCCTGGGGGGAGTTGGCGGATCAGTTCGTTGCCGGCCATGAACGCGCCGTTGTCCCTTTTGGAGAGGGTAGCCCGTTCGAAAAATTGTATGAGCGTGGTGCAAAGATCCTGTGTATCGATACCGGGTTCGAGTCCATTACGTTCACGCACTTTGTAGAGGATCGCATACGTGATCGTATCGGAGTTCCGTTATACGAGGAGGACATTTACACGGGCATGGTGATCGATACGGAAGGCCGGCAGATTGTAGTACCCACACGGGTCATCAGCGACCAGGCGCGGGAAGCGCGCTGCGAGGAAAGATATATCCGGGTACTCGAGCGTCGCGGAGAAATTTCCCGGCGCAGGATTGGCAATACCCGGCTCTTGTTGGTGAATTGCAAGGCCATGGTTGCCGCCGCAGAGAGAATGTACCGGGAGGGGGACTATTTCTTTTCTCCTCCCCAACAGTGATGGGAATAGCCAGGATGCTTGGCCTTCGAGTAAAGACAATTTCTCATGCGTGACATTCTCGTTACGCTGATCGTGTTCTCGGCCCTCCCGTTTGTATTGAAGCGGGCACATATCGGCATGCTGTTGTGGTCGTGGATCAGCTACATGAATCCGCATCGCCTTGGGTGGGGTTTTGCCTACAATTTTCCCTTCGCCCAGGTCATTGCTATCGTCACCTTTGTCTCCATCCTTTTCTCGAAGGAAAGGGGGCGCTTTCCCGTGACCGGACTCGTCGTATTGTGGCTGCTGTATATTGCATGGATGGGGGTGACCACGGTGTTCGCCATGGATCCGGATGCCGCCCAGGCGCAGCTCATAAAGGTTCTCAAGATTCAGTTGATGGCCCTGCTGACCTTGATTCTCTTCCAGGACAAGAACCGGCTTCTCCAGCTGGTTTGGGTGATCACCCTTTCGCTTGCCTTCTTCGGTGTCAAGGGCGGTATTTTTACCCTGCTGCAAGGAGGAGGGGCCCGGGTGTGGGGTCCACCGGGTTCATTTATTGCCGATAACAATCATCTGGCGCTCGCCTTGCTGATGACCATACCGCTTCTGATATACCTGCGATCGCTGTGCACCCAAAGGTGGCAGAGACTGGTGATGCTTGGGGCCGTCGTTCTTGTCGCTGTTTCTGTCTTTGGCAGCTACTCCCGGGGCGCCCTTCTGGCGACATCGGCTGTTGCCTTGTTTCTTTGGTTGAAGAGTCCCAGGAAGATCCCCATCGCCCTGGGTAGCTTAGTGGTCATCGGCGCGCTGTTTTTCTTCATGCCGCAACAGTGGCATGAGCGCATGGGCACCATTTCCAGCTATGAGGAGGATAAATCGGCACAGGGAAGGCTGGAGGCCTGGGAAGTGGCATTCAATGTGGCCAACGACCGGCTGTTTGGCGGAGGCTTCGAACTCTGGTCTCCACAGGTCTTTGCCATGTATTCACCGGGGTATGATTATAGAGCAGCTCACAGCATCTATTTCAGCGTGCTGGGGGAGCACGGCTGGATCGGGCTTATACTGTTTCTATCCATCTTGTTCGCTACATGGCGGGTATCCGGGTGGGTGATCAAGGTGGCGGGTGACTCCGAGGAAATGCGCTGGGCTTCCGATCTTTCTCGCATGATCCAGGTGAGCCTGGTTGCCTATATGTCCGGTGGTGCTTTCCTCAGCTTGTCCTATTTTGATCTTCCATGGAACCTCATAGGGATCACCGTTCTTCTGCAATTGCTGGTAAAGCGTCAGTTGGAAGGCTCCTAGTGCTCTTTCAAGGTAATAACACGGATTCAGCGTTCCTGTGGTGTTTCGCGGCAAGGCGCAGTGCGCAGGCAATGGCCTGGCCCTTGTCAAGCACTGCAACGCAGCAGCGGGACACCACAGGAACGCCCGAAGGGTTGGCCTGTCAGCGTCCATGGCGGTGTCGCCTAAAGCGCCTACTGTTGGTGCGCCTCTTGCAAAGGACTAAGGCCATTCGCTGCGAGGCGCGCCTTGCCCTGAACGCTGACAGACCAACTGAATCCGCGGTGTTATTACCTTGAAAGAGTACTAGTATCGGTCTATTTTCGTGGCCTAATCATATTCGTAGCCTAATCATAGAAGAAAGTTTACGTGCATGCTCTTTAACTCTTATGAGTTCATATTGGCGTTTCTGCCGCTGACCTTGGCGGTATTCTTCTTTGTTATCTATCGATTTGGGCATGAACCCGCAATTGCTTGGCTGGTTTCAGCGTCTCTTTTCTTCTACGCTTGGTGGAGTCCTGGCTATCTGGTGCTTATCGGCCTCTCCATGCTTGTCAATTTTGGCGTTGGGAGGTTGCTGGCGAAATTTCACTCACAAGGCAATATACGGCAGGGGAAGCTTGTTCTGGCATTGGGGGTCATGGCCAATCTCTTTCTCCTAGGCTATTACAAGTATGCGGGTTTCATTGTCGAAAACATCAATGTCGTAACAGATGCCACGTTCGATATCGATCCAATCATACTTCCACTCGCCATCTCCTTCTTTACCTTTCAGCAAATTGCCTATCTTGTCGATGCCCACAAGGGGCTGGCGAGTGAATACAAGTTTTCGCACTACGCCCTGTTTGTCACTTTCTTCCCTCAGTTGATCGCTGGTCCCATCGTGCATCACCGGGAAATGCTTCCGCAGTTCTTCAGGGAGCGGGCGCTTCGGATAAGCAGGATTGACGTTTGTGTTGGAGTATCGATTTTTTCGATCGGCCTATTCAAAAAGGTCGTTCTGGCAGATGGAGTGGCTGTTTATGCGACACCTGTTTTTGATGCCGCTGAACGAGGTGAGGAGATCACATTCTTTGAGGCATGGGGGGGTGCGCTTGCGTACACCATGCAGCTGTATTTTGACTTCTCTGGATATTCCGATATGGCGATCGGTGCAGCGCGCTTGTTTGGCATCAAGTTGCCCCTGAATTTCCATTCGCCCTACAAGGCGACCAGCATTACCGAGTTCTGGCGGCGCTGGCATATGACCTTGTCCCGGTTCCTTCGTGATTACGTTTATATTCCCTTGGGTGGCAGCAGGCGGGGAAGCTTTCGGCGGTATTTCAACTTGATGGCCACGATGTTGCTTGGTGGCCTGTGGCATGGTGCAGGCTGGACGTTCGTTATCTGGGGAGGGCTACATGGGGCCTATCTGGCGGTCAATCATGCCTGGAGAAAAATTCGCGGCAGGCTTGATCCCTCGGCAAGGTATATGGCAGGCCCCCTGTATAAGGGTGTGGCATGGGGCCTGACGTTCATTTGTGTCGTTATTGGCTGGGTGTTCTTTCGGGCCTCCGACCTGTCCTCGGCCATTGTTATTCTCGAGGGCATGATGGGCGCCAATGGGGTGGCAATCCCCAACGCCATCGCCGTTCGACTCGGCCCTTTCGGCGTTTTTCTACAGGATCTTGGTGTGGAGTATTATCTGGGTGGAGGCGAGAAATTTGTTTTTACCTATTTATGGGTATTTGCCCTCCTTCTAATCGCGCTATTCATGCCGAATACCCAGCAGATAATGGCGAACTTCTCTCCGGCCTACAACGAGTATAAGTCTGATTCCAGCGATTCTCTGCAGCTACCCGACTGGAAGATGCTTGTGTGGGCGCCGAGCCGTGCCTGGGGATCTCTGGTGGCCGTGATTTCCGCTTTTGGATTGCTGTCTCTATCCGCTGTCTCTGAATTTCTCTACTTCCAGTTCTGAGGTTGATATGAGAGCTAGCTTTTTTTTTCAGTCCTGGCTGGCAAGTCTCCTTCTGCTTCTTTTTCTGGTGGCGGGGGCTAATTATCTTGTCGATCCTTACGGGCTATTCAATACCCCCAGGGTAACCGGAATCAATGAAATGAAGCCTGTTGCGGGCACCCGGGTCAGGGTTGTGAAACCATACCAGGTGCTTCAGGCCCAGCCTCGTGCGTTGATCGTGGGGAACTCGCGGCCTGAAATGGGCCTCGACCCTTCCCATCCGTGCTGGTCATCTAAACCCGTTTACAACCTGGCCGTTCCCGGTGCTGGTGTATACATGCAGGCGCGGTTTGCCCAGCATGCTCTTGTGGCGACACAGCCCAATCTCATCTTGTGGGGAGTTGACTTTGTTGATTTCCTGGTCGGCCCGGAAGAAGATGGGGATCCATTCATGCTGCCACTGCTGGATGAGGCGTTCGAGCAAAGGCTGCTGACTTCTCCGCAACAACGCACAAGTCGTGTGTATCAATGGCGTTTCCTCAAGGATCATCTTTCTTCACTTCTTTCAATGGATGCCTTGACGGGTTCTGTCAGGACTGTGTGGGGGCAGGGGAATATGAATTCCAGCAACCGCACAGGGCTTGGGTTCAATCCCGCCAGAGAGTATCTTGATATCATTCAGAGCGAAGGACAGGGAGTACTCTTTCAGCAGAAGAGAAAACAGATTGTTGCCACCCTGACGAGAAAGAAATGGGGCATTTACCATGCCGGAACCCGTTGGTCTCGTGAATTCGAGGCCTTGAAGAACGCCATCATCAGGGGTAGAGAGCAGGGTGTGCGCGTGGTTATCTTTATTAATCCGTATCATGCAGAATATTTGCAGAGTATTCGGCTAACGGGGAAATGGATTTTGTTCGAGAACTGGAAGCGCGAGATCGTCCGGATCGCCTCCGAGCAAGGCATTGGGTCAGTATGGGACTTCAGCGGATTTGATCGCTACAGTTCCGAGTCGTTGCCCGTGGAGGGTAAGCATGCTACTGCAATGAAGTGGTTCTGGGAGCCGGCTCACTATCGGAAGGGGTTGGGTGATCTTATGCTGGGTCGCATGCTTGAGGAGGGGTGTCCTGGCGGAGGTGAGGTAGCGGATTATGGTTTTGCTGTATCGCCAATGAATATTGACCTTCATCTGGAGCAGGGCCGCTTGGCGGCAGCCGAGTATGAATCAGTCCATGTGGAGGTTGTCTCTCGACTGAAAAAGCTGGTGGAGGAGCAGCGGTGGAGCAATCCTTGATCTGAACCTGCGGATTCAGGCCTGAGTTTGAACTGCTGTGTATGCGGCGCATCCATGCGCTAAGGCTGTTCAGGCTGTTAAGGCCGGGTTAGGATGAGCGGGACAAAGCTTGATGTGATTTCAAGACCCCGCACCGTCAATGAACCATCCCCATTCGCATAAATAGTCCCACTGGCGCCATTGTAAGTCCAGTTGATTTCCTCACCCGGCAATGTCTGGAATTGCTGGATGCGCCGTATCGTCACATCGGTTGTGATCGGAAGCGGCCCAAAATAACCGTTTCCTGTTGGTGGGTACCCGGC
>Ga0256839_1000504_pt1 | contig 50808 bp, 32 predicted proteins | sample 354166metaG_FD_185968 | JGI IMG/M metagenome (GOLD analysis project Ga0256839, IMG submission 185968) | Hydrothermal vent microbial communities from Mid Atlantic Ridge, Atlantic Ocean - 354-166 | ecosystem: Environmental > Aquatic > Marine > Hydrothermal vents | place: Atlantic Ocean: Mid... | reverse complement strand
TGGCCTGCGTCGGCCGTCACGAAGGGACGTGTCGGCCGACCCCCGGCTGGGCCGAGAAGCGCAGGAAGCGGCTTTGGCATCCTGCGTCGCTCTAGCTCCTCCATCCCTGGAGTCGACAGCGGGGAATTGGGGCGGCATTGATGTAAATGGATGTACAGAATGCTGCGATTGCAGGATGCAAGAGAGTAGTGCTTTGGTACCTTAACACTACGATTCTTCCAACCGATTCTCGCACAGCGCGAGTTCCATTTTTTGCTCGTCCAAAAAACGGAACCCAAAGCACCGCTCCCTTGCATCCTGCAATCGCGGTATTCATACATCCCTGTATATCAAGGACGCCCCAGCACACGCTTGATTCCGCTGCCGGGCACGCCTTCCGGGGTCAGCTTGAGCGGCTTCCTGCCGCGCAAGCTTCAACCGGCCATCCGTGGCCGGTTGCCCCCTCCAGTCGCACCCGGCAGCGGCGCGTGTGAAGGGGAAAGCAAACCAAGTGGCCCGGTGGCTATTGAATGGCTGGGGCAGTATCATTTCGTTACTTTTCGGTGTGTGCCCGCGCAGCAGGCTGGGGCGCTGAGCAGTTACTTCACCGATTCTGACCGCGTGGCGCTGCTCAGTATCCAGGCACCATCCGCCTGGACCGGGCCAAGTCGACGGTAGGCTGATTCGATTCTTCCATGATTCAGGGTCTTGAAAGCCAACCGCAGCGGCGTCGAGACAAGACCCAACGCCAGGCGTCCGACACCCGCATTATTTTGCAATTTGTCTGCCAATGATGTCAGACGCCCCGAGCGCGATGCGCTTCTGTCAGCCTGTCCATTGCGCGCATTGAACTGACGAATCTGTTCGTTCTGCCAACGGATCCGTGCCAGATACTTATAATAGTCAGTAAAAACTGGCGGTACATACCCCACCTTGGCATCAGCAAGCACAAACCTCGAGCGAGGAACGAGCTGATCGATAAACGCGTCATCGCCGGCAATCCCATCCGGCAGGCCGCGCAATCCAGCGGCCTGAAAATAGCGCAGAAAAGCGTTACGCCGAATAGCATAAAAATGGCCAATGAGAAAATCCTGTTTTACCGGAATCTGCATGAAACCGGTCATCTTTTGTTGCCAGTTGCTGTTCCGAAAATCCGGCCATGACTGGCAGCAGACAATCTCTGCTTGTGGCTGAGAATCGAATGCGTGGTAAATGGAGGCCACTGCGCCATCATCCGGGCTCACATCGGCATCAGCAAATATCAGAATCTCATCGTCATTATCATGAAACGCGACGTTCCAGGCATTGGGTTTCGATGCTCGATCAAGGCTAACCAGCGCCACCTCGGGGTAGCGCTGCGCCAATCGCCTGACCACCTCGTGGGTGTTGTCGGTACAGCCATTGGCATAGACGCGAACACGGGGCGCCTTGTCACGATTGCCTGCTATGATACGACGAACCGTGCTCTCGATATTCGCTTCCTCATTGTGTGCAAGCATACAAACAACCGGACGCGTCTCCTCAGACACCGAGCACCTCCTGATAGATCCTGATCACTTCGTCGGCCTGGCGCCGGGGCGAGAATTTGGGAAACAGCATTTGTCGCGCCTTGTTACCCACGCTTTCGAGCCTGTGCCGGTCCTTCAGTAATGAGCCCAGCGCTGCTGCCAGCAGGTCTGCCTTGCCAGCCGGCACCATCCAGCCATTATTGCCCTCCTCGATCACTTCAGAAAGCGCACCAACGCGTGAGGCAAGTACCGGCTTACCCGAAAGCATCGCTTCCAGTACGACAAACGGAAGCCCCTCCGACAGTGACGGCAGCACGAAAAGATCGATGGCGTCGTAATAGTCACGCATGTTCTGTTTCTGGCCAACAAACGACACACGTCCGGCGATACCCAGGCGCTCAGCGAGTTGTTGCAGATTCTCCCTCTCTGGGCCATCACCAACGAGAAGTAATGACACAGGCACAGAGTTATCGATCCTGGCCAGCGCTTCGAGCAGAAAGCGATGCCCTTTTTCCGGGCTGAGTCGCCCAAAACTCCCAAGCAGCACGCCGTTCGCAATGTCACCGAATTGCCCCTTGCGAATCTCTTCAGCCAGCCCTTGTCCCTGCAATGAGTCCGGATCGACGGCATTCAACACCAGTGAAACCCCATTGTCTCCACCCCGTACCGCGCACATTGTATCCGCGAGCTGAGGCGATACCGTAATGACATGGTCGGCCGACTTCAGCAGGCTCCGCTCGAGGCGGTTGTAAAAACGTATTTTGGCATTTTCATCGGTCCAACCATGCGTCATCCCGATCCAGCGGATCGGTAACAGCTTACGCAGCATCCAGGCAATCAGGTGACCCTTGTAACCATGTGTTTCGATGATATTAAAATCGCCGCTTTTGAACAGCCGGTAGACTTGCCACAACGGTGCTGGATCGAAATTGAAACGTTGATCGAACAACGCAAGATCAAAGCCTTTTTTCCTCGCAACATCGATGAACTCGGTACTCGGCGGGTTGCGATAGCGGAAACTACCGAGCGTACATGCAACACGATCATCACACTGCTCCAAAAACTGCAATAGCACCTTCCCTGCACCACCGACATGATAGGTGTCGATCAGGTTCAACACCCTCGGCTTCACCCGCGCCGTCATGCCCGAACCGTCTGCCGAAACAGATTGGCCGGCCGTGGCAACACATAGTCACGATAGTCACCCGGGTTGCCCGTTTCACCCGCTTCCGCCGCCTTGACGATGTTATACATCTCTCGTGCTGAAACGTAATGGAGCTGATAGTTTTCGCCGTCGTTATAGCGCTTGTCGAGGTAGTCGAACATCTGTTCAAGCCCACCTTCCTCCAGCAGATAGTGCGCATCATGATCCTGAGCACAGTGACCATGAACCTTGATGAACCGCCACTCCGGCTTGCCCTCGACATGCACGGCGGTATCGACCCAAAGATCCACCCTGTCGGGGGTGGGTTTTGCCGACAGACTGACATCCGCATTCTCGATTCTCGGCAGAATACCCAGCTTGCGATTGCGAATATTGAAGCCCAGCGGCCCCTGGATGCACATCAGATCGCCCCAGGGCTTGCCACCCACACGGACCGGCTGGCCACTGTCATGGGATTTGCAGCCATGCGGATCATCCTTGGCATAGTAGATACTGTTGATCGTCGTCGTCTGACAGGGGTCGGGGGCGCATGGCATCGTCATATCCGCGTAGCAGCCAAGCTCGCGCAGGATTGTTATTTCATTGTTGATTCCGCAGAAATGCCCGTCCGGGTGCGCATTGTCGAGCGCCCAATTACCATGAATAAACGAAAAGACCGGCTTGCCTGAGTCAGGGTCGCACGCGAGTGCGCCATGATCGCGATGCAGGCGCTCAATGAAGCCCGACATCAAATGGCGAAAGTTTTCTTCGGTGTCATCATGATGATGCAGATGGATTTCGATTTCTCCGAGACCCTGGTTACAGAGACCCTCGATTTTTTCCAGATGTTCAGGCCGATACTCTTCTTCCGGATAGAAAAAACTGTGAACCGGAGAACGGCCATCTGCATCTTTGTATCGACTGGCCAAAGGCGGATACTTTTCAGCCCATATCGACACCCGGGCATCCTCCGTTTGACGATCTGGCGATGCCCATTGTGGTTCGAAATGATCGGTGAAGGCGAACATCACGTGGATGGTCCTCCCATCCTGTGGGCGGACGCGTTTTCGCTTGAGCCAGGGAATAAACCATTGGTGAATATTCTTCCGCCGAATTTCAATCAGCAAAAGAGCGACGCTGATCGTCAAACCAATGACAACTCCAAAAACCATCATGCCAGACCACCGTATGTAATTTTCTTCATGATGTCATCACCACCCGCTTGATGCCGGGAATTCGTCTAGACAGTAGATGAAGAACTGCCCGGTCCTGCTCACGCAACAATCCGCTTAGCCACAGACCGACAAGAAACAGGGCTATGTAGATGCTACCGCCCACGAAAATGGATACCACCGCAGGGAACGCCGTTTTCACCAGCACGAATGGAACGGCCGCAATCACACCAACAAGCAGAACCTTGAGGTAGTAGAGCCACTCCAGACTGGTATCAAGGCGCCGGGAAGCCAGCCGTGTGTTGTAACTGGAAATGAACAACAACGTGATGACGAAGCCGGCCAGCGCACCCCACATGCCATAGCGTGGAATGGCGATAAAGTCGATCACGATATTGATGACTGCGCCAATCGCGACCCCGCGTAGCACCTTGTCCTGCATGTCCCGTGTCATGAGTACGCTGTTTGCACTATACACGACCACCGTCACACCCGATGCCACCAGCACGACGGCAAACGCAACCGCCGACCTGGAGAATTCGCTGCCAAACACCAGCTCAATGATTTCACGAGACAAAGCGACCCCATAGCACACCAATGGGACCGCCAGCAAAACAAGATAGCGCGAAAACTCCCGGTATTTTTCAGCCTGCGCATCCATTCCGGTTGCACCTGCCCTGGCCATAACCGGCAGAATAATGCCACTCAACACCCCCGGCACGAGCCCCATGGCACTAACGCCCAGGATAAAGCCTGCGTTGTACAGTCCTGCATCGAGCGGCATCCCGTAGTAATTGAGGACAAAGACCTCAAGCTGCTTTTCGACGATGAAGCCAAGAAACAGCGCCAATGTCATCAGCTTCACGCTACGCCTGACCTTCGCCGCTTCATCCTGTTCCTGAAACCCGCCGCCCTCCGGGTAATCACGCAAACGGGCCGACACCAGTTTCCAGGAAACGATTGCATAGACGAGTGACACCAACAGATACGCAAACACGAATTCGACCACACCACCACCCAATAGTGCGACTGTCGTGACCGCCACCAGATTGAAGGGGTTGACCAGCAGGTTGATATGGAACTGCGTGCTGTACTCCTCAATGCCTTTGGCCACATTGACATAAAACAGATTGATCGCCTTGGGCACAAAGGCCGCAACAACAAATAACCCCAGCCAGTAATAACCCCGCATCTGCTCATCAGCCGTCACCGCATAAACAGCAATCAGTAGCAAGATCACCGGTATCGTGGCCAGTATCAACAGACGAAGCAGGTGCCGAACGAGCGGCCTGACAGCCGCCTCCCTGCCACTGCCACGCTGCTCCGCCAGAAAACGAATCGCCGTGATCCCCAACCCATCCGACAGCAAGGCAACACCAAATGCCGAAAGCCACAGGACAAAGCTGTAGACACCATACTGCTCGGCGCCAAGAGAGCGCGCGATGATGGTGGTAATCACCAGACCAAGGAAGTACTCCAGATACGATGACAAGCCGTAGAAAAAGGTATTGTCGATGAGTTTTTTGCGGTTGCTCATTCTTTAATCCTAATAAGAGATCTTGATCAATATATGAATCAGCAGCCAGAGTACGACGATGCTCCCGGCAGCGGCTGCCATGGATATCGGGACGATCGACCATGCAGCCGAAGCATCATCTTCACCGGGGTTATACTGCCGGTAGGCAATCAGCCACGCTGCCGTAGCAAACGCGGACAACAGAAACAGAAAGATCGTATACGTCTGGCTCAGGAAAAAGGAACCAAACAGATATCCCGCCAGCGACAGAAAGAATATCCAGTTGATTTGCTGTGCTGGTTCGAGGCTGTCCCAGGGTTCACTTTCTTTAAGTTTCAGACCTTCAGGTTTCAAACTCACCTTCAGCAGCAAGGACATCAGCACAATAAAAAAAGAGACCCAGAAGATGTAGCCAACAAGTCCGGTTTCTGACAAGGCCAACACCAGGGAGTTATGTGCCGTCAGGTAGTAATAATCCATATAGTGGTTATAACCGATACCAAACAGCGGGTTGGACTGAAACAGCTCCATCCCCAGACCCCACCCATCGATACGGTCAAGCGAGGACTGATCGCCCCCACCGATCGACTCCTTGCGCAACTGCAAACCCGCGCCGACCACGGCAAGTACGCCAGTGACTATCGCTGCCTTCAAGAAATCAAAATGCCGCCAAAGTGCCAGCATCAGCACGAACCCAAGAGAAAGCATCCCGCCGCGTGATTTTGTCAAATAGAGTGCATAGACGATGACTAGCGCCGCCGCAAGAAACAGGAAGCTGACGACCGATTGACGAAACTCTCTTGCGCCATAGTAGGCCAGCGGCAGCGAGCAAACAAACAGGATCCCCAAGTCGTTCGGATCGTGAAATATCCCCAGATAGCGCACCCGGCGAACACCATTTTCTATCAATATCTCGGCGCCTGCCCAGGCCGTATCGGAATAGTATTGCTCTATTGAGTGCACAGCAATCAAAAACGTCAAAAACACAAGAAGGTAAACGAACCTGCGCAGCTGCTCCAGGGTTTCGATCGAGCTGCTGATCACCAGAAACAGCAGCCAGGCAGGAAAGAATTCACTCAAGGCCGTTGATGCCTCACCACCATTGCCACTAAAAATCGAACTGAGTGGCAATGCCAGAAAAAACCCGGTCAGTAGCGTTAGCTGCGGATACGAGAGATCCTTTTTCTTGCCGATAATCCAGGCAACCGCGGCAGCACTCAACATCAACATGACGATACCGCCGGTGCCAGCAGGCAGCAAAAATTCCTGAGGACGCAATACCACCAGCAGCAAATTGATCGCGATCAACATCTGCGGCGACATAACAATGAGAAAGGCGGCTAGCCCAAGCACGATAAATGACACGACTTTTTTTATTGTTGTTTTACGTGAATAAAGGTGGACACAATCATGTTCCGACCGGCCGTTTCTGCCATCTGACATCGATCTCATTGGTCAGATAGCGTTTCAATGCAATAACAGCCGACAGGTTCATATCCCAGAACACATTACAGAAACCAATCAAGCGATTTCCACGGCTTGCCGGGATGACTTTTGCCACTAGTACAGCCAGATAGAACCCGCCTTCGGTCAGCAGGAAGAGCTGGTAGAAGATGCCTTGCAGAAACAATGGTGTCACCAGCAACGCCACCATCCAGTACGGCACCACCAGACGCAAAACTTTGTGCGACATGAACTGTAGCCAAATCGGGTTTTGCCGTGGATGGAAAAGCCACAGGTTGCGGCGAAACGACTGGTAGTTCCCGAGCAAAGTTCGAATCTTGCGGCGCTGTTCAGCGGCGGAATCAGCTTCCACCTGATCGTACATGATTGCCCCGCTCTCGAATTTGATCTGTTTCCCTTTTCGCAGGATACCTATTGGTACCTCAAAATCATCGAGGATCGTGTCGCTGGGTAGTGGGCTGAAGTCCTCGGTACGAATCGCATACAAAGCGCCGCTCACCCCCGGTACCGAATGGACGAGCGACTCATTTTGTCTGATCCATTTCTCATATTTCCAGTAAAGACCCACAGAGACGCTTTCCTGGCTGTCGGCCGCAATCTGCACCAGTTCGCCGCTCACTGCACCCACACGCTCATCCTGTAACCTGCGAATGAGGCGTGCAATCGCATCGCGCTTTAGCGTCTGGCGCGCATCGGTAAATACGACATGCGCAGTCTTCACCTGGGCCATTGCAGCATTCAGCGCCGATGGCTTGCCCTGACGGGTTGGCAGTGAAATGAGTGTCACATTCGGGAAATCGCCGATCACCTTCTCGGTATCATCATCCGAACCATCGGAAGCAACAATGATGTGAACATCTCCCGAATAGTCGGAAGCATTGATTGACCGTATCTTTCGCGGCAGATTTGCTGCTTCGTTCCAGGCGGCGATCACGACGGTTACCGGCGGCTGCGCATCATTCGCAGCCGCGACTTGCGTGCCCTTGGCTTTCAGCCTCGCCAGCAGCATCAACCCAAGCGGATATCCCACATAGGTATAGCCAACGGCCCCCAATGCAATCCAAAACAGCAATGCCACGATACCCTTGCCTCAGCTTCCTTCACTCGGTTTGTAGTAACCGTAGCGATACTCGTTATCACGATCGGATTTTTTCGTCTTGTTCAGAATCAGCCGAACCGGCTTGTCTTCAGGGATATTTTTCAACGACTCATCGACACTGCTCATCGATGTCTCATCGGCGGCAACGATCACGATGACTTGACCAGCCAATTCAGCCAATACCCGCGCCGCCGAACTCGCCAACAACGGTGAGGAATCGATAATGACAAGACGGTCGGCATAGCGGCTGGCGGTTTCTTCGACAAACGCCTTCATCCGACTACAGGCCAGCAGTTCGGAAGCGTCGTGGCGCAACGGGCCGGCGGGCAGCACCCGCAGGCGATCGACCCCGTCCACTTTGAACATGGTGTCCATCAACGAGTTTCGGTCATCGAGCAGATAATTCGACAGCCCGGCGCGTTTCGAAACGCCCAGCGTTCGCGACAATCCTGCACGCTCGATATCACCATCGACCAGGAGTACGTGATGATCACGTTCCATCGAGACGCTCAACGCCAGGTTGATCGCATTGAAGGTTTTACCCTCACCCGGGAGGCTGCTGGTCACGACGATGACATTGGGATGCACCACATCACTCCCAGCATCGAAAACACTCGAAAGCAGTGCACGCTTGATATAGCGATACTCTTCGACAACACGTGCATTTTCCAGCCCCGGTGTCACCATGCCCAGACGCGCCAGGCGCTCAAGATTGAGCCGCAGCGTCGGCACTGAAACAGGCTGTGGCATAGCCGCCCGGTTTCGCATGGCTTGCGCCCGACGTTGGCTGCGGTCAGTGGTTACCCCCATGATGTCATTGACATCATCGGTATCGGCAGGCACTTGCTCTCCCGGCTGTTGTGCTATCAGTTCTGAAAAGACACTCATGATGTAATATCTCGGTTATATTGCTATGGATTCAGGCGGCTGCTTCAGACGCTGTGCCGATACAACACGGCAAGGAACAGCGCGGCCATGCCAAGTACAGCCCAGGCCATGACCAGCTTGAGCGTTTCTGCGCGGTGTTTGGCAATCACCTCCCTGGTTTCAAACATCGATACCGCACCCAATACCGGCAGCTCGATCTGCCTGCGTAATTCCCGAATCGAACTGACCACATGCTTTTGACGAGAGCGAAATGCCGCAACGGCAATACCGGCAACAATGCCAAGTACAGTCATCGCCATGACCAACTTGAGCCGCTTGGGACCTACCGGCAACGACGACACTGAGGGCACCTCGACCACTTCAACCTTGGCAATATTGGCATCCCGATCCACTTGGTTGGTCATTAGCGCGGCCTCATAGCGGCTGACAATGTCATCATAGGTTTTTTGCAAGGCCGCATACCGCTGTTCAATGATGGCAAGCTCCGATTCAACACGCGGCACGATCGTCACCTTGGATTCAAGGTCTTGTACCATGCGCTCGTATGACGCCACCCGCACCCGCAGCGCCTCCACATCACCTTTGGCCTTGGCGATCGCAACGGCCAGGTTTTGCGTCGAGCCGCCTCGGGATACCCGGCCGCCCGATTGCGCCGACTTCACAATATAGTTACCGCCCACCTCCTTTTTTCGCGCGCGTAATGCGTTGATCTCTTCGGCCAGCGCCATCGCATCGGGGTGGAACTCGGTATATTTCAGCTGGATACTCGCCAGCTCACGCTTCAACCTTTCCAATTCATCGTTGATGGTGACGCCCCCGGCAGAAGATCGCCCCTTTTTCTTCTGGGCTTCCAGCGCTTCGAGTCGACGGGTAGACTCATCGAGTTCCAGCCTCGCCTTGATCAGTGACTCTTTCCACGATGCGAGCTCGGAGTAGTAACTCTCACCACCAGCTGGCAGTACCTGACGATACCGTTTGCGGAACGTAGCCAGATTTTCGCGCTCCGATGAGAGCAGTTGCCAATAGCGCTCCTTCTCTTGCGCCAGAAAACGCTCCATGGCGACAGAGTCTTTCAGCGAGTCACTACTCGATGCGTCCACGAAGCGATTAGTCAGCGCGGCAACCACGCGTTTTGCCCTTTCCGGATTGCCGTCAAAATAGGTAATGCTGTAAATATTCGTTTTTGGATCCCCTGCTACCCACACCTCCTTCATGAGATACTGGGCGATTGCCTCACGGCTTTTCTCATTCTTGATGTTGAAGCCAAGATCATCGGTCTCCAGAATCGACAACAGATTCTGCCGATTGAGCAAGGTATGCTGTATGACCACCGCTGTGGCCTTGGCGCTGCGGCCATCAACGGCCAGCCCCTTGAGCAAAGGCTCTCGAATAGACTCGCTGGGTACATACAGCGTGGATTGGGCACGATAGCTGTCCGACATCGTGATCACGGCTATCCAGCCTAGAAACATCACCGTCGCGGAGACGTAGAAGGTTGTCCACGGGTAACGTTTAACGGACTTCAGGTAATACAGGAGAAGCTCAAAATGCTGATTCATGGGGCGGTTACTGGATTATTGACGATTCATTACTACGACCGGCACGACGACCCGAAGTTCTGACGCAATCGTGCTACGGGCTGCCATCACCGCCGTACCGGGTTCTGCTTCACAGAAGTCTCGTCGCCACGCTGCTGCCCTCTTTCGATGATGTCTGCCAAGGCCAGGCGCGCCTTCTCCCAGGCATCCGACGCAGTTGGCCAACTGATATCAGCGCGCACCCAAGTGGGATCACGCCTTGATGACACACCAACTTCCCACAACACTTTGGGCACCATCTGTTCCACGATCCTGGCGGTTTCACGCGGCGCCACGGCGGCAGCAAGGTGCAGATAGTCCACATCCTGAATACCTCGGCGCCAATGCTTCAGCCGGAGCGAAGCGATTGGCCTGGAGATACCCAGGCTGGATTTGGGAAACACCCGATCGGTGCCGGGGTAGAACAGCAGGCCATCGCCATTGAAATAGTTGAAGCCGGTCTCGCCCAATTGCGGATCGCGCCCGGAAAAACAGCCGAAAGTACGTGCCTGCTGAAACACATTCGTTTCGCGCCGGGCCTGCTCGCCCTCGCTGCATTGGGTGTTGTTGTAGTAGGTAGCGTTCCAGTAGAACCAACGGTCGACCTGCTTTTTGTATTGTGCCCAGGCCACCTGGCGCAATGCCGTGCCGTCGTCTTCCAACGCGAATGAGCCGGTTGCCGGACGTTTGCCGTTGTAGAGATAAAGGCGCTTTGATGGATCCCGCAGCAGCTTGCCAGCCGCCTTTTCGTGCGTTTCGCGCAAACCGATATCGGCGCTGCTGGCGACGACAGACAGCGACGGCACGCGTTCGACGGCTTGCACCAGATCGAGCGTTGCCATCGACTTGAGCGCCTTCCCCGGCCCGGGGTTGGCCGCCAACCATTGCGCCCACTGTTCAAGCTGAGGATAGTCCTGGGATTCATCGATTAGATAGAGAAAATACTCGGTATTCTGTGCCAGACCACGGCGATGGAACCACTCCACCCACTGATCGGCATGTTCCCACATCGACTCCTGGCCCTCGCTCTTCCACGGCCAGAAACCATAAAGACCAATAGCGTAGACGCTATTGCCAATACCTTCTCCGGGGCCGCGGTAACCCCGCGCCGGGGTGAACAGGCTGCCATCCAGCCGTGGTAGAAGATAAGGGTCCATTTGCGCAACCGGTGTATAACCCTCCACCAGAGAGATGCGATGGCGATGTGCCAGCTGGTAGTGGCGATCGATGATTTTTTGTAGTTTCCGATATGTCACCGTACCCGGGTCGGGGTAGGCATTGCCGAGATAGCGCTCGGCAATATCCTCCGTGGTAATCGCCAGCATGGTTCGTGCCGATGGCAGATCAGGCAGGGAGAAATCCCTTACCTGCAATGTGACCGGAATCTCCCAAACCGCTTTCCCGGCCTCACGGATAACAACCGTCCCGCGGAACATTCCGGCGGGCGTGTTTGGCGGAATGTAGATATCGGCCCAGATGATCTGACTGTGATGTGGTGCTATCGAAAAAGCTGATTTCAATGCCAGGGGAACGGCGATGTCAGGCACGTGACGATCCGCGCAAGGCCGGTTCTTCCATCCACCCTGTACTTCGCCATTGGCGTCATGGGGGCGCCGGCACTTGGCAGGGATGTGACGCTCATCATAGGTCTCCCAAGGCAGCCCCTTGCTCAGTCCCCGAAGTTGCAGGTAGCCGACATGAAACAACTCGATATCAGCCATCTCGGCTGCCGCCTTTTTCCCCATCCTCTCAGTGCCAAAAGCGTTCCCGAGCTTGTCATGCAGGGCGCTGAATTGAACCTCCACATTCCTGGCCGGCTTGTTGCCAGTCTCAAGCACCAGCGCGACCGATAGAATTTCATTGCGCGCGCCAAAGAGCTTTATACGCTGCCCATCCCATACGGCATTGCCTACCTGCCCACCAGACTGTAGTGATGGTGTCTCTTCCTGAAATATCTTGTCGCCGCCGTCATTGGCCCACACCGCTTTGATATTGCTCGGCGCGACTGGGCGTAGCAGATCGTTCGGCAGAGGTTGTGCTATCGGCGCATGTATCTGCCCGTCTGTTGTGGTAGCCATTGACATGGCCTGAAATGCAAAAACCCCGGCAATAAACAGCAGGGCGACTCCCGCCAATATCGAGACCGCCAGAACGATATAACGAGATCTCAATGCAACAGCTCTCACGCATCATGCCTATATTGTGTCAACTGCATGGGTGGTTAGTCATCAACGGAAAAAACAAGTGGGGCGAATGACTATCGTCAGGCAATGGAGTGTGAATTGTCTGCCATCCGCGTGCGGCGTAACCCAAGCACATCCATGAATCGGTCCACCATACCATCGAAACGATATTTTTTACGTGCTTCACGCAACGCGGCCTGGCCCATCTGCTGACGCAAGTGGTCATCCTCGGTCACCCGCTGCAGGGCTTGCGCCAGCAAATCCGGCGCTCGTGGCGGAACAACGATGCCGCTATCTTGCGAAAGAATACTCTTCACTCCACCCACGTTGGTGCCGACACAGGGCAAGCCGGTAGCCATGGCTTCGAGCATGACCAGCGGCACGCCTTCCTTGTGTGACGAAGAGACATAAACATCGAAGTCGCGCATCATGTCGGGAATATCCTGTCTTGCGCCGAGAAAATGTACCTGCTCATTAATACCCAGCTCAGCCGCCAGCCTGCCCGCCATGGCACGATCTTCTCCATCACCCACCATGACCAGTGCAACCGGCTTTTCCGACGCCTGTAATAAAATCGCAAAAGCCCGAAGCAGCGTGCCGACATCCTTGGCTTCGTGAAAACGTCCGACCCAACCGCAGATGATGCCGTTTGGATCGAGGCTCAATGATTCGCGCAGACCAGCACCGCTGCCCGGGTGAAAAACAGCAGTATCGACGCTGTTGTGAATCAGTGCCAACCGCTGCCCAGAGACACCCAGTGTGTGTTCGAAATAGCGCTGCATGCCATCATGAATCACGGTAACGGCATCGGCACGATTGCCAAAATAGTTGCCGTCGCGACGCAAGCCCGCATGGCCTCGAAATTCGTGATCCGAATGTTCAGTGACCACGATACGACGAATACCCGCCAGACGTGCAGCACGATAACAATGCCGCAGTACGAAGACATGATGCACATGCATCACATCGAAGCGGTTTTTTTTCAGGTACCAGAAAAGCTGTAACGGGAACAGCAGTTTGCCAAGGCGACTGCGATGTTCGAGATCGAAAGAGAAGCATGCAATCCCGGCATTTTCCAGTTCATCACTGATCACGCCCTTTTCGGTATGCAAGGAACAGGTGCTGACATCGACACCCCGGGCGGCAAGCGCTCTAGCCAGTCTTGAGGCAAGAATTTCAGATCCACCCATGCGATAGGAATACAACACCTCCAGCACACGGGGCTTTCTGCTGCCGAACTGAACATCCGGCGACAAGCTTTCGACAACCTGCTCCATCATCTTGCTCCCTTGCCGAAGAGCACGATTTCCACTGTTTGCAGCAGGATAATCAGATCAAGCATCAACGAATGGTTCTTCGTGTAATAGAGGTCATACTGCAATTTTTCCATCGAGTCTCGATCCGACGCGCCATACGGATAGTTGAGTTGTGCCCAGCCGGTGACGCCGGGCTTTACCCGATGCCGTTCGTTGTAGTACGGAATCTTCTGCGACAGCGAATCGACGAACTCGGGCCTTTCCGGACGTGGGCCAACAAAGCTCATATCCCCCTTGAGCACGTTCAGCAACTGCGGCAACTCATCCAGCCGCAGCAGGCGAATAATATTGCCAACACGGGTGATTCGCGGATCGTTTGTGCTGGCCCACTGCGGTTTCTCGCCTTTTTCCGCATCGACGGACATGCTGCGAAACTTATAGATATCAAAAGGCCTGCCGTCCTTTCCGATACGCGTCTGCTTGTAAATAACCGGCGCCGACAGGCCGTCTTCCAGCTTGATTGCAATCATGGTCAACAACATCAATGGCCAACTGACCATCAGCAACAGGAGACTCGCCAGCAGGTCGATTGCCCGCTTGAGCACATCGGTTACGGCACCACGTTCGAAACCGGGCGCAAAAATTAACCAACTTGGCGGTATCAGATCCAACCGTACTTTAGTCGCGGTCACTTCAAAAAAACTCGGGAGATCGACGATCTCGACACCCGCCAGCTTGCATTCGACGAGCTCATCGATTGGCAGACTACCGCGACGGTCGTCCAGCGCAATAACGATTTGGCTGATCTGCTGTTGGCGCACATACTCCTTTAAAGGGCTCGGCAGATTGAGCAAGGTCTTTCCGCCAGTCCTTGGAAATGCGCCATCTACTGCGACGTAGCCATCGATACTGACCCCCATTTTCTCCAGCTGTGGCGCGGCACGCTCGATCGTCAGGGCATTTTCTCCAGCCCCATAGACTAGAACTCTGCGCCTGAGCTGGTTTGTTCTACTCAACGATTCGAAGATACGACGGCTGAGTACGATAAACAGCAGTGACAACGCCACTGATGAAATCATCAGACCGCGCCCAAGAAATAGCGTCGGCAGCAAATAGGCAATAAAGACGAAAGCAACAAAGCCAACCAGATGACTGACAATGAGGCGCAGATGAACACCCACTACCCCCAGGAGCATGGTGCGTGCACTATAGAGCCCCATCGCCATCATGCTGATAAACAGTACGCTGGCGAATAGCAGCGCTTTCGGCAAGATGGGGCCAACCATCTCGCGTATGACGGCGTCAGAAAAAACCTCGCCAGAGAAAAAATGGCTGAATCGCAACCACGTCGCCAGATAGACAGCCGCGACCAGCAACAGAAACTCGATCACGGCAAGAATCACAAAAGGGACTGGTGTCGACTGATTGAAGAGCTTGATGGTTTTCAAGGTAGTTCTGCACGCATGTTTATGAATACTGAAGCCAAGTGTCGGAATGCATCACGGTTGAGACGGCTTTTCATAGGCTTGCTGTGAACGCAAGGCCGCATCCCCCACAGCCCCTTGGCGGGCGTGTAAGAATATCCAACCTCGCGTTTCGACAAGGCCACACGCCGGCTCAAAAAGTCGCTTCTCAGCGCTACCCCAGGCAGCAAACCTGCTGTTCACTGGCCAGCGCATTCAGCGCTTCTTGCAGCGACGGTTCAACCTCAAACGACAGCGCAACGATGACCGATTCATCCTGTTTTTCCAGTACATGAACAGGATGCCTGAACCGTTTGATCTCACCATTGAGCAGAAGTTCCAATGCAATCTCTGTATAAGCATGGCGAGGAATACCCTGCATCCCACAATTCAATTTGAATGTGGAGGCATCAATGAGTTCCAGCTGGCACTGCGCATACGGGTAGCTGTGACAATAGAGCATCACAGCGGTGAGTACCGGTCGCGGCGCGCCCGGCACCAAGAGACTCTCTTTCTTATTTGTCCGAATCGCCCCTAGCCCTGCTGACATTGCATGTTCCATTAGATCTCTCCAGATCTTGCTTATTCTCGGAACTCAGACCAAGACGAACATGGAAGGTTCAGCCACAGATGGGCTTACGGGAGATTCTTAACAGTTGCTTGCAATTGGCCTGTAAGACTCGGGCCGAGGGAATTACTGAAAACGATATGACGATTCAATAATGCTGCGTTCGATAATGCCTTTCACCCGGCGCATGGCAGGTGCCGGCATGTCATAGACATAGAGACTGTCAACGCCCTTCGCGCGCATCAGCTCTTCTGCTTCGAGCAACGAGGCACGCTTGTGAATGCCCGCAATGGCACTTCGCTTGGCGGGAATATTCACCAGATCAACACGGTCGATATCAGGAAACTCGTCGACATAGCGCACCACATCGATTGCCGGCATGACGGTGTCTGGCGCTTCCCCAGATTGCAGCAATATCCAGTGTGGACCATCCATTAAAGCCCGGCGCAAATCTTCGGCTGTGGGTTTTTGGGGTAGCACAACGAAACGCAGCGACATCTGACTGGCAACACCAATACGCCGTAACGCCTGGGTCATCGGATTCATATTGATATCCAGCCCGCGAGCCTGCAATAAGGCACGAAAGAAGGAAACCTGATGGAAGGCCTCACTGCGCGTCAGCTCGGCAATGACGATCGCCAGCATACCGGGAAAGATCACCGTCGGGCTGTAAGTCATTTCCAGAATCGCCAGCAATGCCGCCAGCGGCGCCCGGAACATTGCACCCATCATTGCGGTCATCCCCAGCAATGTATAGAAACCGATCTCGGAGGAATACGCTGGCGCCGTGCTCATGACGACATAGCCCATTGCACTCCCAACGATGGCACCAAGAAACAGACTGGGACCCACGACACCACCGGGAACACCGAAACCGATGGCGGTGCTCGTGGCGGCAAATTTGGCCAACAGTATCCCCAACAGCAATACCAACCCCAGCTCTCCCGCCAATGCCTCGCCGACCGTGTCGTAACCAATGCCGAGCACCTGCGGATAGAAAATCCCGATACCGCCAACGATAATGCCGGCGGCCGTGGTCTTGACCACGAAAGGCCACTCCCTGGAATACGCTGCAAGCCACGCCACCAGCCGGATGAACAGCGTTGCTGTCAAACCACACAGCAAGCCGAGCAACACCACAAACGGCAGTTCACGCAGCGAGTTGAAACTCAGCTCCGGAATGATGAAGACCGGCGAATTGCCGTATACCGCAATCGTCACCCCGGTGGCGCTGACAGCCGCCAGAATCACCGGAATAAAGCTGGTGATCGTGTATTCCAGCATCACCACCTCCATCGCAAAAACGACGCCGGCCAGCGGTGTATTGAAAGAAGCGGCAATCGCTGCAGCTGTGCCGCAAGCCACCAGAATACGCACATTGTTATTTGGAACGGCCAGATACTGACCCAGCAGTGACCCAGTCGCCGCGCCAAGGTGTACGCTCGGCCCTTCGCGTCCAATCGAATGTCCACCGACAAGTGCCAGCGCGGCACCAACGAATTGCAGCCACAACTTGCGAAACGGAAGTCGACCCTGGTGATAGGCGAGACGCTCCATTACGTGGATGATGCCAACTACCTGATCCCCCTTCGACCAGAGATGAAACAGCAGACCGATCAACAGGCCGGACAACACGGGTAGCAGAAAACGCCACAACAGCGGCAGGTTTTCGAAACCTTCAGGATCCTGGCCGGGCAATATCCCAGCCTGGCCCAACTCGACCAGCCAGCGAAATGCCACAATCACAAGGCCGGTGAGCAGCCCCACCACCAAGCCCAGCAGTGCTGGCTGCAACTGCGCATCAGCGCGTGATAGGTGGGTCACGAACTGGTCATGCCAGTCTTCTAACCAGCGGCGGATCTGTCGTCGGGAAAGCATGACCGGCATTATGCCAGTGCCGGGGAAACACAACCAAAGTGCAAGTCGTCACATTTTTTCCCGGCTGGTCTTACGCGCTTGAACTACCTGGCGCCCGAGGGTTCTATAATTGCCATTGAACACTATCCCGTAATTGGGCGGATTCTATGAAACAACTGCATTTTGGCTGCGCCACGCACACCGGGCTCGTCCGGCAACGTAACGAAGACTGCTACGGCATGGATGAGCAAAAACGGCTGTGGCTGGTGGCCGATGGCCTCGGCGGACACGACGCGGGCGATGTCGCCAGCCAGATCGCAGTCGAAAGCATTCTCGACACGGTACGCCAGGGTGCTGATCTCGAAGCCGCCATGAATTGCGCCCATCAGGCCATTCTGGATGCCGTCGAGCAGGGTATTGGCCGCCCGGAAATGGGTACCACCGCCGTCGCCCTGATCATCAACGATCATGACTATGAGGTCGCCTGGGTCGGCGACAGCCGCGCCTATCTGTGGAGCAACGACAAGCTGATGCAGTTATCACGCGACCATACCGTCGTCCAGGAACTGGTCGATCAGGGATTTATCCCTCACGAGCACCTGAAGAACCATCCTTACGGCAATATCCTCAACCGCACGCTCGGTGTCACCCAAGACCGGCAACTGAACGTGGAAAGAATCAGTGGCGCGCTGCAAGGCAACGAAATCTTTCTGCTGTGCAGCGATGGACTCACCAATGAACTCGACGACGACATCATCGAGGAAGTCCTGAATGGCTCGGGAGACGAACAGACCAAGGTCGATCAACTGGTCCAGCTGGCACTGCACAGCGGTGGCTCCGACAACATCACCGCGATCCTCGTCAACACCACCGCATTCTTCAATGCCCGGGCGTTGCCAAAACAAAACGACCAGGCTTGAGCCGGCGCTCAGGATCGGCACGATCACACTGCGCCCGTAGCCGCCGCAGCGCCCCCACATAACGCGGGTTACGCGGATACGTTTTCGTCATCAGGCGCCCGAGCGGCACATAGCGACAAGCCTCAGCGTCGGCGTATTTCACTTCCAGCAGCAGCGCATCCGCCGCCTGTGGCGCGGCCACCCTGGCTGCCGCCACGCTACGCTCCAGATAGTCGATACCAAGCGCCCGGTCACCAGAAAAATCCATCAACGCCACCAGCCAGCGCAGCACGCCGGGCACCGTTGCCGTAAAGTATTCGAACATCCCCATGATCAGATAACCATCGGCAAAATCGGGACGTTCTTGCAGTAGCGCCCGAATCACATTTCGTGACGCCTTGCCGGCCTGCCAGGCCTTGAGCCAATGCCCCTGCTCCATCAGCAGCCGTCCACTGATTGCCTGTGCTGTGGCTCGGGCAAGGCGCGCCGAAAAATCGTCGGGATGATCCACTAGATAGCGCTCACTCTGAACGATGGCTGCTGCCAGCTTCGCCAGTGGGCGATCATATTTCGCGGCATCACGGCTGGGCATATAGTCGGCATGGGCGACAACAATCACGGCACGATAGAGCGCCAGCGTATGCGCCTCGCTATCACCGCTGGCTTCCCAGGCCGACAAACGTTGCTCCGCCAGCGGGATATTCCAGTCGAGCAGTGCATCAATCACCGCCCGCGCTCGCGCCTCTTCGTTGGCCTGCGCGGTTGCCGCCAATACCACCAGCAAGAGTGACGCCAGCAACTGAAACATGGATGATTTTCGTCTGCTCATCACGTTGGCTGTTATCCCCGTTACTGTGATATATACTGCCGTCCCCGCAGAAACTATGCAGCAGCCGACACGCATGAACCAGGACCCGATCTTCGCTTTTCAGTACTCGACCCTACAACAGGCACTGGAAAGCTGGAAGGCAGAGCAGATCGCCGCCTACCCCCACCAGGCCGAGCTGATTGAAACGGTCGTGGCAGCGATGCAGGATTTCATGACATCCGATCATGTCCGCAACCACAAGATGCTGGTCGAAGCCCCCACTGACAAGCGATCTGACTAACCCAGCAGCATCAATATGGCCTTGTCACCAGGCCAGAATTCACTCGCCCAACATTAATTTTTGTTAACCAGTTCCGATTTTTGTTCTATACTCGGAACTGTTTCACGCTGTCTGAAACACCACGCTTTATATCAATCAACAATAATGAGCCGGTATCAATGACAGACAATGATATTCCCCCTTCCGGATTGACCTGTTTCCGGTGTCTGTTGTTGCACTTGCTCTATCCAATGCCGTCATCTCTTCCTGGCGGTTTTCATGGCAACTATCAATCCTCTTATCAGGAGAACATCAATGCAACAGAGCAAACTCGCCCTGACCAGCGCCGTACTATTGGCGCTTGGCACAACTGCTATTTCGGCTCAGGCAGCTGAACTCAGTATTTCAGGCCAGGTCAGCCGCGCCATCATCATTCCCGACGATGCCGCTGGCACGAACATCCAGCACGTCGACAACAACGTCTCCGGCACCCGTTTTCGCTTCAAGGCCAAGCAAGACATTGGCAGCGACATGCAGATGGGGATGCGTTATGAAATGCAGATTCAGAACAACAAGGGCAACAAGGTCAATGGCGGTACCACCAGCAACACGGGGAATGCCTTCGACGTTCGCTATAGCGATATCTACCTGAGCGGGGGATTCGGCAAGATCAGCATCGGTAAAGGCGACGGTGCTGCCAACGGTTCTACCGAGGAAGATTTTTCCGGCACATATATGCCAGCGGCCGCCAATATGATGGACGTGCTCGGCGGTATCGAATATGAACCTGGCAAGCGGATGGACAGCGTCTATAACATGTACGATGCCTACAGCCGCAACAACCGGCTGCGCTACGACTCACCGAAATTCTCGGGCTTCTCCCTTGCGGCCAGTAGCGCAGAAGGTGACGCCACCGAACTCGCGTTACGTTATTCCGGGAAGTTTGGTGATACCAAGGTGAAAGCCGCGTTGTTTACTGCCGCTGCGGGCGACAGCTCACGTAAAGACACCAGCGGTGGCTCCGTCTCCGTCCTGCTTGGCATGGGTTTCAACGCCACCGTCGCATTCAGTACCGAAGATGCTGCCACCGGCAGTGATCCCAGTGTCGTCTGGACCAAACTGGGCTACCGGACCGGCAAGCATTCATTCTCAGTTGATTTTGGCACCACCAAGGATCGGGGACCTGGCGATGCAGATACAGCAGGCGTCGCCTATACCATCCGACCCGCCAAAGGCATCGAGGTCTATGCTTCCTATCGCCAGTTCACGGTTGATACGGCAAACTCCGTCGATCCAACGCTGTTCATGCTAGGCAGCCGCTTCAAGTTCTAACTGCTGAAACGTCCAGTCATCTGCCGGCAACGCGGCAGATGACTGGTATTTGCATCCAACCAACAGCATTTCCATGAAAAAACACCCGGTATTCCTTTTTCTGCCGATACTCCTGGCGACAGGCTGCGCATCACTCAATATTGAACCTGCCGAGGATGGCTGGGACAGAACGGAAAACAAAGGGCCTGGCGTATTTTCCGGGAACAAAGGGGAGCTGTCCTTCAAAGTTGGACAGGCAACGGACAATTCAACGCCATTACCCGAAAGCAGCCCGAACAACGGAGAGACAAAATCCGCGGAGAATTTTCAGGAATTCAAGGAATGGCAGGCCTGGAAAAAGGCAAAGACGAGTCATACCGACGAATATCTGGAATTCAGAGAATGGCTAGAGTTCAATAAGCAGAAATCCAGATAGGGCGAAGCGATGTAAAGGATTGCATAACTGCTTCTACAACACGATCCAATCCTGAGCAGATTGGGTGATACTACCAATGTCAAACGCAAGACTGGCAATTCAATTTCAAGAGGAACCAAGATGAAAGGTACTTTTCGCAACAAACTCATTACAGCAGCCGCCATCACCGGCACGCTGTTTGCCGGCAGCGCCATCGCCGCCGAGCAAAAATTCATCACCATTGGCACCGGCGGTGTCACGGGCGTTTACTATCCTACCGGTGGTGCGATCTGCCGCCTGGTGAACAAAGGCCGCAAAGAGCATGGCATTCGCTGCTCGGTCGAATCCACCGGTGGCTCGGTTTACAACCTGAACACCATCCGCGCTGGAGAGCTGGATTTCGGCGTCGCCCAGTCTGATTGGCAATATCACGCCTACAATGGCACCAGCAAATTCGAAAAAGCCGGCCCGTTCAAGGAGCTGCGTGCGGTATTTTCGATGCATCCCGAGCCATTCACTGTGGTCGCAAGAAAAGATGCCGGCATCAAGAACTTCAAGGATCTCAAGGGCAAGCGGGTCAATATCGGCAACCCCGGTTCTGGTCAGCGCGGCACCATGGAAGTGGTCATGGATGCACTGGGCTGGAAAAAATCGGACTTCAAACTGGCCTCCGAGCTGAAATCATCCGAGCAATCGAAGGCGCTGTGTGACAACAAGATCGACGCTATCGTCTTTACTGTTGGCCACCCCAGTGGTTCGATCAAGGAAGCCAGCACCTCTTGCGACACCGTACTGGTGCCAGTCACCGGCCCGGAAATCGACAAGCTGGTCGAAGAGCATGACTACTACCGCAAAGCAGTCATCCCAGCCGGCATGTATCGCGGTACCGACAGCGACACACCCACCTTCGGTGTGGGCGCGACCATCGTCAGCTCGACCAAGGTACCCGACGATGTTGTCTACCATGTCGTCAAGGCAGTATTCGAAAACTTCGACAGCTTCAAGAAGCTACACCCGGCTTTCGCCATCCTGAAAAAGGAAGAGATGGTCAAGGACGGGCTTTCCGCGCCACTGCACCCCGGTGCTGAAAAGTACTACAAAGAAGCTGGTCTGCTGAAATAAGGCCACGGCAAAACACCGGGCGGAGATCTCCTCTCCGCCCGGCTCAACAACGAATAATAATGGCCGATCTGCCACCGCAAGATGGCCAGGGTTCACACAAATCACTGAACCGTCTAACTTGAGGGGAAAGACCATGACTGACAGTACAAAAATGCCCGACGACCAGCTGGAAAATCAGCTGGAGGAGATGATCGCCGAATCGGACACGGGGGGTCGACACCCAACCAATCCGATATCGATCAAAATTTTGTTTCTCGTGCCGCTGATATGGACACTGTTCCAGCTCTGGATTGCCTCTCCCCTCCCCTATATTCTCAATTTTGGCCTGTTCAACGGCAACGAAACACGTTCAATCCACCTCGCTTTTGCCATTTTTCTCGCCTACACCGCTTTTCCTACCTTTCGCTCATCACCAAGAGACTATATTCCGATTCAGGACTGGATCGCCGCACTGGTCGCTGCTTTTTGCGCCGCCTATATCTATCTCTTTGCTGCTGAACTGGCGGATCGACCAGGCTCTCCGACAAGAACCGATATGGTCGTCGCAATTGCAGGCATGGTACTGCTGCTTGAAGCAACGCGGCGCGTACTCGGCCCCGCACTGATGATCGTCGCCGGCATTATTCTGGTCTACACCTTCGGCGGCCCCTACATGCCCGATGTCATCGCCCACAAGGGTGCTTCGCTGTCCAAGGCGATGTCGCATTTCTGGCTGGGCTCGGAAGGGGTGTTCGGCGTTGCGCTGTCAGTCTCGACCGATACTGTTTTTCTGTTCGTGCTATTCGGCGCCCTGCTGGAACGCGCCGGCGCCGGCAACTACTTCATCAAGGTAGCCTTTTCGCTGCTCGGCCATATGAAAGGCGGACCGGCAAAAGCTGCTGTTGTCTCATCGGCGATGACCGGACTGATTTCCGGCAGCTCGATTGCCAACGTCGTCACCACCGGCACCTTTACCATTCCGTTGATGAAGCGGGTTGGTTTCAAGCCGACCAAGGCCGCAGCCGTAGAGGTTGCCTCCTCCACCAATGGCCAGCTGATGCCACCCATCATGGGAGCAGCCGCCTTTCTGATGGTGGAATACGTGGGCGTGTCCTTCGCCGAAGTCGTCAAGGCGGCGTTTCTGCCAGCCTTTGTTTCCTACATTGCACTGGTCTATATCGTCCATCTCGAGGCCATGAAGGCCGATCTGAAAGGACTGCCTAGACGAATCACGTCAGCGCAGCTTTTATTGTCGCTGGTGACGATCATTCTCGGCGTCATCGTCATCGCCTTCATCATGAGTTATGGCCTGAATTTTCTCAAAGCCATGCTCGGTGATAACTGGCTTCTGGGTGCTGGCGTACTGATGCTCGTCGCCTACTTCTATTTGCTATACGTCGCAGCCGGCGTCCCACCACTCGACCACCCTGATAAAGAAATGACGGAGCTACCCCTGCCCGGGCCAACCGCGAAATCAGGGCTCTATTTTCTGCTGCCGATTCTCGTGCTGATTGGCTGCATGGTGGAAAAACTTTCCGCCGGTGTTGCTGCATTCTGGGCAACCATTGCGATGATGGCGATCATCATTACACACCGCCCGCTGCTGGCAATGTTCCGCCGTCATGGCGATACCTCTGCCGCCGCTACCCAAGGCTTCGGTGACCTGAGTGACGGCTTGGTGGCAGGCGCACGCAATATGATCACCATCGGGGTCGCCACTGCTGCCGCCGGTATCGTGGTTGGCGGCGTCACACTAACCGGGATCGGTCAGGTCATGACCGAATTCGTCGAGTTCGTCTCCGGTGGCAACCTGCTGATCATGCTACTTTTCACCGCCATCATCAGCCTGCTGCTGGGGCTTGGCCTGCCGACCACCGCCAACTACATCGTGGTATCGACACTGATGGCGCCTGTCATCGTCACCCTGGGCGCACAAAGCGGACTGATCGTGCCTCTGCTCGCAGTGCACATGTTCGTGTTCTACTTCGGCATTCTTGCTGATGACACGCCACCGGTGGGGCTTGCCGCCTACGCCGGTGCCGCCATCGCCAAATCCGACCCGGTCAAGACCGGCATGCAAGGCTTTGTCTACGATATTCGTACCGCAATCCTGCCGTTCATGTTCATCTTCAATACCGAGTTACTGATGTTCGGCGTCGAGACCTGGTGGCATATGGCGCTGGTGTGGTTTGCAACCATCGCCGGCATGCTCGCGTTTTCAGCAGCAACACAAGGCTTCATGCTGGTCAAGAATCGAATCTGGGAAACCGTCCTGCTGGTATTTGCTGCCTTTGTTTTCATGCAACCCAATTATTTCATGGAAAAGATCGCGCCCAGTTTCGAAATCGTCCCTGCAACACAGGTTTTCTCGGTCGCAGAAACGATTCCAGAAGGCGAGGAACTGCGCATGGTCACACGCGGCGAAAACCTCGTTGACGGCAAGATCGTAACCCAAACCGTTGTCCTGCCGCTGGGGCCAAAAGCCGATGGCGAACAGCGTCTCGCTGATGCCGGGTTGGTGCTGATCGAAGAGAATGGAAAAATACTGGTCGATGATCTGATGTTCGGCACACCCGCCGAAAAACTTGGACTTGGCGGCAAGGACAAATCACTCGGCACCAAGGTCGATCTGGGTTGGGAGATACTCGAAGTCTACCGCCCAACCAACGCTCCTGCGAAACACTGGATCTACCTGCCAGCCATGCTGCTAGTAGGGCTCATCATCATGATGCAACGCCGCAGACGTGAAAAATCCAACGCAATCGCAACCGCCACCACCTGATTCGAGGGCAACACCATGTACAAGAACATTCTGATTTACATCGACCAGGACCGCCCGCGCTCCTGGAAACACGTCCTCCCCGAAGCGGTGGCAATCGCCCGGCAACACAAGGCGAACTTGAACGTCATGTCCGTCGTGCCGGATTTTGGCATGGCGGTGGTCGAACAGTTCTTCCCCGAAGACGCCGATGACAAACTTAATCAGGCCGTCATGAAAGGCTTGAAAAAGTTCATCAAGGAGCAGCTACCCACCGACATCCCCATCCGCCCCATCGTCGCTGAAGGCAGCGTCAGAGAGTCGATTCTGAAGATCTCGGAAAAAATCCAGGCCGACCTAATCGTGCTGCCACCGAAAATCCGCCGCAGCCCGATGGCAGAACTCGGCGCTACCTCGGCGCACGTCATCCGCCATGCGAAATGCTCCGTACTGCTGGTGCGGCCACCACGACAACAGGAACAGGATTAACAGTGAAAAAACTCTGCTGCCCTCTGCTGCTGATACTCGCCATTGCCATCGCCGGGCTACTCTATGTTTTCGTTATCAAGGGTGAAACCGAAGCGGGAAACAAAAATGACCCGCGCACCGCGCTGGTGCTGAGCGAAAGTGAGCGAGCACTGGTGCTCGAAGAGATGCGAGCCTTCCTCGCAGCAGTACAGACAATCACTCTCGCGGCCAACAGAAACGACATGCAAGCCGTCGCCACTGCCGCCCGCAAAGTGGGTTCTGCTGCCCAGGGCGAAGTCCCAGCCAGCCTGGTCAAAAAGCTGCCTATCGCCTTCAAGAAACTCGGCTTTGGCACCCATCAAGCCTTCGACCAATTGGCGCTCGACGCAGAATCTTTCGGCGACACAACACAGACGCTGGAAGCGCTCGGTACACTGATGAGCAACTGTGTGGGCTGCCATGCAACTTACCAGATCAAAACCGCCTCTCAATAAACAAACTTCCCCCGCAGACTGACCAGCCCTCAGCTGGTCTTTTGACGGGCAGGGATTCTCGTTCAGTCCAGCCAGGATTTCTTAGAGGCTGTCGCAAAAAAGTGCGATTTTCCTTTCCTCACAGATTCAACAACTTAGTCGTTGTTGAATCTGGCGCCACCTCCCTGTGCCGCGCGTGGCTGTCGTTTTACGACACCCTCTCTTACCGGGAGCGAGATGGCAGCTCTCGACTCCTGTCTGCGCTCTCACCATTCACTAAGAAATACCGACCGGCAAAACCGCCTTCGACGAGCGGCACCTTCCAATTCAGACTTTGACAAACGTCGAAAACAGACTACCTTTATAAAACGGACACAACTTTTCACATCAAGATACGCAATTCGCAAGGAGCGGTCTCAGTGGCAAACGCGTCCATGAGGGTTGTGGGAGTCGATCTCGGCCAGTTCGACTGGTTTCATCAACTCGACAAGGGGGTTGTACTCGACGCTGGCGATCTCGCGCCAGCGACCATCGAAGTCCCGGTCAGCGACGCCCGGGAAATCGTTCATTCCGTCGTCAGACGGGTGCTGGATCTGCCGCGTCGCTCGACGCCGACCGTAGTCTGGACGCTTGGCCGGAACGAACTGCTCGTCCATAGCGACAGGACCAATATTCGCTGTTCCAGTGGCGTCGTCACCATTACCGCGACGGTCGAATGCGATCAACACAAGCGTGTTGGCATTCCAGTCCCCCTGGGTGTCGGCACGCGAAAAGCGCCCGCCGGCCTGGTGATGACCACATTCACCGATCTCGAAGGCCCGGCGGCAATCGTCGATACCTGGCACGATGCCATTGTTGCTTTCGCCTGGGAAACCCTGCTCGAAACGGCAAGCGTGATCGCCGGCGCCGTTGGCAACGACAAACGCGGACGCCCTCTGGTGCCCGGCAGTATCGCCGCCGCACCGGGCAAGTTGCTGGTGCAGCCCATTGCACGTCACAAGCTGAGCGCGGAGGCCTGAGATGGAAGGTTCTACCGAGCTCGATGTCTTTGCCAGCCTGGCCGAAGCCATCGGCCTGACCGAAAACGGCGAACTCAACGGCGACTGGTTCGAAGATCCCCTCGGTAGCGCCGACGGCAGCAAGCCCGGCTTGCGTTCGATCATCTACGCCGATGACCAGCGCGAAGCACTGCTGGCATTCGTCGACGAGGTACTGGGCGCGCCCGATCGCAGTCAGCGTGATGAAGCGGTCTGGCTGCCGCTGTTCGCCGATTCGGGTGCCACCGTATTCGTCGTCATCGAAGCCCTGGGCGGGGTGGCGCATGTCGGCTTCGGCCTGGAATATGCCAGCGGCGACGCGACCCCTGCGGTATCGGTACGCGCCTACGTCCCCGTCTTCCAGCTGCCGCGCGAAGGCGGCAGTGGCCTCGATACCTCCGGCTCACAACCCGACTGGTTACTGCTGGGACGCGCCGGTGGTGACATCGAACTAAGCCTCGACCTCACCATCTCGAATGACGCCCCCACAACGGGAGAACTGTTTCTCGGTGGTGTCTACCTCGCCGCATCGATCCCCACGGCGGCTGCGGGCGAGTTCTCGCTGGCATTGGGGCTGCGTCGCCTGCAACTGCCGGGCACCAGCACAGCCCGGGATCTTGCGCTCGATATCGATACGCTCGACGCACTCGGCCCGGAAGTCCTCGAATTCCTGATCGGCCTGATCCAGGCTCAAGCCGAAGCACTGCAAACGGGGGACAGCGACACCAGCACGTTTGCCGCCCTTTCAGCCTTGCTCGGGCTGCGATTGGTCACGGATATTCCGCCGTTGCCGCTCGAAGAGCTGCTCAGCGATGGCATTCCCGCCCTCGTCAACTGGCTCGAAACGATTGTCAGCAACGATGCATCCCGTGATGCCTGGCTCGGTGAATTTGCCAATCTGTTTGGCGGCAGCCTCGACGCCACACGCGATGCAATCACCTTCACCGTGGGGTCAGTACAGGCAGCCGTGGGCCTGCGGGTTGCGGCAACGACTGGCGGAGGCATTCAAATCACGCCGTGGATCGAAGCCACGCTGCAACCGCGCGACGGTGCCGCAGTCAAAGTGGCAGCCGACCTCCTCACAGCCGATACCAGCAGCGCCAGTGTCGTCGCCTTTCCGGCGCTGGACGCCGCCGCCGTCTTTGGCGCGGATGCGGGCAGCGCATCACCACTCCTATCGGGCGACCCGGCAATCGGTTCGATGCACGTCGGCTTTGTACTCAGCGAAGGCCGTCCAGCCTTTGCGCTCACCGCCCACGACGTCACGCTCAACGGCGCCAGCCATCCACTGCTCGATCTGTCAAGCCCCGACGCCGCGCTCGACGCCGCCAGTGCGGTGGTCGATGCCGCCTTGCTGAATGCGCTCAACGATCTGGGCCGACCGGGTGAACTCACCGCAATACTGATCGGGCTGAACCCGCCTGACAGCATTGACGCTTTGGCATCGACCGACATTCTCAGCGATCCGCTTGCTGCCGTGCGCGGCTACTGGGCCAGCCTGATGGCTGACAGCGCGGCCTTTGGTGAAGTCCTCGAAGCGGCGCGCGAACTGCTGACCGGTGACAGCAACGCACTCCCGGGCAGCGGCAGCAGCGACGATCCCTGGCGCCTGCCAATCGCCCCGGCTGAACTCGCGATCTGGACCGAAGACAACGAGATCGCCGTCGACCTTGTTGTCGACATTCAGACAACCGTATTCGACGATTACGAAACCGTCGTCGCCGCGCGCGTCAGCCTGGCGCGCATCGACGTGGCTGAACCGTCAGCGCGTTTTTGCAGTGGCTGCGCAGGCCAGCTCCTGGTTCGCCGCAGCGATCGCAGCACTGCCCGTTTCGATATTGGCCCCGCCGATCTACTGGCAGAAGCATTTGGTATCGAAGTCGCCTGGTCGGCGCGCGCGGGCATCGGCATCGCCGTGCACGCCCCTGGTCTGGCGCTGGAAGTCGACGACAGCGACGCCTCCGGTTTCGAGCTGCCAGCCATCAACCTGCCACTACCACGCTTCAACAGCGACGGCAGCATCGACTTCGCACCCGACTGGCAGCAGCTCGAAACCGCGCTCACCGCCTTGCTTCGCCGCCTTGGATCACCCGTCATCGACGTGATGCTGGAACTCATCGGCTGGACCGGAGAGGGCGCGCGCCTGCGTCTTACCGAGTTGATCAGCGATCCCGCAGCCGCCTGCCGGACATGGCTGGCCGATCTGGTGCTCGACTGCGACAACATCCGCATTGCATTGGGGCCATTGTCCTATCTGCTGAGCGGTTTTCAGCGTTCGACACCACTGGGCAGCGGCAATGCACAAGATCCGTTCCGCAGCGCCATCTCCGGCGAGCCGCGGGCACCCGGTCTGGCTGCCTGGCTCGAGCCCGGTTGTCCCCTGCCCCTGCATCGCTATGAACCACCACCAGGCTACTTCGACAGCGATGAGGCGCCCGATGCCGATACGCTGGTCAAAGCCTTGCGTGATGCCGCCCGGGTGCTGCCTGATCTGCGCGACTTGCTGACGGCACGCAGCCGGCTCGACGAAGGTCTGGCGCTGCTGGCCGGGCGCTTCATCGGCACTGACGGCCTGCTCGGCCGGCCCCAGGTACTGCCGGACGATGTCAACGGCATCGACCTGTACGGCTACAGCTACCGGGAACTCGTCGCCCTGGGCGCCATCGACATGTTCGCCATCGAAGTGTCCGAAACCGAACCGGAGGGCATCCTCTATGTCGGCTGCGAGGATCTTTGGGCAACCGCCTTCGACGCCAACAGCATCGATGCCCGCAGCGAAACACCGCCAGCCAGCATCGCGGCGAGCGCCACAGGCCACTGGTCGCTGGCACTGCCGCTGCCAGCTGCCGCGGCGGCCGAGCGCCCGGATCGCGGCGGCGTCGGCGAACAGGCCGCACGTCTGCAAGCAGCACTGGCCAACCGCAGCGCCGACATTACCGTCATCGCCTACGGTGCCGCTGGCGCAGCCGCGCTCGAAGCAGCCCGAAGCAACAGCCATATCACACGTGTCGTCACCGTCGGCAGCCCCTGGACGCAGCTCAGTATCAGCGGCTTTACGTCTGGCCTGAGCGCAGACGCCCTGCGCCTGCTGGAACAGATCCGCCGGCCGGGCAGCGACGAGACAACCAGCGAAGAACTCATCGCGCTGGAAGCCGATCCGCTGCTACAGATGCAGACGATTCTCGATCAGGCCATCGCTGCCGCCGGTTTTGCCGGTACAACACTGGGCGAGATGCCCGATGCCAGCAGCATTCCGCGCCGCCCCGGACTGGCCATCGACGCCGTATTCGGCTTGCTCGATGCAGACGATGTCGGCAATGGGCTGGCGGCCCTGATCGCCGACGCCATCGACTACCGCTATGCAGCACGCACGGAGCCGCCACAGCCGCCTGACTCGCTGCATCTCGGTGTCGATGTACCGGTTTTCGACCTGGATCTTAGTGGCATACTGATCGGTGCCGGCGCCACGCTCGAACTGGTCTCCTTCGATCGCGGCAGCAGCGGCACAGGCTTCGCGGCACACAATGAACCGCAGCTGCGAATCGAGCTGCACTTCGGCGTGACCGACGGCTGGCTGGCCGGCGGCCCCGGCGCATTGCAGCAGGAAGTCGAAGTACGCTGGGCATCAGCATCGATCCGCCTGCCACTCGGCGCTACGGCAGAACAAGCCAGCGTCGAGCTGACCCTCCACGAAGCCAACTGCTTTGGTGTACGGCGGCCCCGCTGGGTGATCGATGCCAGCGCAGCAGCCGGTGCCACACTGCCCACACCTGAAGCGCATATTCTCCTCGATGCCGTGATTGCCCGGCTGACGGCAGCATCGACTGAGCTTGTCGAACTGTTCACCCTGCTGGGCCTGATACGCGATGGCGGCTACGACCCATTGGGCTGCGAACGCCTGCTGTTCGACCCAATGCCGACGATCGACGCGATGCTGAACGACAATGCCGCCGCGTTTGCAGCGGTACTGCGGCGCATTGGCGGTTTCGACGGCGACGACAGCACGCTCCACTGGGGCAGTGAGCTGGCCACCGTGACCATCGACCTGCAAACACGCAACGTTGGCGTGGTGGTGTCACATTCCCCACCCGACCTGCCGCCGATGCAGCTCTCCCTGTCGCTCGCCGCTGCCGGCGAATTGAGCATCGATGCGGCGCTGGGGACGATCGACCCGCCCACCGGCGGCATTGCGCTACAGACAGCATTCACCACCAGCCCGACCACCTCGGGCGCGCTCAATATCGCCTGGCAACTGCCCGGCGCAGCGGCGCCATCCAGCATCGATCTGCTCGCCCCCGGCGACAAGCTGGATGAGCTGATCAAGCTGGCCGCGTCACTGCTCCCGGCAACGCTGATCGCTGGCTTCGTCGACAATATGCGCGACCGTGCAGCCACTACCGCATCGGACACCATCGACACCATGCTCGATGGCCTGAGCCTGCTCGAACCCGCAGCATCCGAGACGGCGCGGGGCCGGATACGGCTGCCCTGGGCGCTGTTCCTCGATCCTGCCGCCTGGCTACAGCACGCAGCGGCGGGCTGGGTCGCTGATCCGTTCGGACAGGCCGTGGCGACATTCGACGCGCTGGTGCCACTGGTCGCACCAAGCCGCAGCGGACCCGGCTGGCCACTGAGCGACGACATCACGCTGCGCTATGGCGTGGCAGACGGACGCCTGAATCTCAGCATCGATGTCGCCGTGAATCATTCCCTCGACAGCGCCGATCTTCAATTGCGGATCAACGGCGGGCTGACGATCGAAACCAGCGGCAGTGTGGCGCCGCTGCTGACCTCATCGCTGGCTTTCGACGAGCGTGGCTTGGCACTCGCCATCGCGCCCAGCCTGCGTCTCGATATGCTGCGCCCGGCACCCACCGCACCACTGCCGATCTTCCCGGGCGGTCCCGGCTTTGGCGCTCTGCTGGGGGCTGGCGTGGGGATGGCGATTCCAGCCGTGCTCAACGCACTGATCGCCGAACGCAGCACCACCCCCGCCACCTTGATGAGCGACGTTGCCCAGGCGCTGTTCGACCTCGGCGAGGCGCTCGACCTGCTCGAATCCGGTGAGTTCAGCGAAGCCCGAATCACCGCTTTTGCCGCCGATCCTGCCGCCATATTGATGGCGCATTTGGGCGACCTGGTGGTCAGCGCCATCGACAATCTCGCCAGCGCACTCGACCCGGATAGTAATCTCATCCAGGTCGTCGCTGCCGGCAGCGGCAAAAAGCGGCTGACGTTTGGCGCCAGTGCAGCGTTTTCGCTCACCTTCGATGGCAGCAGCTCGGGCCCGGCGATCGAACTCGGCGGCGCGATCGATATTGGCGATGTCGGCACCCTCAGCGTCGACGCCGTGCGGCTTGGCCTGGACGGTGTGCGCGTTGCTGGCCGTTTCAGCGCCAGCGGCTTCGATGTCGGCAACGGTCTCGAACTGCGCCCAGTCATCACCATCCGCGCGGGCGTGACCGGCAGCGGCTTCGATCGCCTGCTCGGCGTCGGCCTGATCACCGACGCCAGCGGCGAGCAGAGTGTCGAAGCCCGCTGGGGACTCGATGCCATGCCACCCCGTCTGGTCACCGTCGAGCGTTCCGCAGGCAGCGAAAGCGAAAACAGCGACCTCGACAGCGTGGCGCTCGCGCTGCTGTCCCAGGCGGTGTCGATGGCAAGCAATATCGCCCTCGATGCACTTGACCCGCTGGGCAACCAGGTGGTCGACGTGCTGCAAGGTGTTGTCTTCAGTGGCGGCACCACGCTCGACACCCAGCTGTTCGCGGACTTTGCCGACCCCGATGCATTGCTGAAGCGGCTCTATCAGCTGGCCTTCAACCTGGCCGGTGCCGGCATCGGCATCACGATCGACGACACGCTGCATATCGGTTTCAACAAGAAAGGCAATGTCGCCGGGATTGTCGTCTCGCTGGATGCCGGCAAACGCATCCCGCTCAGCAGCGCTGATCCCACCATTGAGCTTGAGATTGTCGCCGACTGGATTACTGCCCCCGGCATCGAACCGGGGCTCAGCGTCTACCTGCTCAAACAGGTCGGTGACGTTTTCACGCTGGACGCGTCGGTCGATCTCGCCGGATTGGGCATTCGCGTCGGCAAAACATCCGGGCCACTGCTCAATCTTGGCACCATGGCCATCGACGCCATTGCGGTACACACTTACGGCAGCATTGCAGGCAACCAGCTCGGCGGCGGCATACAGGTGCAACTCGATGGCCTTGCCTTCAGCCCCGCAGCGGGCAGTGGCAACAACACGGTCGCCAACACGCTGATGAGCGATGCCGCCGACTCGGCATCACCGGCGGCGCGGCCGGCATTCAGCCCATCCTTTGCGGTGCAGAAACCACCCGGCGGCGACCTTGGTATTTCGCTGCGGGCAGGCGATCCGCCCGGCCCCTGGTGGGTCGCCGTGCAACGTCAACTGGGGCCACTCTATCTGGAGCAGTTTGGTTTCGATACCACCGAAGTCAACGGCTCGATCACGGGCATTTCCCTGCTCTTCGATGCGCGCGTCTCACTGTTTGGCCTCAGCGCCGAGGTCGACCAGCTCGGCCTGCACTGGCTGGGCGGCGATGTCTTCGATGTCGGCAACTGGGCGGTAGACTTGCAAGGCCTGGGTATCTCGGCCGATATGAGCGGCATCTCCATTTCAGGCGGCCTGCTCAAGACCGATCTGGAAGGCACGATCAGCTATGTGGGCATGCTGATGGGGCGCTTCTCGGTCTACGGGCTGTCACTGTTCGGCGGCTATACCGATGACAACGGTTCGCCTTCATTCTTCGTCTTCGGTGCTGTGCTGGGGCCGATCGGCGGCCCACCGGCGTTCTTCGTCACCGGTATCGGCGGCGGACTCGGCATCAACCGCGGGCTGCGTGTTCCGGACGATCTGGCGAAGTTCAATGAGTACCCGTTCATCAAGGCACTCGACCCGGCAGCGCCGGTTTCCACCAGCCCGCTGCAAGAGTTGCGCGAACTCAGCAACTACTTCCCGCCCGAAGCCGGCAACCTGTGGTTTGCGGCCGGGATCAGTTTTTCGAGCTTCGCGCTGGTGGATGGCGTCGCGGTGGTATCGGTCTCCTTTGGCAGCGGCCTCGAAGTCAATTTGCTTGGCCTGGCCAGAATGGCACTGCCACGACCCGAAGCGGCGCTGGTGTCGATCGAGTTGGGTCTGCTGGCGCGGTTTTCGACCGAAGACGGGCAATTTCTGATTCAGGCCCAGTTGACCGACAACTCCTGGCTGCTCTACCCCGAGGTTCGGCTCACCGGCGGGTTTGGCTTCGCCACCTGGTGGAAAGGCCCCAATGCCGGTCAGTTCGTGCTCACGCTGGGCGGCTATCACCCCAGTTTTTCACGCAGCGGCTACCCCATCGTGCCGCGGCTCGGGCTCGAATGGCGCGTCACCGACGAGATCGTCATCAAGGGCGCCTCCTATTTCGCGCTCACCTCCGAGGCGCTGATGGCGGGCGTGGATATCGAAGTCAGCGCGGATTATGGCTATGCCTGGGTGCGTATTGCCTTCGGTGCCAATGCCATCGTCTATTTCGATCCCTTCTATTTCATCGCCGATGCCTATGCCCGCATCTCGGCCGGCCTGAAGATCAAGACCTTTCTGGGCACGATTCGCTTCAGCATCTCGATTGGCGCCCGCATCGAAGTCGAAGGCCCGCGCTTCCACGGCAAGGCAGTCATTGAGATCGGCCCCTGCGACATCACCGTCAAGTTTGGCAGCAGTAGCAAGGAACCCGGCGTCTATGTCGATTGGGCCGGATTCGTGCCCAAGTATCTGGAGCAGACCACGCCCGGTCATGCCAGCGTCATCTCTGCCGTCACCGGCCAGGGCAGCCTGCCAGCCAGCACCGGCGGCGATACCTCGGCACCTTCATCCGATGGCAGCGCCGAACGGCCATTCGAAGTGTTCGCCGAATTCGAACTCACCGTGGTCACGACCGTACCGACCACCGGATTCAATTTCGGTGCCGCCGTCGACAGCATCTCGATCAACCCAATGCTGTCGAACGGCAGCAGCACCCGGCTTGGCCTCAGCCCGATGAACGCCAGTGAGCTAACCTCGACGCTGGCCTTCCGGCTCGATCACTGGGATGGATCAAAGTGGGTCGATCAGACCGGCGAACTGGCCCCGCTGGTACGCGACATGAAAGAAGAAGCGCGCGCCGGCAGCGGCCCAAGCTTCGCTCTCGATGCCTTCCCCATCGGCGTCTGGGGCGAGCCTGAAGACAGTGACCAGCCCTCCAGCCCGATTCCGCAGGGTGAGGTCATCTTTGCCGGCAGCCGCGTGAAAATGGTCGCCGCCGCCGATATCCAGGGCATCACCGGGCCCGAGATCGACTACTACCGCGTCGAAAGCGGCCGACGCCCGTTGCCGCTGTCCGCCACCGGCAATAGCCGCCAACTGCTGCTTGGCGAAGCCGCAACACTTGGCATTGCCACCTTCGCCGACGACAGCATCACCGCGCTCGCCGCCGCGGAAAAGCAGCTGTTCGGCGAACCACGGGTGGTCCCGGGTCTGCTAGGTCAGCGCCGCCGCAGCGCTACCGCCAGGGCCTCCTATGCCCGCTCACGCAGTGCGCCGCCACTGTTTGGCAGTCTGGCCGAAGGCATCGCGCCACGAAATGGCAAACGCAGCGATGTCGCCATCATGCCGGCACCGCCAACCGTGGTCGGCAAGACGCCACGCGCACCCTTCGTCGCCAGCTATCTCACCGCTGGCGCCGGCGTGGGCAGCCGGGTGAGCGCCACCACGGTGGCCAATCAGCGCATCAAGCGTCGGCCAGCGCCATCGACCGACTCGGTGCGCGGCCGCCTCGGTCGCAGCCTGCCGATCAAGCTGACCAGTACCGCGCCAGCCCCGGTGATCAGTGACAACACCGTGATCCTGCGCGGCTCGGTACCGCAAACCAATGCCGGTGGCCTGGCCCGATCCTACCGCGGTGGTCATGTCGGCTCGTCGGTCGGTGGCGCTCTCGTCGCTGGACTCTCGGCGGGCCTGCCAGCTCGCGCTGCGGCAGGTGGCAGACGACCACGCGCACTGGCACCCGGTGGCCGTCTGCGCGCCGGGGACGTGATCTCGCTGCGCTTGCCCGACGCCGCCATCGACACCGACGCTGCACGTCCACGCCTGAGCGTCGATGGTGAAGCACGGGTGGTGTTGCTGCGCGGCAATGGCGCGGTGCTGGCTGACCAGCTGGTGAGCAACACAGACATCGACATTCCGCCAGGGGCCGCCATTGTTGCGGCACAGGCGAACGGTGGCAGGCGTGATGTCGACACCCCCGGCGGCATGCCGGTCATCGGCTGGCACAATGAATCGAGAATCGCACGGCTGGGTGGGCATTCGGCGCTGGCTGCCGGCAGCGTGCTGCATATCGAAGGCGCGAGCGGCAAAACCCGCATCGGCTGGGCTTTCGCCGCTGACGTGGTACGCGGCGCAGCGGCTGTGAGCACACGTTTTGCGCTCGCCGAGGTGCGCACTGTCGGCGTCATCCTGCGCGGCAGCGAGGCCCGACGACTGGAGGATTTCGGCATCGAACTGCACGGCGCAACCCGGGCCACCAACAACAATGGCGAGCCCATCGAGCCGGTCGTCGTCCAGGCCGGGAACCGCTCGATGCTGCTGTTCCAGATCGTTCCAGACGCACAGCGCAGCGACTTCGTGCTGCGCATCACCACGGGTGGCACGCGGCAGATCGCCGGGGTCATCGGCACGCTGGCCAGCGTCGATGAACTGGCGGATCTGATCGCCGAGCGCGGTCTCGTGCCTATTGTTGCAAGGCTGCGCGCCGTCAGCGGCGATGGCTGCACACTGAGCTGGGAGCAACCAGCCCCGCCCGTCCACGGAGATTCGTCACCATCAGGACCGGCACCCAAGGCCACGACGAAGAAAAGCGTCAGCAAAAAATCCACGCGCAAAAAGCGCGTCAAACGGCACAAAGACAAACCCGCGCGAGGAGACTCCTGAAATGGCTGTCGGTAAAGGGAAATTTCAGCTCTATACCCGCATAGACCCACCATTGTCAGCCGGTGAGTGGCGTCTGCGCGCCAGCCAGAACCTGGAAGCACAGGCACAAACGGGCGAACTGACAGCGGAGCAATTGAAGATCGACGAAGCGGAAATCCATTTCCGCGTCAAATCCCCACGCTATCAGCTGCCACCGGATCAACTGCTGTCCACCTTCCCGCCGGCGAATTCCTTTGGCAACTACGGCAGTCGCCTGCCGCAAGCCGTGATCAAGCGGCGTACCCTGCCCTGGGAACGGGCGATGGATGGCGCACCAGAAGGCACGCCTTGGCTCGCCCTGGTGGTCATCGCCGAGGGCGAGGCAAGGCTCGAAACCGGTGTCGATATCGCGGATTGCGTCACTCCCGGCGTCACCCTGTCAGGCGTGGCCGACGTCGAGAAAGGCAATTGCCTGGTGGTGCGCAAATCACTCATCGACAAGGTATTTCCAACCCAGAACGATCTGCCGCTGCTGGCGCATGCCCGTGAGGTCGATATCAGCGACACCGAATTGATGATGGGTGACGACGACGGCTTTCTCGCCGTGGTCATCGCCAACCGGCTGCCATTGCCAGCCAAGGATGACGACGGCAACGAAGTGCCGGTCAAGTACCTCGCCTGCCTGATCAACCTTGAAAATCAGTTCGACGCCCTGCTGGAACGATCGCCCGACCCCGAGCCCCTGTTCTTCACCCAGTTCGTGACCAGGAAAACCACCTTCGTCAAGGCCACCGCCGACTACGACCATATCAACATGGGCACCGCCGGGGCCTTCAGACGCGGCGAAGCCATCGCGCGTGGCCCGGCACCCCGGGCTGAAGCCAATAGCAAAGGCTCCAGCAGCTACTCGGTTGCCAGTGGAGTCGCCGCCAGCAAGGCAGCCACCTCCGCGAGCGCCAAGTCACAGTGGTCGACCGCATCGCTGGATGCCAGCTCGTCGATCGATCTGCAGCTCGACATGGCGCGTGATTTCAATATCGCCGAGGCAGCAGTTGGCAATCTGCTCGACCCGGAATACCGCTTCCCGGTACTGGTGCACTGGCGTTTCACCTCCACCGAATCCACCACCTTCCGCTCACTGATGGAAAACCTCGATTCGGGGCTGCTGGGGGATGTGGGAGAAAAGCCAGCACAGACAGCCGGCCGCATGCCGCTCGAAGTGGTCGAGACCGGCCATGTCGGGCTCGAACACAAGACCCGGGAAGGCGATGAAGTCCGCTCCTGGTATCGCGGCCCGCTGCTGCCACACCCCACCACATCGGACGATGCCGACAGGCTGCCACTGGCGCACAGTTCCGATCAGCTTCGCATCGTCGTTCCCGACGGCCGCGAGGATCTGTCGCTGGCCTCGGCCTTCGAGGTCGGACGGCTGCTGGCGCTGTCGCGGCCATCCATGGTGGCGGCTCTGCTGCGCTGGCGGCAGCAGCATTATCAGGCAGCACGACTGTCATCCCTGGTCGAGGCCAAGCGCGAGGTCTGGGAAACCATTCTCGGCAAGGATTTCGTGCTGGAAGACCTCGATGCACTGGGGCCACTGGCGGGCCGCTTTCTGGTCGATGCCATCGTCAAGCAACCGGAGACTTTTCTCCGTGCGCCACGCCCGCGTGTCACCCCGGGGCGTCCCATCCCGGTCGATGGCTCGGCCACCGACGTACTCGGCAAGGGGCTGGGATTGGGTGCCGATCTGTTCCGCGGCGATCTCGACAGCATGCTGGAAAAGGTTCGCAAAGCCGAAGTGCCCAAGGTCGATCTGGTGCTGAAAGAGCTCGGCACACGCCAGATCCACGCGCGCCTCGACCGGGAACTCGACATCGAGCGGGTCGATCTGGTCTCCAACGCCCTCGCCAACCGCTTTGTTTTCAACCCCGTGGCGGGGCCTGTGTTTCCGCCGATCAAGCTGGCTCCCACGGTGATCGCGCCTGATGCACTGGACGCCATACTCGCCGCAGAAACCGATAACGAAGACGAGGATCAGCCATGAGCAACAGCAAACTCGACATCCTGGAAAACCTCGGGCTGCAACTGGAAAACGCCAGCGCAGTGCCGAAGACTGCCTTCGCCGTCGATGACGACAGCGCCATGCCAGCCGAGCTGCGCAACTGGCTGGTGCGGCTGCGGCTGCTCGATGATGTGCCTTTCGCCTACCTGGTGGCCGACAGCGAACTGCTGCCGCCCGAATCGATTCGCTGGTTCTACCTCGATCGGCGCTGGACCGATGCGCTGGTGCAGGGCGCGCTCAGCGTCGGCACCATCAACAGCGATGATCGCATCCAGCTCAACGCCCAGTATGAAGCCATCCGCGCCGAACTCGACGTCGAGGAGCGCAATCTGCGCAAGCATCCCGACGATCAACGCCATAGCGGCAAAGCCGGGCCGATCAGCGGTTTCCTGCTGCGCTCCTCCGCGGTCTCCGGCTGGCCGGGGCTGCATGTCCGCGCCTTCGATGTCGATCCCGCAGAAGGCGACAGCGCGCGCTACGACGAAGACGATCCGCGTCGCATCCGCCTGCTGCGACTCGAACGTCTGGCTCCGGCAGTGCTGCTGTGCCTGTTCGACGGCATTCCCAAGGTGGTGCATATCGAGGAACCCCGCCAGGGCATCCAGTTTGGTTTCATGCACGAGGACAACGGCAATCAGCGCAAGGCAACGCTGCGTCCCAGAGACAAGGCCACATTCGACTATCTGGCGGAGGATGGCTCGAAGGATATCGATGTCCCTTTTCGCGCTGGTTCGTCGGGGGTGGTCGATATCCGCCGGCTCTCCGAGGCGCTGGCGAAGGAAACAGCCACCGGCGCGGCTGACGGCCTCGACAGCGCCGAGTATGCGCTGCAACTGGTGCGTTTCCCCTGGCGGCAGGTGTTTGGCGATGTCGACAATGATGAGATCGGCCAGGTGTTTCGACCCACGATCAAGTACATCGACATGGTGACCGGCGTGTTCAAGCCATGAGGCAATGACAATGTTCAACTTCCTGCTGCAACCGGAAAATCTCCAACAGGCGGTCTACAGCCCACGCTGGGCATGGCTGGTGCGGGCAGATGTCGATGTCAAAACGGTCGTAACCTGGGACCGCAAGCTGCCCCGCAACCGCCGTGTGCTGGTGCCGATCGACGTGCAAGCCTATGTCGCCAGCGAGAATCCGGCCGAGACGCTGGTGCCGGTCAGCGGCGGCCCCGATGATCCCCCGCCCTTCGCCGATGGCGACAAACCCGCCGCCGGCATTCACCTCCACTGGGCCATGCCCGATGCCCTGCTGCGCGGCAGCGAGTCAGCGGATAGCGACGAGCTGGAGATGACCTTGCTGCCCGACCGCTGGGTGGTGATGCGGGTGTTGTATCCCGTCGGCATCAGTCGTCCGATGCTGCGCGGCTGGGTGGTCGATGCACGCAAGGGCTCGGTCACGCCACTCGATGGCTTCGATGGCAATACCGCGGACAACCCAGAGATGCCGGCGTTCGAGCGGCTCGACGGCACGGTCGGCGGGTCACCGCTGTGGACCGCATCCTATTCCGCCAGTGCCGGGCGCTTCGGTTTCCACGACCCGCTCGACGACCTCGACAGCCTCCGCGAAACGGCGACCGAGGGTTTTACCAGCGATGTGGCCACCTATGTGGTGGCCGGCTGGTACAGCGACACCACAGCCGATCCAATCAACACCAGCGGCGCATCCGAGCTGCTCGATCGGCTCTATGATCTGGGCTGGTACCTCGACCCCGAGGCGGACGAATCGGCCACCGAGCCCGATCCGCCCGTGCTGAAGCGCCTCTACAGTATGGCGGGCTTCGACAGCCCACAACAGGCAGCGCCAACCAGGATCTTCGTCAAGGGACGCGAAGAAACCTTCAACTACGCCGATATCGCCCCCGTACCCGCATTGCCGGTCGACAACCCCGCCAGCGTGGTGCTGGCGCAGCGTGAACCACGCTTCCTGTCGCTGCTGCATGGCATGGTGACCGGCGTACCCATTGGCGAAGCGCCCGCGAATATCGATGAGCGCCCCGACCCGGCCGCCCTGTCGATCGCCATTGGTCACGATACCGACGACATCGTGGCCGCCCTCGGCGCGGCGGCAAGCGATGCCAGCGACAGCGAGCGCGGCGCCGTGGAAATGCTGGCGGCGGCATTCACCAGCGATCTGCTGGATCGCCTCGGCAGCCCGGACGGCATGCGCGACATCGCCGAACGCGAGCATGCCGATACCTTCTGGTCGCTGCCCGGCAAACCATTGCCCGCCGCCCGCCCGGACGAACTGCGGGTGGAAGATTCCAGCGCCATCAGCGCCACCTCGGTCGGCCGCAAAGGGCGCGCTGCCATCAAAGCGACCGAACTGAAGCTCGACTTGAACCCGATCCCCGTATGGCGCGACAAGGTGCGCTTCGCGCCGGTCGGTGCCGCTCCGAAAGCCGCCGCGCCGAACATCAGCCTCGCCGCTGCCGACGGCAAGACAGCCGAACGTCGTACCGTCACCCGCCCGGCACCACGGCTGTTCCGGCCACAGGCACCGATTGTCGCGGTACGTGGCGCCAAGCCATCACTGCGACATCATCAGGACGGTCTCTATGACGATGCCGGTCGGCTGCGCTGCCGCTATCCGAGCGAGGCCATCACGTCGATCAAGGGCACCATCGACGCTGCCAGCCTGGTGCCGACACTGGGCTCCGGCGCGCTGCCACGCGAAGTGCTGACGGTGGTACGCGAAGCGGTGACGCTCAACCCCTATTGCAGCGCGTGGCTGGCCGCTGCCGCCGCAGAAGACGATACAGCCGCACAACCGCAATATCAGATGCGCATCGAGGCCGAGATGCTGCGCCTGTTTTCACCGGATGGCCGTTACGACGGCAGTGGTGAATACACCCTGTCGACGGCACCGACATCATCACGTTCAACCCGCCCGCGGGCCGTGGCAGGCGATCACTGGAAGAGCGTATCCGGCTATGACCGCATCGTGTCACGTCAGCTTGCGGCAGAGCTTGCACGCGCCTCTTATCTGCAAGGCACCCCTCCCAGCCCGCTCGGCGTCACCGCCTGGCGCCAACCGTGGATACCGCTGTGGCTGGAGTGGCGGGTGGAACTGGTCGGCTCGGACACACTCGACGATTGGCAGCTGGACGACCTCGACCTGGCACGAAAACCGGGCGCTGCAAGCCAGCCGAAGGCCTTCGAGTTCGTCGGCCGCAGCCCCATCGGGCGTGGCCTGGCCACCGCCCTGCATGCGGGCATCGAACGCTGGATCGAAGCCGAACAGGCGCGCGACGCCACCAACGCGGCGCTCGACGCGGCACAGCAGTCGGCACTCGAAGCACTCGCCGATTTTCTCGAACCGCTGGATCTGGCGTCGGCGTCACTCGATGGCATCCGCGAACAACTACTCGGCATCGACTACGTCGGCAACCTCAGCACCGGCGTCGATGAGGACGATACCCCCGTCGCCACGGCTGCGCCCACGCCCTTGTTCGGCGGCACCATCAGAATCGCCGCGTTGCGGCTGGTGGATGCCTTTGGTCGCACCCTCGACGTCCCCGTCAGCAAGGCGCTGACCACCACGACCCTCGAAGTCGACGGTGCGCCCGCCAGCATCAGGATTCCGCCCCGGATACAGCATGGCGCACGCTGGTTGCTGCGCTTTGTCGACCCGGCCTACAGCGGCGATCCGGCCAATGCGCCGGAAGCCTTCGTCAATCAGCTGGAGCCGACGCTGGCGGTCAATCCGGTGGCCGGATTTCTGCTGCCGGATCACATCGACGAGGCGCTGGAGATGTTCGATGTCGATGGCAATGCACTCGGCCAACTGAGCCATCACGAGATCACCGGCGCAGTCCGATGGGAGCCTGCGCCTGGACGCCCCGTACCGCCCGGTGCCGGGCCGCTCGCTGAGCTACGACCGGATGCGCTGCCACTGGGACAGATGGCCGCCGCCATCGTGCGCGAGGACATCCGCGACCGCGCCAGCGGCACGACGCCCGCCGAAAGCACACTGACCACGCTGCTGCGCGCCATCGACACGACGCTGTGGACGGTCGATACCTACGGCACGACCGGTTCCGCGACCGTGGCCGGGCTGGTCGGACGTCCAATCGCCGTGGTCAAGGCGACGCTGCGGCTCGATGTGCCCGATGATCTCAATGAAGTGATCGTCACCGCCCCTGGCGGGGTGGAAGAACGGCGCGCAGCTTTCGAAGCACTCAAGGAACAGCGTTTTCCGGTGCGTCTCGGCGACCTGCAACGCAGCGATGATGCCCTGCTCGGCTTCTATCTCGATGACGACTATGAACAGTTCCATCTGATCGACAAGGCGGTGGCTGCGACGGCCCGCGATGTCGGCATCCATCGGGGCCAGCTGGGTCTGCTGGGCAAGGTGACGCTGCCCGGTATCGTGCCGTTGTCGCACCCCATGCTGGCGCCGGACGATACTTTCTACATCCGTCCCGGACAGGTGATCCGGCTGACCCTGCTGATGCTGCCAGCCGGACGCGTGCATCTGACCTCCGGCATTCTGCCGCGCAAGGCCCTGGCCCTGAGCGACAGCTGGGTGAGCAAGGGGCTGCAACGGGTCATCCCCTCGGTACGGGTCGGGCCGGTGCTGGTCGATCCTGAGGAAATCCGTCTGCCGAAAGTGAGTCTGCTCGGCGAGAAACAGCAATTCACGCGCCGCACCGGACCATTGACCTGGCGCGATGATCCCATCGTCTCGGCAACCCAGTCGGCATTGCTGCCGCGCATGCCGCATGAAATTCAGGAAGGCTGGATTCGGATCATGAACGAGGAAGACAATGGCTGATATCGATCGTCCCAGCGCGGAAGAGCAGCAAGCACGCCAGCGTCGGCTCGCCCGCAAGGCGGCGAAGAAGAAGCATGCCGACGCGCGTGAGGCATTCGTTGCCGCTGCCAGCGGCTATGTCGACAGCGATGCGCTGCGGCGCTCCATGGCACTACTGATGGAACAGCAAGGCCTGTGGACAGCAGAGACGACAACCGGGCCAGCGACACGCGCAGCACCCGCACCACTCGCTTTTCCGTCGAGCAACCTCAATCGCTGGGTACCGATCGGCCCTTCGGCGGTACGCCGTGGCCAGGCCGACGGACGCCCCCGGGTCTCGGGACGGGTGCGGGACCTTGCCGTGAGCCCGGATGGCCAACGCGCCTATGCCGCGACCGCGAAAGGCGGTGTCTGGTACAGCGGCGATGGCGGCGCCACCTGGGAGCCACTGGGCGGCTGGGCCAGCGAACCGCGCCGCGCTGGCGGTCATACCAGTGTCTTTGCCTGCGGCTGTCTGCTGGTTGATTTCGGCAGCGATGCCGCCAGCGATTTCGTCATGGTTGGCACCGGTGAAATCGGCGCATTTCAGGCACCGGCCAATGAAGCACCGATGCGGGGCATGGGCGTGCTGGTCGCCGCGGCGCCGGGTACGCAGGCAGCGCAAGCCGACCCCTGGGAGAGCGCAACCGGGATCGATGTGTTCGAAGGCGTATCGATCGCCCGCATGGCACGCGTCCCCGGCACGACGGCGGGACAGAACGGCGACCGTGTGATTGCAGCCACGTCGGCGGGTCTGTTCATCGGCACCCGGAGCATCAACGCCGGGGTCGGCAGCTTCGACTGGGTGCCGTTGTCATTCCCTGGTGCCCCGCCGGCACCAAGCGGCGTCAGCAGCCCGGGCGATCCCACCGACCTGCTCTACATCGGCTCGCGACTGTTCGTCTGTTTCCGCGGTTCGGGTGTCTCCATCTCTGACGACAATGGCGCAAGCTTCCGCTGGATCACCATGACGCTCAACACGGGGCTGCCGGCCACCAGCGTGTTGGTTGGTCGCATGAGCCTGGCCGTCAACGACGACAACAACACCGTATATGTTTTGGGCGAAGTGGACATAACACCCGGCAGCGACGGCGGCTTGGTGGCACATCTGTGGCGGATCACCAACCCCACCGCAACCACGCCCACAGCCGCGCCACTATCGGGCATGCCGACCAGCAGCCAGCTATGGCCCGGACAGCGCGATTACGACCAGGCCATCATGGTAACCACCCACGACGGTAGCGGCGGAGCCAGGCTCGATCGGGTGTATATTGGCGGCTCGCTGATCTGGCTGCGCAACTGGAATGCCTCGATCTGGGCCTTCGATGTGAACGGCACGGCACTGCTGCCCGCTGAAGGCATCTCCGATCAGCCGGCAGGCACCCACCACGGCGCGGACGTACCCGGGCTGATCGGTAATGGCATGCATCCCGATGTGCATGCGCTGCGCAAGGCGACCAACGCCGATGGCAGTACGCGGCAGGTATGGGTGGCCTGCGACGGCGGGGTGTTCGTGTCGCTGCGCGAGGGTCAGACCAACACCTTTGCCTCACGCAATGTGGGGCTGGCGTCGATCGAGGCAGGTTTTGTCGCTTCGCACCCGACATCGAGCCACTTCGCCATGCTCGGCTGCCAGGACAATGGCTGCCAGGTACGCGTGGGTGATACCGTCTGGGAACTCAAAACCAGCATGCAGGGCGATGGCGGCGGCGTCATCTTCCACCCGATACAGTCGCACTATGTGATGGGACAGTTCATCCGGGGCAGCTGGGCCTGCGACCCCTCCGCGCGTTATGTGCCGCCCATTACCGCCCCGCCTTCGCCCGCAACAGATCCTGAGAATGCCGCGTCAACTTTTTACTCGGATATCGACACCATCGCCAAGGCCGATGGCAGCCACGCTCGCATCGCGCTTGGCACCAACCGGGTCTGGGTAACCGACGATCTGGGCACGGCTAACCCGAATAGCTGGCGAGTTCTGCCGATCACGGCGCCGGGGGCCTTTGCACCGGCACGCGATCCAAGGCCTGGCAACCGGACGCCGAGCAGCCCAGCCAACATGCGTTTCGGTGTGCCAGCATCACCAGCATTGGACTACGTGGTCACCGTCAAATGGGTGAACCCGACGACATTGCTGGCACTCTACCGACACGGTGTGCTGCGCTACAACGAAGACCCATCCAATCCCGGCAACTGGACTTCAACTACGCTGCTGGCCCCGGGAATGACGGCGACCTCGCCTCTGGTAATCCCTGAAGCCACCTTTTTCACCGATATCGCCCCAGTACCCGGCAGCAACGACTTCTACCTCAGCTGTACCGGCCAGACCAGCGAGTGGCAGCCAGGTACACCACCCACCCCCGGCGCTGACAGCTGCTTCTACTACGATGACAGCGCCGGCGGTTTTCGCACCACTGGTCTGGGGCAGGTATTGCCCCCACCCAGCAGCGGCGCCAACAGTCCGATTGACCCGGCCTATGCGGTGGTGGTCGATCCGGCCAACAGCAATACCGTCTATGTCGGCACCGTCACCGGCGTGTGGCAGGCGACCAGAAACCCGGCCACCAATACGCATGGCAGTTGGACACCGGTCGTCAACGGCCTGCCGGAAAATGCGGTGCAGGATCTCACCATCTGGACCGATCCGGCGGGCGGTGCCGATGCGCCACGGTTGTTGCGCGCGGCACTACAGTCGCGCGGCGTCTGGGAGGTCGATCTGGCGCGGCAGGAAGTGACACGGACCTATTTACGTGTTCATGCGCGCGATGATCGCCGGATACTGCCAACACCGATGAAAAACCCGCGCCGTAGTCCAAGCGCGCCCGACGTTTCCCCCAGTTGCAGCCCCGATATCACGATCAGGCCACGGGCGCCGGTGGCGAATACACCGTCATTTCGTGGTACCAACCTCTACAACAGCCGCTTCAGCTATCAGTTGTGGACCTTTCAGACCGCCTTTCGCTGGCTCTACCCCAGCGTGATTGCGGACGGTCGCTGGACCGACCAGTTTGGTGATCTGGTCGAACGCCATCGCCGCTCGCTGGGACTGCCAGGATATCGTCGCATCGATGCCGACTTGTGGAATGCCGTGATGACAGCGGCCACAGACGAGGCTGGCCATCCGGCCGTCTACCGGGCAGCCTGGCAAAATGCACTCGTGCCGGATTTGCCAGCGTCCGAAATCGACCTGCTGGAAACGGTGATTCCCCGCCGCGAGCGCAACAATGTCTGGCAGGTCTACCATGAACCCAGCACCGTCGACGTGCTGCTGCATCATCGTGATACCCGCCCGGTGCCCGCCAACGAGGCCTTTGCCGTGCTGTTATGGCGCACGGACAGGAGTGGCAGCCAACTCACCGCCAGCGATTGCAGCACCATCCCCGACTATGCCCGCAGCCTCGTCAGCGGCACTGCCGCACCGGTGCCTGCCGGCTGGAATGTCCAGCTGGCCGCCGATGGGACGCCGCTGCATCGGCTCGCCGTACCACTGAGCGCGCGGATGCCGCGTGCCGTGGCGATCGACATCGACCTGACATCGATCCCCAGCGGCAACCGGGTGATGCTGCTGGCGCTGGCGGGCTCGACCGCCGACCCGTTCTCCGCCACGCCCAGCGGCGCCATCGACCGTGTCGACCGCTTAGTTCGCAACTGGCCGCATGCGGCAGCGCGCCTGATCAGCTGCTGGAGACGACCCGGCACGCAAATCCACTGAACTCAAGTTTTGGGGTTCAGATGTATAAGCCAGGCAATTCCCCCCTTTCGCAGAGGGGGGTTAGGGGGGATTTGAACGGCCGTGCGTTCACGCCAAGCGCCTGAGAATCCCTCTCAGTCCGCAATGACGGGTTTATGCGCTGCATGAACTCCGAGATTTGACATTGAAATTCAGGAGGTAGAGATGGTTTTCGACATGCCGACAATGCTGCTACTGCTGGTCGCGGTACCCGCGGCCTTCATGTTTTCTTCCGCTGCCGGGTTGGGCGGCTCACTGATCCTGGTGCCTGCGCTGGCGGCGGTGCTGGGCACCAAGGAAGGCGTCGCACTGGCGGCACTGCTGCTGGCAGCCAACAATCTGGCCAAGCTTGGTGCCTACCGCAAGACGCTGCCACTGCGAGCGGCTGCCATGATCGCCCTGGCAGTGATGTTGGGGGCAGCCGTCGGCGCCGGCCTGATGGTGACCGCGCCGACCAACTGGGTCACCGGCATGGTGCTGGTGATGATCCTTGCCACCTTCGCAACCGATTTTCTGCCGGCAAGCACGGCGAAAAAGCGCTGGGCTGGCATTCTGGCCTTCTCTTCCGGCACGACATCCGGCTTCTCGGGAACCTCGGGGCCACTCAAGGGCATCGCGATTCGCAGCCTTGATTTGCAACGCCAGTATTTCATTGGCGCGGCCGCCATCGTGTCGTTGCTGGGTGATGTCACGAAGGCATCCGTATTCGCGCATGCCGGCCTGCTCGGCAGGTCTGAACTCATGCTTGCGGCGCTGCTGGTTCCGGTGATGATCGGGGCGACGCTACTGGGTCGCAGCATCAACCAGCGTGTGGGCGAACGGGGCTACGCGGTGCTGTTCTGGACAGCCATGGCCGGGTACAGCGGTCGGCTGCTGGTGGCAACATGAGCGCAGAAGACAAACCCGGCAAGAAAGCCGGAAAAATCCACGAGTGCAAGGAAGTCACGCCCGGCAGCGCGCATCGCAGCCGGTCCGGCCCATCCACGCGGTCGGCCAGCAGGCCCGATTTCGATGCCCGCGAGGAAGCATCTAGCCCGAAACGCAAGGCGGCCGGACCAGCGAAAAAGCGTCGCCGTGGCACAGCCCCGCCAGCACCCACGGCGCCAGAGGCCAGTGTGCGCGACGAATCCGGGAAAGAGGGTTCATGACGCGGATTCTGAAGAACATCCCACTCGACCAATCCGCGACGGGCGCGCAGACAGGAACGATCTGCGAACCCAGCGTCGCCACCTCCGGCAAGCGAATCCTGATGGCCGGCAACTGGTTTTCTTCGCGGTCAACCGATGGTGGAGCGAACTGGTCGTTCATCGACCCCTACAGCGAGCTACCTGCCACGGGTGCCGGGGTGTGCTGCGATCAGATCGTTCACTATTCCAAGGCATGGCGACTGTGGATCTGGTTGCTGCAATTTCGCAAATCCAGTAGCGGCAACATTGTTCGCGTCGCCGTCAGCAGCACCGGCGCACCCGGCTCCTGGACCTGGTGGGACACCGCGCCCACCGACGTCGAAAGCGACTGGCGCAACACCTGGTTCGATTATCCCGATTTAATGGAAACGGACGGCAAGCTGCTACTGTCCTTCAACCTCTACGGCGTCACCAACGACCGCTGGCAACGCGCCGTCGTGCTGCGGTTTTCGATGCGTGAACTCAAAGCCAGGGGCGCACTGGCCCGCGAGGCCTGGTCGACCGACGAGGCGGGATCGTTACGCTTTGCGCGCGGCCCGGGTGATACCGCCTTCTTTGCCAGCCAAAGCAATATTGCACCCGCGCTGATTATTTACGAATGGCCTGATGCATCCGCCGCCGTGACCGAAAACACGGTGGCCGTCACCGATTGGAGCGACGGCCCCTACCGCTCGAACGGCCCGGGCGATACCCCGTGGCTGGATCGTCTCGACGACCGCATCACCGGCGGCTGGCGTGCAAAAGGAGTGCTGGGCTTCGCCTGGAGCGCCGCCGCCGACGCCGCCCACCCACAGCCGTTTATCCGCGTCGTGCGTATCGATGAAACAACACGCAAACTGATCGATGAACCCGACCTGTGGAACAAAACCTGCGCCTGGGCCTACCCCGCCACCATGCCAAACCGCCGCGGCGATATCGGCATCACCGCATTCTGCGGCGGCGGCGATCAGCACCCAACACATGCTGTCGGCTGGCTCGACCCACGCAAAAAAACCTGGCAAATGGTCACCGCTACCCGCTCGACACACCCCCCGCGGCGCGGCGTATGGGGTGACTACCTCGATATCCAACCCGATCCGTCGCGCAAAACCTACTGGGTAGCTAGCGGATACACATTGCAAGGCGGCAACAACCGCAGCAACGTCGTCCCCAGCGTCGTCGTCTTCAAACCCTGACACCATCACCCTTGTCTGTCCGGCGATCCGGCCAAGCTCAAGCATCAGTATTCATCACGCCTGAAGCTGGCGCTAACCGTAATACATCGGAACAACCTCCCCCTTTCCCAAAGGGGATTTAGGGGGATTTCCGGGGGCTTGCTGCAAACTCGGCCATTCACGCCTTGTCTGACTTGAATACCTAAACCAAAAATCCCAAACGAAACGAACGCCTCACCCACCAAAACGACGCAAACCCGCCGCCAACACCCCCATCACCAATGCCACCAGCATAAAACTGGCAAACCAGATCAACGGCAAAAACAACAACACCACCAGCGCCAGCACAACCAGCAATACCGCCACCGCAACCAAGCCAATCACAACCTTGGCAACAGGATTCTTCACCTCATGATCGTCGACTGTAATCTTGATGCTCATCGGCTCACCCACCACCATTCCGATTCATTGATACCCCTTAACCATCATATCAGCCCAAATGTGACGGCAGGTGCTCCAAACATCCACCCACTACAACGCCCCCCCTGGGACCGCCGGCATCTTGCCGGCCACCCACCCAACCCTGCTCCATTTCCCAATATTCGAATCCCACGCAGCAACACGACCACATCGACACGCCATTACAAGACCCGGCCCTACGCAGTGCAATCCGCTCCCGCCATTTTCAGGCGGGAGAAC